>Ga0222715_10000502_pt1 | contig 38711 bp, 24 predicted proteins | sample C33_9DmetaG_FD_165056 | JGI IMG/M metagenome (GOLD analysis project Ga0222715, IMG submission 165056) | Estuarine water microbial communities from San Francisco Bay, California, United States - C33_9D | ecosystem: Environmental > Aquatic > Marine > Unclassified | place: USA: California...
GGCGCAACCCGCGCGCTGCATTCGCCGCGCTCGAACGCGAGAAAGAAACGCACGTCAGACGCGTGCTCACGGGCGAAACCACCATCGACGACGACGCAACGATCGAAAACAGCATCGAAAATGCCACCCGGTGATGGCCCACATGACCCACATGGCGCGCCATCATGCGAATATTATGTCTTCTATTCCTTTAGTATGAGTATCATACTATATTAGAAATATATCTATGTATGTATGTTCTAGAGCCACATTCACGATGGTGTAAACCTAGAAAAATCCATCCACATCTACATACTCTACCCCAATCCATACCCATAAATACATCACACGCATGCATAAATCACCTTACCCAGTATAATCACACCCATCCCATCTAGGAGTGTTCCAAATCAGCCGACCGCGAGGAGGGGGCCTCGCGGCCGCCGCTACGGCAAAACCTGCGCGAGAAGGGTTCTGCGCGGCACTTTTCGACGACGCACGTCGCGACAACGATGTACGCGAACACGAGGTACGCGCGATATGCGTTGATTGCTATGCGATGCTTGCGCGTGACGCGCGTGACGGCACGACGCGCGGTCGCGTGAAGGGCGACGCGCGCACGATGAGCACGCGGATGGCTGGCTGGATGGCTTGGTCGCCGGGCACGGCGCCGCGAGGATGACGATGTCGATCGATGCGGTCGACGCGCGGTGTTCGTGGGCGGCGCGAACGATGCGTGGGATTTTGTGTGTTATGCGTCGTTCGATTGCGCGCGATGGAGACTGACCTGGTGTTCGCGTGCGTCGCGTGTGTACTCGCTCACAGCACGGCGCCTCGCGCGACGGCTGCGGCTGCCGCGCTCTCGGCGAAACGCCAATACTCTGCGCACGGTGCGTGCGTGATGCGTCGATGCGAATGGGAATGAAGAGGGGTGATTTGTTTGCGTTTCGATCGCGCGCGATTTTGGTGCGGTCGCGTGAAGGGTGGTGGCGGACCAGTGCATGGAAGGCGCATGGAAGGATTGTTCTTTTATCTCTCTTGACCTATGCGACGCGCGGGACGCGAGGCGAGAGGTTTGAAGCCCTGGCATACTCGATGGGCGATGGGCGTGGGATGAAGGAGCGATGAGATGAGTGTAAATGTTACGAGTACGGTAACTGACGATGTTTCACGCGCGTGTGTGCGATTTTGACGCGAGCAGGTAAAACTACGTTTGCGGCGACGGTGAAAAAGACAAACGCGCGCGGGGCGCTCGTCGTTCAAAACGCGGCGAAGGATTTGTTTTTCAACGCCAAGGATGGTGCGGCGTTGAAGAAGATGCAAAAGGGTGTTGATAAGCTTGCGTCTGTGGTTGGTGTGACGCTCGGCCCGAAGGGTCGTAACGTTGTGCTTGAATCCAAGTACGGTTCGCCGAAGATTGTCAACGACGGCGTGACCGTCGCCAAGGAGGTTGAACTCGAGGATCCGGTGGAAAACGTTGGTGCCAAGCTCGTGCGTCAAGCGTCGCAAAAGACAAATGACCAAGCTGGTGATGGTACGACCACCGCCACCGTACTTTCTGCGGCTATGATTGCTGAAGGTATGAAGATTGTCATGGCGGGTACCAACCCGGTGCAGCTCACGCGCGGGATGGAAAAGACGGTGCAAAAGCTCGTCCTCGTCCTTCGCGAGCTCTCCAAGGAGGTTGAAGACTCTGAACTCGCCAAGGTTGCGTCCGTCTCTGCCGGTGGTAACATGGAAGTCGGTGAAATGATCTCCGCCGCCATGGCCAAGGTTGGCCGCAAGGGTGTCATTTCTCTCGAAGAAGCGCGCTCCGTGGATAACAACTTGATTGTCGTCGAGGGTATGCAATTCGAGCGCGGTTACATCTCCCCGTACTTTGTCACCGACAGCGAACGCATGACGTGCGTGTACGACCAGTGCAAGATTTTGCTCGTCGATAAGAAGATTAGCACTGCGCGTGACATGATTGGCATTCTTGAGGCAGCTATCCAGCAAGGTTTCCCGCTCTTGATTATCGCCGAAGACATTGAACAAGAAGCGCTCGCGACGCTCGTCGTCAACAAGCTTCGCGGTGCGCTCAAGATTTGCGCCATCAAGGCCCCGGGCTTTGGTGAACGTAAGAGCCAGTACCTCGAAGATATTGCCATTCTTACTGGCGGTACCGTCGTGAAGGAGGAGCTTGGCTTGAGCCTCGACAAGTGCGGCGTCGAAGTTCTCGGTAACGCCGCTCGCATTGAGCTCGGCAAGGAGAGCTGTACGATTGTCGGCGCTGGTGATACCGCCGCCGAAGTGAACGCTCGTGTCAAGCAAATCAACCGTCTCATTGAAGCCACCGAGGCGGACTACGAGAAGGAGAAGCTTAACGAGCGTGCGGCGCGTCTTTCGGGTGGTGTCGCCATCATTCAAGTTGGTGCCCAAACGGAAACTGAGCTCAAGGAGAAGAAGCTTCGTGTGGAGGATGCGTTGAACGCCACCAAGGCGGCGGTTGAAGAAGGTATTGTCATCGGTGGTGGCTGCACCTTGTTGAAGCTCGCGGCGGCGGTTGACAAGATCAAGGATGAGTTGGATAACGACGAGCAAAAGGTTGGTGCGGAAATCATCAAGCGCGCGTTGTCGTACCCGATGCGTCTCATCGCGACGAACGCCGGTGTCAACGGCTCCGTCACCGTCGAGAAGGTTATGTCTTCTAAGGACCCGAACTTTGGTTACAACGCTGCGAACGGCCAATTCGAAGACCTTATGGAGTCTGGTATCATTGACCCGACGAAGGTTATCCGATGCGCGCTCGAAAACTCTTGCTCCGTTGCCAAGATTTTCCTTACGTCCGACGTGGTCGTTTGCGAAATTCCGGAGGACCAAAACGTGGAGTCGGCCGCGGCTGGAGGCTCCGCCATGGACGCTTCGGGCTACCCGATGTAGGCTCGCACAGCACAAGTAGGAAAACATTAGAGAGCATGCGGACGGAATTTTGCAAACCATGCGCACCCGCCATTAATATATATCACACATCATTCGTTCATTTCATATTCATTACATGCGCGATCACAGCTCGAAGCACAATGATGCGTCGTGATGTTTTCATTTCATAACATGCTCGATTACATCTAAGAGTACATTGTAAAAGTCGCACTCTGGACAGAATATCGAGAACGTCCAATTTTTTTTATCTTTCCAATCGTCTGAATCGATTAGTTCCTTAGTTGAAGCGATGAGCAGGCGCACAGGGACGACTTTGTCTCGTTGGTGTGCGATCACAAGATCGACGATGAAACGCGTCAAAGCGTTCGATGTGCGTGTGAAAGCGAGCTTCTTCTTGCGAGAATAATGGGCCCAAGCTTCTGATGTCGAATCTCGATAGTATGGTGCAGGCCACTTACGCCAGGACGGCTTGTACAAGCATCGCAAGATACGCAAAGTATCTCCATTCCAATGCTTGTTGTGGCGCTTGTTGAAGTTGAATGATAATTGCCTATAACTTATACCGTACCCCGTATATCCGCGCTGTGAAAACAGATATTTTACACAGTCAAATGAGTTGGCATAGATAGCTTCATAGCACGCATCTTGAGTCAATTTGCATCCATGCTCATGTGCGTATCGTAAACAATCAAGATCACCTATGCTCGCTGCAGCTTCGCACGCGCCATTCAGTCTGCATCCATGCTCATGTGCGTATCGTAAACAATCAAGATCACCTATGCTCGCTGCAGCCTCGCACGTGTGATAATCCTCACAGACCAATTCTTCAATAGCATAACGTAAGCAATCCATGGATCCTAAAGCGGCATATTTCGAGACGTAATGGCTCTCCCATCCATTTTCGGCTAAATAAGCCAACATCTCGACGTCTCCCGACTCTGCAGCCGTACAAAGCGCATTGCAGTGAGGATCTTCGTCGTCCGCACGGTATCCAAGCTTGATGCAAAGCTTCAAGTCCTCGAGATGTCCAGGACAACCAGCGATGTATTGCAATACTTCTATCTACTCAGAGTGATCGTGTTCATCGGGATCGACGTGTCCTGTTGATGCCCAGCGATCAATCGCCGGACGTATTTCTTGTATTTCCCTGACACGCTGGGCCCATCCCATGCGTTCGTAGTCTTTCGCGAGTTCATCCATCGCCAACAGTAACTTCCCGAGATCCTCCACATATTCCACCGTATTTTCCATCCATTCCGTCGGTTCTGCATCATCCATCGTCGCGCGCGTCGTCGAATGAGGTTCAACACTTGTGATACAGTACATTTTGTTTTTATTTCATCTCGGATCGAATGCGCGCGAGCAACGTCTCAAACGCCACCGGCAATGGCGCCTCGATCACGCGTTCGCGCCCATTAAATACTAAACTAACTCGCGCGCAATGCAAGAAAAATATTGTTCCTGGTTTCCCTTGAGAGAGCGCTTCGACGACGCATTTCGGCGACGACTTGGCGGGACTCGATGTCTTGCGACGATAGACGACGTCGCCGACGAGCGGATGTCCGATCGACGCCATGTGTTGACGAATCTGGTGATACCGTCCCGATTTCGGCTGCACTTGAACGAGCGAAAACGACGCACCAGAGGTGGATTGAAACGTCTCGATGCGCTTCCACGCGCTCGTCGCCGGTCGATTCTCGAGCGGCGTATGAATTTCGCCGTCTTCGCTCGCGAGCACGCCTTCAACCAACGCGACGTACGTCTTGCGCACATCTCGCTGGTAGTACTGCGTACACAGCTCGGCGTGCGCGGCGTCTGTTTTCGCAAGTATCACTATACCGCTCGTGGGTTTGTCCAATCTCGACACCACGCCGCGCTTATCTACGCCATTAAGCTCGCTCAACCGACCAGAAAAGATGTCCATCGCCACGTCCACGAGCGTCGCCGATTTCCCCGCACCTTCGCTCGCATGCGTCAGCATTCCCGCAGGCTTATTCAACGCCCCAATCCCATCATCCGCGTCATCCATCAGCACCCCGACGCTCGCCCGAACGTCCTCGTGAATGTATACCTTTTTCTTTTTCCTCCCGGCGCGCGAGCCGCGTCTGACATCCGCCAACGCCTCTTCTACAATCAACCCAATATCATCCCCATTCCGTCGCTTGGCGGCAATCACGATCGACCACGTCACGACATCGGGCGTCACGCCGTACCGCGCGAACCCGCGCATGAGATCTTCGCACTCGCGAGGCTTACCCATCCGCGCGAACGCCGACGCCGCCGCGTTCATCGCCGACGCGGCTCGACCGCGCCGCGCGCGCTCCGCCCCCGTCACCGCCGCCGCCGCCGCCGCCGCCGCCTTCTTCGACGTCGACGGCGGCACTTCAGACAGCATGAACGCGTCCGCGGCGATGGCGATCACATCGCGCGCGCTCGCGCCGACGCACGCGCGCGAGAGAAATGCATCGAGCTCCTCGTCACCCGCCATCCCATCGCCGTCGAACGCGCGAACGAACCGCGCGAGCTCGTCGGCGCCATCGCGCGGTGCGGCGCGAACGCGCGCGAGGCGTCGAACGCGCGGCGCGCGAGGCGCGAGCGACGCGCGAGGCGCGACGCGCGTCGACATCTGATGGTGCTGACGTGTAAAGTGCATCGCATTCGCGCCGCCGCCGCCGCCGCATTCGACGACGCGCGACGACGACGACGACGCCCGCGCGCACACAGGGCGGCGCGAGCACCGTCTCGCGCATGTCTCGCGATGTCGCGTACGGCGCCGACGTCGACGTCGCGGTGGTAAAGACGGCGAATGTGACGCGGGTGTACTATCGCGCGCGCGCGGACAACGCGACGGATGCGCCGCCGCCGCTCCTCGTCGTTCGTGGTGAACGCCGCGAACGCGGCGAACGCGCGCCGTGGGATGGTCTCGGTCCCGGTGTGCACGCGTTCGCGTGCGACGCCGCGCGTGGGTGCGTGTTCGACGACGCGACTGGGATGCCTCGAGCGACGGTTGGGACGTTGTCGACGTACGTGCGCGAGAAGATATTCGACGTGTTTCAATGGAGTGGTACGCTCGATGATGTGCGCGTTCGTGGGGATGTTGAATTATTTGCACCGCATCGAGGGACGAATTGTGGGTTTCATCGCGATGGGTACGTGGCGGGTGGGTACATTGCGCACGCGCTGGCAAAGGATGACGTCGACGCGTGCGGAGCGACGTGGTTTGAGCACGCGTTGACGTTGTCGTCTTCAGTGCCTCGAGAGATGACGGTGGAGTCGTTTGATGTGGATTTTGAAAATCAAGTGCGGTGGAAACCACCCATGCGTAGCCGCAGGGCTTCCGGCGTGGATGCTCGGACGTGTGCCAAAGTCCCTCGTCAACGACATACTCGATCGCGGCGTCGCGCCCTATCTTGCTGCGACGTACGGCAACGGCGACGAGTTCGTGTGGCGTCGTTCGCGAGGTCGCTAGCTTCATGACACGCCCGAGAAGGTTGTTGTACATACACAGTACTTCACTCGGTGCTGGCGTTGGAGGCGCAGACGCGCGTGATCGTTCGTTTCAATTTTAGCGCGAGTTATATTAGTGATGGCCGGACGATACGGTTCAAGCACCCACCAGAGAGCGCGTGGCGTTCGTTTGATGATTCATGCGTCGTCGGCGATTTGGCAGCGCACGTCGCCTCGGCTGGCATCGACGAGTACATTAGAGACTAGTAAACATGGTAGCGAAATTGTTTAGAACATGTAGATTGTTATAGAATGATGGCGTTAGCTTATATGTACATGACTTGTCATTGGTGCTCTACCGGTATAGCATGGTGTTTTAATCAATCGAGAAGTGCTTGTTCGCGGGCGAGATGAGATTACTCAAGGGAACCACGCCGTCGCTTCCGCGGCGTTGATGCGATGCCCGCTCTTGACTCAAGAAACCACGTCTCCCGTACTCTTCATCATACTCGCTATCGAGCTCGGTAGGTCGAAACATCGCGCTTACCGCGCCGTTGTTTCGACCTTGCGTGCGAGGCGTCAGTAACGAGTACGTCGGCTCGTCAGAAAAGTAGTTGAATAACGACGCAATCATCGAGGCTATTTGCAAAATGATGAGCGTCGTTCCCAAAGCTGCCGCTGCTTTGAAGTGTGCCCGTGCGAATGCGCCGGCATCACTGGGCTCAACTCCTACGCCGACGACATTGTTTTGAATGGCGTGCCATTTATTCGAGATGAGTTTCGTGGTCGCATCCGCGTGTGTCCCGACGACTGCGGCACCGATGACCAACAATAACAACGACACGAATGAAAGAAAAAAGTGACCCATAAGAAGCATCTTAGTCTGCGTGATGTAAATGGCTGCCAACCCGTACATGTTGACGAAGACAACCATGAATGCCGCGGCGGCGAGTAATCTTGGCGCCCACCGACCGCCTATCGGGTGCTCCGCACCAGCCACCATCTCGGAAACATACACTTTGTCCACGTCAACTTCGCCGTAAGACGCCACTTTCTGCGCGGCCCATTGCTTGAATTCTTCATTCATGTCATCGCCACTAATACCAGTCAAGGCAAGCTTAAAAGTAACGTTGTACTGTTCGGCAGAAACTTTGTGATGTCCTTGCTCAAACGTCCAAACCGACGACGCCGTCCAGTCGCTCGGCGGAGGAGAGGGTGGTGGAGGAGAGGGTGGCGGTGGAGGACTTGGCGGTGGAGGACTTGGCGGAGGCGGAGATGGATGCGCAGTCGTGTTCGACGCTGCCAAGAGCTGTCGACGTCTACCGCTGTGCGACGTAGTTTGAAAGATCAAATCCGGCGTGTGACGAATACACTCTTCCAATTTCTGCGCGTTAGCGGGTTCATACACTCCCCCGGGACACGCGAATGCGATATCCATTTTCATTGAAATCGCATCCGGAACATTGTATGTCGATTTTGCCACGAAATAGCACAACACAAACAAAGTTAATCCGAACACGACGCCCGCGACATTCGTCACAATGCCAACGCGCACGCCCGTGTATTTCAATCCCATAATGTACGCGCTCGTTCCGAGTGCGGTGAGCAAAAAGAACATGCTCGCCCCTAAACATGACGCCACGGTGCGCAAGAACAATCGCGCCTTGACCTTCATATTCATCATTTCATGCCTCCAATTCGCGTCGTCCATGTGCACCACCGCTCCACCCACCGCTCGAAAGTGCACCCCGGTAATGTTATGATTCGCCCTATACGTCTGCCAGTAACTTCTCACCATCGCTCCACTCGCATCTTTATATATATTCATCACCGCGCACGCATACACCACAACAATAAACGCCACGAGTGCCCACACGTGATAAATCATCAGCACGCTCTTACTCCTCCTCCACAATCCAAACAACCCGTATCCACTCAACGCCATGAGCAACACCCCGATCACGCACGCCGCATCATCAGGCTTCTCAAATAACGTATCATTCAACCCTCCGTTGGCGAACATCGCATCCATCGCGCTGTGCCCGCTCTCGCGCACGCCGAGCACCAATAAGATGATCCCCAAGATACCGAGCGCCACGTTCGCCAGCGCCAGCGCTCCGAGCGCGGCGACGCCCAGGTTCGTCACCCCCGGCACGGCGTCGTCGGGATCCTCCGCGTCCATGCGACGCATCGTCGGCGTCGTCGACGGTCGACGCGTCGGCGTTTTCATGCAATCGCGCGCCGAGATCTCGCGGAATTCGACTGCGGAACTTGTGTTTTTCGTGTTGCAACTTTCGAGTGCACTGACGCGCGCGTCGTCACACCGCGCCTCGACGACATCGCACGCGATCGCGCGCGCGCGAGTGCGAAGGGAATTCACGACGGGCGTCGTCGCGCGATCTCGATCTCGTCGTCGCGCGACGCGGGAGACGCGAGCGACGCGGGCGGTGCGGCGATTTGCGTGCGCGTGAACACCCAGAGACGGTGAGACTTCCGCAGTCATGGCGCTGGCGTACACGACGCAAAAGTCGGTGGTGATTAAATCATGGCGGCTTGGGATGTTGTATTACGCGCTCGTGCTCGCGGTGTGCGCGTATGTCGGGTATGTGTTGATTTGGACGCATCACGGGCATCAGTTGCACGCTCCAGCCGCGGGGAACGTCGGGCTCAAAGTGAAAGGGCAGGCGACGCTTGAGGTGGATGGTGAGACGTTCGTGTACGATGCAAATGATTTGGTAACGTATGAACCATCTGGGTTTTTTATCGCGACGTCGCTTTCGCAGACGTTGCAGGCGCGCGGGACGTGTCCGGGGACGGATTCGAGCGAAGCGTGCGAAGACGACGCGGGCGTGTGCGTCGCTGGAAAGTTTAGCCCGAGTGGATTGATGACTGGTGAATGTGTGGCGACGAGTGATGGTGTTAAACGATGCTTGGTGGATGGATGGTGCCCGGGAGAGCCTGAAGACGATATCTCGCGCGAACTTAAAAATATTGGTGAGTTCACCGTGTTCGTGCGCATGACGGTTGAGTTTCCTGGGATTGTCGGCGGCGATGGGCAGACGCTTTCATGGAGTAACTTGAACGGCACAACGCCCACGATGGGATGGAACTTGTTCACCCTTGATGATTTACTCGCGAGTGGGGGCATTACCGTGGGCGATATCGCCGAAAAGGGTTACGATGGACGCTTGGATATCAACTTTGACTGCAACTTGGACTTGGGCGTCGAAAAATGCGCGCCAGAAACTCCATTTGAACTTCACCGTGTAGATTCGCCGTTGAACACCCTATCGAAAGGATACAACGTTCGCTGGATTTCCGCACGAAATGTCGGCGAGCCAGCGGATCGAGACGGTGTCACGTTTTACAAGCACGGAGCGAATAAGGATGTGCGCCTGCTCGTGAAAGGGTATGGCCCACGCATCCGGCTGTCAATCAACGGTAACGGCCGTCGCTTTGATGTTTTGACGTTATCTACGACTCTCGGTGCGGGCGTTGCGTTTCTTGGCATCGCGTCATTGATTGTCAATGGATTCATGTTGTACGCGTCGAGTGACAAAAAGAGATACGAAGAATGGTTGTTTAGCGAGTACCAGGACGACGTCGGATCAGCAGGATCATATGGCGCGGTAAAGTAGGTTAAAATCTAGTGTGTAAATACATCTCAACAGTTAAGAGCTAGTGTGAAGAAGGGATACGCGCGCTGTCGCGCGCTATGGCTTCACTGACGTATTTATTTTTCAACATCAAACCATTGCACGGTCTCGCACCGTACGCCTCAGCGACCCATTGCGTAGGAGCACCCTCGTCGTTTTCATACTTGACGCATCGAAATTTAATTTGTGCAGCAGTGCGCGCGTCCGGGTCTGCGCCAGCGCTCTGATAAAGTCCCCAAGCATGGAACTCGTGGAATTGTAAGTTGCCAGCCTTGTCTTCAATCGCGGCGATGCCAGAGGTGCCATCAGTCGTAGGGAGAATGATGTGCGCACAGAGCGGTGTTCCGGGAACCATGGATCGTGCCATTGCCCCAGGTGGACCAGTGTTTGCAAGACTCATCGCAATCGTGAAACACTCAGCGATTTCATCCTCGGGCCAGTCGTCCGCCCACTCCTGCGCTCGACGTTCTGGTTTGACGCCGACGCAATGCTCCTCCTTGAGTGTCAGCGAAAACGTCGACGTCATACCCTCGGCGCTTGACGATGTCGATAAATTACTACCTAAAGACTGAATGAAGGACCTAAATCCAACGTCGCGCATGAAATCTTCTTCGGGCTTGTCTCCCGTCGCTCGACACACGCACGAGTCGTTTGAAGCGACGCCGAGCACGCCTCTCGGCGCGCATCGAATCGTCACCGTATGCGTTCCCGCACCAATCTTCTTGCAGACATCGGTCCATTTCCACATCAAAGAATGCGCGTACATCTTTGAATATGGATCTAAAATCGCCCCGTCTAAGTGATCGGACATTAAAGGCAAATGACACAAGTGCGCGCCGACGCCAAATCGGTCGCCGACAACCGTACACCACGGCGGCGATCCATCCTTCGGTCCATCCTTCAACGCCTTCTCCAAAAGCACGCGTTCATTCTCGTTCGCACACGCCGACAATGCGCTTTGAATCGCTTGTAATTTCGAAAAGTCTGGTTCTCCAGCGCACACGTGCCCGTTGGTAAAACTGACGCCGTCAACAGCTAAATAGACATCCACCGCGTACACCACAGGCGCAACGATCGCCGAGCCAACGTCACCGACATACATCCCACACGGCGCTTCTAATTCTTCGTGTGTGCACATCATCAACGACGCATCACCACCATCCACGCGCACGTCGGCGCCGTGTAAATCCTCCGTCAATGCGCTCACCACAGTGTCTTCTCGCAACCAAAAACGATACGTCGCGCGCCCGGGTTCGACCCCCCAGCGCTCGCACACGCGCTTAGACGCCGCATTCGCGCGCGATGCAACCGCCGCCGCGTACGCCGCGTCATTTGCCAGCGCATTCGACGCATCGTCGCGCATCGCGCACGCCATGGATGTGCCTCGCGCACCTTCGCCGGTCGACATCGCCGCCGCGTTCGCCGCCGCCGTCGCCGTCGGCGCCCCGCGTTCGTCGCCGCGAACGACGCCAGCATCATCCGCGATGGGTTTCCCCGACGCGCACCCCATGCCGCGCGCCCGTCGCTCGCCGCGCGCTCGACAATGCCGCGCGGCGCACATTTTCGGTTGAAAATATCTCACCGCACGCGCGAGCTCCCACACTGTGCGCCGCCGTCGATGCGCGCGCACGCGATGTCGCCGCCGCAGGCGACGCCGCGCGCGTTCTTCGCACCGCGCGCGCGCGCGGCGAGGGCGGACGCGCGGCGAACGACGGTTTGGCGGGGTAAAACGTCGCCGCCGCGCTGGCAGCGCACGTGGGATATTCCGCGCGCGCGTTTGCTTCGTCGCGCGCTCGAGGACGACGCGTTCGTGGACGTGCGCGACGCGGTGATTGATGCGGATGTTATCGTGCGTGCGTCTGCGCGCGCGGACGAGGATGAGGACGATGGGCGCGGGGTGAGCTCGGGGGATTCTTCGACGGTTGCGCGAGGCGGGAGACGTCGGGGCGCGGATGCGAACGGGTACGCGTCCGTGGATCGCGGTGCACATCAATGGGGGCTCGTCGGTGCCGCGGGAAGGTGCATCGTGACGTTTAGAGTGCAGAAGCGCACGAGGTTCGGGCAGCGTGTGGTTTTAGTTGGGAATATTGGGGCGTTGGGGAAGTGGAACGTGCTGGCGGGTGGCGCGCGGTGCACGTCTGAGGGCGACGACTGGTGGACGACGTCGGTGTTGTTAGAGCTTCCCGCGAGCGGAGCGAACGCGGGGGATGGAGATTTTCCGGTGATTTGCGAGTATAACTACGCTATCGTGGATGATGTGCACAGTTCGGGGCCGAGTTTTGTTTGGCGGAGCGGGACGAGCGTTTTGAAACTACCCACGTACGCCTTCAACGCGGAGGTGATGGATATATGGCCCGAGTCTCGGCGAGAGTATTCGACACTCATGGATACGTTTCGAATGAATGATCCAGCCATGGTGCGCGTGACGCAGTATCACACTGGCGGGGCGAGTTTGACGAAACGAGAAATGGGCCAGCGCGGCGCGGTGCAGACAGAAATTTGGTTTCCGAGCGATGAACGAGCGGTGGTGGTTGAAGACGGAGTCGTGGTGGAGATGCTGGATAACACTGGAAACAAACGCGATGGGGATGACGTCATGCGCGTGGGTGATGTCTATCTCGGCGTGGTTGTGAATAAGGTGCCGAATATGAAATCTCTCATGGTGAGCTGCGCCGCGCAGCCGACGAGCAAGAGCAAAGGGAAAATGGTGCTCTTGCGAGACGGCTTGTCGAATCCTGCGGCGTTGTGGAAAGCGCAAGACAAGCAGGATGGCGGTGATAAAAGCGGAAGTTATGACGAATCATATGACGACATGGATGGTGACATTCGTTCATCAGGCGGGCAGAGTATTCGCTCGATGCGCGAACGTTTGAGTCGTGCCTCCAAAGGCGCGTACGGCATGTATGGCTATGGCGACGCTGTCATTCTTGAAATCATTCGCGATGCCACAGAGTTTAAGGGCCCGGTGGCCACGGCCGAGCCCTCAATCACTGGGAGGTTCACCGTGTTGAAGGGCACTGCAGATGGTATCTCGGCGCACACGAGTAAAAAACTCTCCGTGTTGAACCGTGACGAGCTCACGGATTTAGGAGAGACGTTATTGCGGCAATACATGAAGCCTTATTTTACCGATGATCGATGCACATTCGTCGGCGGTGGTGCTCATCTAATTATGCGTACGGCAGCGCTAAACGCACCAACGGAAGCTGTGCGAGATGAAGTTGCGACGCTGACAAAGAAGTGGAAGTCCATCATCGGTCGTGCCAAGCGAAGCGTGTGGAAAGCTCACACGGCGAATAAGATGGTCACGCCGCGCTTATTGTGGAGAGATAGCCAAGACTTCAAAGCTTTGGTGTTGCGCGAGTTATGTTCGATGAACATTTCCAGCATTGTCGTACCCGATAAGAAGATGCTCGCGGAAATGAATGAGAGCATCGCCCTCATGCGCGCAGGAGACGAAGACATGCACACAACGGTGCGCCTCGGTGCGAGTCAAATGATGAAGAAGATTTTAGATTCGTGTTTTTTCGAGCGCGTACCAATTCAGAAAACGAGCTCCGCCGAGTTAGTTATTCAGTCCACAGAAGCTCTCACGGCTATTGACGTCAATATGGGTTCGAGTCGTATCAGTGTAGCCGACGTAAATATCGCCGCTGCCAGAACCGCGGCGGCTGAAATTCGTCGGCGTAATTTATCAGGTATCATCGTTATTGATTTCATCAATGTAAACTCCTCGCGAGAGCAAATTTACCGGCAAGTCGAAGCAGCGTTTGCTGATGCGGCTTCACGAGATCGAGCGAAGATCTCATTTGCCCCAATTTCTCCGTTTGGTTTAATGGAAATCACTCGAGAACGTTTAGCGCTGGGACCTTCGGCGACGGCGCAGTCGCAGCAGGTCTCCATAAATACTCCACGTGATGGTCGAAAGCGTCCACCGAGTGTAGATCGTCGGACGAGATAACGTTGTTTGTTTTATTATTCGTTTTATTACTCACTCCAAAGATTGTAATACTAGTAAAATGTGGTTTGCTATTCCATGCTTTGCACGATGTTAGTCACTGACTCTAGAGTGAGCGTCGAAGCCTCGAGCATGAGTGCTCGTCCGCATTTCAACGCCGAGCGCTCGCACTGTGCGCGTACGTCGTCGTCGGGGATTTTGTCAAGATCTGCGACGTGTGCGATACCGATGATTCGGCGAATCATCTTCGCTCCCGCGAATCCTAAGCTATCTGCCCACACCTTGCGCATGAAAGTCTGCTGATGCGCCTCGAGCGCGGCGGCGCCGCCTTTGACATCCTTCCCATAGTGTGCAACGGGCGACAACCCGCCGTGGTCATCTCTCACACCTTGTTCGTTCCATTGCTCCAAAAATCTTGTCTCAAACACCTTCCACGTAGATTTAAACGCGCTCAACAACCACTTTCGTTGGGACTCGCGGTCTTCACCCGTGCACTTTGCCCATCCTCGTTGGGAATAATACGCCAACAACAGATTCGCCAAGAACGCACCAATGTCAAAACCCATGGGGCCGTAAAATGCAAATTCATTATCAATCGCAAACGTCGTACTCTCGGTGCACATCAACGACCCAGTGTGTAAATCACCGTGAAGTAAGGCTTGACCTTCAGTCACGAACTTTTCCTTGAGCGCGTTTATCGCTCGCTTGAGATTGGCATCTGACTGAATTTCACTCACGATATCGTCAAGTTGCGGCGTCGTCCAGTGATTGTTATCCGCCTTACCATACGGCTCGGTGAAAATCACCTGTTCGGTGAGTTCACACATGTCTTCGTTTTGCCCAAACGTTTGACGCGCGCGACGGAGTCCGGCGCCTCCGACGGCAAAGGCTGAGGATTTGTACAATGTTGTGGCGAGATACTCCCCCACGTGCTCGGCTAATCGAGGATACACCTTGCCTTCGATGATTCCGCCTCGTAGAATGATATGCGGCGGTTCGAGGTAGCGCATGACGATGACCGCCATTGTCGGGTCGTAGATGTACACCTCGGGAACGTGCGCTGGGCAAAACGCGTGCGCCTGGATGAGCGCCTCGGCTTCGTAACGTACGCGTTCTTGCGTGAGCGGCCAGCTCTCACCGACGCACCGTACGTACGGTAGGCCCTGTTTGAGAATCACTGACTTATCCGGCGACGCGCCTGTGATGATGTACACGAAGTTAATGTTGCCATCGCCGATTTCTTTCGCGGTCCAGGCGCTTCGCGTCGCCGCCCCGCCCAACACGTTTGCCACGCTTTCCTTGCTCGCCGCGTAGTCCAACACCGTTTCGCAGTTGAGCGCGATGAAACCAGGAGGTCCAGATAATGCACTTTGCACGACTTCACCGCCTTTGACCTTGGCGACAAACTCTCCAACCGGGAACACGCCTCGAACATCCTTTTCAATCACCCCGTGCTCGGTGATGACGCCGGCGAGGAGCGCGGCGGGAGTGACGTCAAATGACGGATTCCACACATCAATACCTTCCGCGGCGATGCGCTGCCCGAACGAGTGTGTGACTTCCGTCGCCGGGCGTTCTTCAATGTGAATATCACTCCCAGTCGCGGTGGCTGGATCTAAAGTCGTCACTGGAGCCGCGGTGAACATCGGTACGCCGTGATACTTGGCGTTCACCGCGAGCGAGTACGTGCCAATTTTGTTCGCAAAATCTCCATTTGCGGCAACTCTGTCGGCACCGACGACAATAGCATCAACGTCCCCACGCGCCATCAGCGCTGCAGCCATGTTATCACAAATCAACGTCCCAGGAATCTTTTCGTACACCAACTCGTACGCCGTCAACCGCGAGCCTTGATTGTACGGACGCGTCTCCAAACAATACGCCCGTTCAAGCCTTCCCGACTCATGCAACGCGCGAATCACCCCTAACGCTGTGCCATACCCCGCCGTGGCGAGCGATCCAGTGTTACAGCACGTCATCACCGAAATCTTCGCCCCGGCTTTCGCCCCAGCCGCGCGCAACAACGCCTCGGCTCCGTGCGCTCCGATGGCTTTACACGACGCCACGTCCTCATCCATCATCTTTTCGCACCCAGAAATTACCCCTTCAATCGCACTTCCCACATCATCATCCCTCAACGCGCGCGAAATCGCCTGAATCCGCGTTCGAGCCTCACCCAAGTTCACCGCCGTCGGTCGCGACGTGTACACGTGATCGAACCGCTCGCGCGTAAACTCATCAACCTCCGCCGCGCTCGTAAACGTCTCCCGTCGCGCATCGAGCTCCACCGCGAGCGCAAGCGCCGCGGCTATCGCAATCGCAGGCGCACCGCGCACGTTCATGTCGCGAATCGCGTGCCATACTTCATCACATGAGGCGATTGGAATGTACTTTGTGTGCTGCGGCAGCGCGAGTTGATCGAGGAGTTCGAGCGAGCCGCGCGAGTATTTGATCGCCTCGAGCGTCGCCATGACGACGGTAACGACGTCGGTAGCGGCGGCGGTGGCGCTGTGCGTGCGCGCGCGTTCGCGGTCGGCGACGCGGGCGTTGGGTGCGCGACGAGCACTGGCGACTGAAAAGCGCCGCGCGAGCGCCACTCGCCGGCGCGCGCCGACCGCGAACGCGCGCGCGCACGGGCGCGGACGGCCGCCGCCATGGGCGTGTGCGTGTCCGTGCACACCGTCGAGCACGAGCTCGAGGTTGAAGCCGCCATGGCGCGCCGCGCGAGGCTCGAGGGACTCGAAAAGTCGCTCGAGGCGAATGACAACCGACTCGTGCTCCACGGCGTGCTCGCGCGCGGCGACGCGATGAATCGTAACGGGCGGGTCTATCCGACGCCAATCTTGGCGAGGGAGCTCGCGGCGTACGCGTCGACGCACGTGGCGCGGAAGAGGGCGTTTGGGGAGTTTGAGCACCCGCTCACGAGCGACTCGACACGGTTTCGAACCGTGCGCGAGGACGCCGTGAGCCATCGCGTGCTGGAGACGTATTGGCGTGGAAATTGCGTGTACGGTGTGATTGAAGTGTTGGATTCGACTGCGGCTGGACGTGAGGTTTGGGAAATTTATAGGAAGGGAGGTTTAGTGGGCGCGAGCACGCGGTCGTGGTCGTCGCTCGAAACGCGAAGCGACGGTAAAACATACGCGGATGATGATATGGAGTTGTTGTGTTTTGATCTCGTACGCGATCCATCGACATATAGCCTGACGTCGACGTCGTTGTTAACGCCGTTTTTCCCACGGTATGAAGGTTTGAGCGCTCGATAACACTGGCCTGCTTAATTTTCAAGTCTAGAAACTACTTTGCCGCGCGTGTAATATCATAGCTTAGCATAAATGGGTGGACGCTTTTCGAAACGTGCCGCGACTGATTCCTGCAAATCATTGCTTATCAACATCGCCGCATTGTGCGTGGCGGTAGTGCAAACCATCGCGCACGGATGGATTGTCCCGTTGTCGTAGTAGCACGCGCTTGGTGCCTCGAACGGCCAACGGGCTCTTCTCCGCCAACATGCGCGCCAATGCCATCGCTTGCGCATCAACATCGTCGCACACGTAACTCACCAATCCAATGCGCTTGGCTTCCTCCCCAGAAATCACCCGTGCGGTCAAGCAAAGATCCATCGCCGCGCCGTGCCCGACGATGCTCGGCAACCGCTGCAACGTGCCCACATCCGCCGTAATGCCTAAATCCACCTCTTTCACACAAAACCGCGCATCGCTCGCGCACAATCGAATATCACACGCCGTTATCAAATCCACACCGGCGCCGTAACACGCCCCGCGCACTGCGGCAATCACCGGGACTCGAATGCGCTCCAACGCCGTAAAGACATCCTGCAGTCGCTCGATGCGCGCCAACACCCTCTCCCGACGACGCCCTTCGCACGCCCCGCCGCGCGACGTCGACGGCGCGTGTGCATCATCTCCTAGCATCCCAAACACCCCCTCCACGCTCGTCACGTCGATCCCTGCGTTAAAATTCCTCCCTTCACCACGAATAATGCAACAGCGCACATCCTCATCGACCTCGAGCTCGCGAAACGTCGCGCGTAAATCCTCCCACATCGCGTCATCGATCGCGTTCGACCGCGCCGGGCGGTTCATGGTGACGACGGCGATGCCGCCCGGGGCGAGTTCCACGCGCACGGTGTCGCGCGTCGCTGACATCGGTCGTGGAGCGCAGTGACGACGTCACTGTGCGTCGTCCCACGTCATCATCATGTTGACGATGAAGTCGCTGTGTCGCGCGCCGCCGGCGATGCGGGGGTGCCGATCGACACAGGCGGCGTCTGCGCGTCGTCCTCGTCGCGCGTGCGTGCGCGCCGCTGGGTTCTTCGAAGCGTTCGATGGCGATAGCGTGAACGCGGTGAAGGATGCGATGGAGGTTGCGAAAAAGTTCAAGAGCTCCGAGTGTTCTACGGAACACGTGCTCTTGGCGCTGACGCGATTGCGTGACCCGACGAGTAAGGCGTTGATGAAGTCACAGGCGAGCGAGGAGGCGGTGCGGAGGGCGATTGGCGATCGTGCGGGCGTGAGTGAGTTGGAGTTTATGAATCCATTCGCCAAGACAAAGTCTGTAGAGGGGCTGTTGCCGTTGTCGGAGGAGTTGAAACGATGCTTTGAACGCGCGAATGCTGGGAGTGGGGACGTGACGAGTAAGGAAATAGCGCTGGCGATGCTTGATGACGCGCAGTGTGGTGCGTATGATGTATTGGTGACGCGATTAGGGTGCGACGTGAAGACGTTGCGCGGGGAAATTTCAGGCGCGAACGAACGCGAGCTCGTCGGCGCGGGCAAAAAGGCGAGAAAGACAAAGAAGAAAACCTTGGCAGAGTGCTCGATTGATTTGACCGCCGAGGCGAAGGCTGGAAAACTTGACCCAGTGCTCGGAAGAGACGAAGAGGTGACGCGAGTTATGCGGATTTTAGTGCGAAGACGCAAGTCTAATCCGTGCCTCGTCGGGGAGCCGGGCGTGGGAAAGACAGCCATCGCCGAAGGTTTAGCGATTATGATTGCCAATGGCAATGTTCCAGATCGATTAAAAGACAAACGCGTCGTAAGTTTACAGATTGGCTTGTTGTTAGCCGATACAAAGTACCGTGGTGAGTTTGAAGAAAAGATGAGAAATGTCATGGAGGAGGTGAAGGAAGCCGGGGACATTATCCTTTTCGTGGATGAGATTCACATGCTCGTCGGTGCGGGCGGCACAGGCGAAGACGGCGGGATGGACGCTGGGAACTTGATGAAACCAGCGCTCGCGCGTGGGGAATTACAATGTATTGGTGCGACAACGATTGATGAATATAGAAAGCACATAGAAAAGGACGCCGCGCTCGAGCGCCGTTTTCAACCCGTGCGCGTGATGGAACCCACGCCTGAGCAGTCGTTGACGATTTTACGTGGATTAAAAGACACGTATCAAGAACATCATGGTGTTTCGTTCACTGATGAGGCGCTCGCGGCGGCCGTGGCGTTGTCCACACGATACATTAATGATCGGTTCTTACCGGATAAGGCGATTGACGTCATCGACGAAGCCGGCGCGCTCGTGCAGCTCACGGACTCCGACTCTACGCTTGTTGACGTATCGCACGTCACCGAAGTCGTCGCACAATGGACGGGAATCCCAGTCCAGCAGCTCAGTGCGGATGAATCCCTAGGTTTGTTGAACTTTGAGGGCGAACTTGCCAAGCGCGTCATCGGACAGACTGAAGCGGTGCGTTCAATTTCTCAAGCCATTCGACGCGCTCGCGCGGGTCTGGCGGATGCATCCAAACCCGTGGCGAGCATCATCTTCAGCGGTCCTACGGGCGTGGGGAAGACCGAGCTCGCCAAGGCTGTGGCGCAAACGTACTTTGGCGCCGAGAAAGCTATGGTGCGTATCGACATGAGCGAATACATGGAGTCGCATTCGGTGAGCAGGCTCATCGGTCCGCCCCCCGGGTACATTGGTTTCGGCGAAGGCGGTCAACTCACCGAAGCAGTGCGCACGAACCCGCACTCACTAGTTCTTCTTGACGAGATCGAAAAGGCACACCCAGATGTGTTTAACATTTTACTTCAAGTTTTAGAGGATGGCCGATTGACCGATAGCAAAGGGAGAACGGTGGATTTCACAAACGCCATGCTCGTCATGACGAGTAACATCGGGAGTCGAGAAATTTTAGAATCAATGTCGGGCGAAGGCGATGACGCGGACAAGTACAAAAAGCTTCAAACGCAAGTCCGCCGCGAATTGAGTAAGGAGTACAGACCGGAGTTCCTCAATCGTTTGGATGAAATTATTATTTTCCGCCCGCTCGAAAAGCCCGAGGTGAGCGCCATCGCGGATTTGATGCTACAATCTGTGTCGAAGCGCGCACTCGGCAAGGGCGTCACCCTCGGATTTGAGCAAGGATTCAAGGATTTACTTTACGCCAATGGATTTTCGCCTCGATTCGGTGCTCGACCGATGCGTCGATGCGTACGAGGCTTATTGGAGAACAATTTGGCCGAATGCATGCTCGACGGCTTTGCCAAGGATGGCGACGCCGTCACGTTCGACTACGACGCGTCGAGCGATTTAATCTGCGTCAAGTCCACAAGCAGTTCTCAATCGCGAACATTCCAAGTCGAATTCGGTTCGGGCATTGAAGACGTCGATGAACAGCAGAACTCCGCGGACGAAGACGACCAAAGCTTTCCGGCGCCTTCCTTTGGAGCCGCCGCCGCGCAATCTTTCGCTTAGATTTCTTAGTTTCTACCCACCCGTGCCAACACGCGCGACGCCTGCATTACTATTCATTTAATTTGCATATATTTCTTCCATTTGATTCAGCCACCACGCATCCAAACACACAAAATACCTCGCCTCGCGACGCCCACCATCCTCCAAAAATCACCCACATTCACGGCTCCTACCCCCTCACACTTCGTCGCCCACCCACCGCACCGCACCACCCTAAAATGGGTCGTCGTCGCTCCGCGCCTCCACCGCGTCGATCTGGCGGTGCTCCACCCCCGGCACGCGCGCAGAACCAACAATCCGGCGGCTCATTCATCGGCATGATGGCAAGCACCATGTTGCAAGGCGTAGGTTGGGGTGCCGGGAGCTCCATCGGGCGCTCCGCCGTGGGCGCTCTCATGGGCGGCTCGTCCGAGTACGCCACGTCCGCATCACCATCGAGCGATGCACCCGCGCGTGCTGCACCCGCGAACGCGTGCGAAGGCGCGGCGAAGGCGTTCGGTGAGTGCATCGCGCGACACGCCGACGAGCTCAGCGCGTGTCAAATCTACGCCGACGCCTTGCAGTCGTGCAAACGCGCCGAGCTTCAATAGATTTTAACCTCTTATACGATTACTTGTAATACAACACAACGATGACACGCGAAGGAGCGATGGATTGATGAACGCCGACGACGCGTCGGTCATCTCGTTACGTTTTTACAACTACAGGTACTACTAGAACACGCGATCTCACATCTATTTGGGCATCACCTCCTTGATCACTACGATATACGCGACGCACACACACGAAGCAAGACAGTCAGTCAACGCACACGCGCGATCGAACCACCACCACCGCGCGACGACGACAACGACGAAACGACCCAACGCTACGGAACGAACCGACGCGCGATTCAAGCCCTAAGCGCGCGCGCGTTCGCTCGCGAGCTCAACGACGCACCAGACTCCCCGGCTTGGCCCTTGGACCACTTGGTCATCTTGTAATACACCGTCTCGCGGCCTTTCGCCTGTGTGTACGTCGCAATCGCGTCATTCGTCAGTCTTTAGGGAACGTTAATACGCGGATGCGATGGTTTTTGAGCGATCGATCGATCGCGCACCTGCGTGAGGAATGGTTCCTTTAACGACGCGCGCACGACTTCGGCGCACGTGTTTGCGTATTTGAGGTAGGACATGCCGGCGATGCGCCAGTATTGCGCCGAGTTGGCCACGGCGGAGGATACTTGGGACATGGTGCGGCGAACACGCGCGCGGGGCAGAGTGGCGTGGATGTCGGGGCTCAGAGGTGTGGACTCTGAGGCGTCGGTTGGCGCGCGCGACGGGGTTGGAATGTGTGATATTGTACACGCTAGGAGGGACATGTCATGGCGCGATCGAGCCTGAAACATTTCACGAGCCCATCACCACCGGCGGAGAGCACGCCATTGTGGATTGGGAGGATTCTAGAGACGCCGACGGAGGCCAAGGCGCCGCCGCCGCGCGGGGTGAGGAATTTCTGCTGCGCGTGGGCGGATGGAATGGATTGACGTAATGTGCCGTCTAACGCAGAGTAGACGCGGATTTCACCGGCGTTGTCACCGGCGATGATCAATGGATTGTTTTCGTGATGGATGGTGGCGATGGAGGTGACGGAGTTTGTGTGAGGATCGGTCGAACGCCACAGGATGGTGGAGTCGCCGTCGCCGCCGAGCATGCGCAAGTCGTGCGCGGCGATATCGCCATGGTACCCACCCGTGATTAAGAATGGCCAGGGCACGCCGTGCGGAGCAGTGAGGGATGGAAACTGTGCGAGCGTAGTGCACCCGCCGGCGTGTGCTCGTAAGATTCCTGGACACGCGTTGAATGGTTGAAGCGCGTCCCAGAGCGCGACGCATTCCGGTTTCGCTCCAGACGCCGAACTACCACTCGATGTCGCCACAGCCATAACGTTCGTGGACAGAAACAGCACGTCTTCGGTTTTGCAACCCTTGAAACCGCACATTTTGCTCGCCGCTGGCTCCACGTCGGGTGCGTCGCCGAGCCAGAGGGTTACGTTGCCGTCGGACGCGCACGCGGCGAGGCGAGCGCCGTGAGGTGACCACGCCAAGGCTCGTGTGCTCGCGCCGGTACCTGAAGTTGCTTTCTTACCTCCCAGTGAGAAGACAGCAGCCGCATTATCTGCGTTTTCGCCGTGAAAATTCCAAAGTTGTACACCGCCCATAGAGGTGCCAACGGCAAAGAAGCTTCGAGATGGATGCGCGGCGACGCTCCGAGCGACGACGTCATTCGCAGGTTCGCGTTTAATCACCTTGCGACTTCGACCGACGGTGTCGTTTTCAGAATGTGGAATGATCCCTGTAAGTGATGTCATATCTAGTCCCGCATGGGTTGCCCATTCATGTTCGCGAACATGTGCATGTTGAGGAGAAGCTGGCCCGGAAGGCGTAGACGTCGCGTCGTCGGCGTTGAGCCATGAATTTGTGGGCGACTTAAATCCCGCAATCGGCGGTTGCGCTCGAAGCAACACCGCCCAAGCGTCTTTTCTTGATTCTTGAGCGGCGCTGTTGAGTTGTCGAAGATTGACAATCGATAACCCCTGTCGAACACTCGCACAACCAAGTTCGTATGGCACCTCGTGATTGAAGCACAAGTCGTAAAAGCCATCGTTTTGCAACGCAGCAACAGTCACAGGGGATCGCAAGCATCGATCTACTGCGGAAGCTTCGACTCTTGGAGTGCTTTCACTGTAGTAATCAGGAGTGTTCGGCGTCGTCGGAGAGTCAGGACCATCCATTGAACCCACGGTTTTGGGACGCTTGGACGTCGTCTTCACGCGAATTGTTCGTAGTTTGCTGAACGCATTTCGTGCGAGATTGATCTTGTCCGACGGCGAACCCGTACTTTTCAAATCTTGTCCAGATGGCACGCGCGGAATTTTTACCGTGAGTACTTCACTAGGTAGCAAAGAAGGCGACTTCCCGTGCACAACATTCGACGGTGGTGATTTTGATTCGCGCGGCGTGGCTTGAATGCAATCAAAGCCTTTCGCGTTGAAGATATCGCGCCTTCTTTGGAGCAAATTTTGCATCATCGCCAGGTTCAGATTCCAAGGAGCACGCGTGAATATCTGAAATTCGGCATCGGGAACATCACGGAACAGCTCTTCGCTTATAATAGCACCGACAGCCAGTCGACATTTCGTCAATACGTCGACGCCTTGGGCGTTATCTGCCAACCGCTCAAGTGCAGCCAAGGGCATTCCCTTCGCATCGACTGACATAGCCAACGTATTAGATGCGTCTAATGCCATGATTTTAGCACGAGTAGCAACGCTACTCTTGTTTGCATGCGAAATAAACGTCAGCAAATCAGCAGCCTCTTCGTCGCCGCTATCAATCAACATCTTCGCTTGCGTGAGAAACTGTTCGTGATTGCCAGCAAGAGAATGAAGCGCTGCGAGCATCCATGGATCGCGCGTTGTAGGAACAACATCTTTTTCTAGCATGTTCACCGCGCATTTGCTGAGGTGCGTTGATGGAGATTTTGTGGCGTCTTCTTCTGCAACGTGTGCGAGTCGCTCGATGACGAGCGCCAGCGGCAAGTCGCGCTCGTGTTTCCAAACTAGCGCCGCCGCGTCCAGTGGCTGACTAGCTAGGACAAAAAACACAGCCGCGAACGTGTAGCGGTGCTTGGAGAGCAGTGCATACGCGTTCTTTAATGCCGCTTCACGATGACGCTGATCGGAAAAGTCTCTGCACATGAACTCGTACAAGCGCGCGTTTTGCGTCGCCTTGTATAATCCTGCAAGCACCTTGACTCGACCGGTGATAACGAACAGTAATGCACAGTCGTCGACGTTCTTAGTTCGTGCAAACTCCGCCTTGGCGCATTTCTCAATGATATTTCGAAGTTCCTCATCGCGTCGCAGCCAAATTGGTACTCCCAGACGTTTGAGCGTTGACCAGCTCACGTCAGCGTTTGTTTGATCACCAGTGATAGCCTCAAGGAGAGCTTCCGTGTTTCCGGATTGGTTCGCCCAGCACAATTCTTGTCCGCTAGGAATTCCAAGGTCATGTCTTTCGGCGTGCCGTCTCAAGCGTCGAGTACTCCAGAGCGCTAGAAACCGTCGGCCAGCTTCGTCGAGAGCCGTGCTCGCACTGTCGTCGATGCCGCGTAGCGCGTCGAGCACCCCAAGGAGCTCCATGCGCTCAGTGGACGTTAAACGTAAATGTTTGCCTCGCGTGCTCAGTAACTCAGTGGCTTCTTCAGTTTCAGTTTGTGTGAAACGTTCTTGCGTCATGAGACCGCCGCTAATACTCTTTGATGTGGGTGAGCTCATTGCCGCCGACGCTGGTTCTAAATCCGCACCAAATGTAAATGTTGCCGTAGGTGCCGCCACCGGGAGTCCACCGCCAAACGACCCGAACGCAGACATATCGAATTCGGGAACCATGCTAGGCGCCGCTGCCGCCTCAACAGCATTCGGCGCGCTCGTAACATTTGGCGAGCTTGGCGCGTGTTCTGAGGCCGCAAGTAATTCCCCGGGCAGAAGAGATGCATACGGCTCCGTAAAATCTCCCTTACGCAAGTATTCAATCACAGAACGAACGCTCGTGCGAGCGCGCGATACTTCACCACGCATGAGCCAATCGTGCAACACGTCTGGGTGGTATGACGGCAACTTTTTAGTAGTTGTCATGGCCAATTTGGCCAGGTCTCGATGCGTCCCGTCACCGCGGATGGTGAGAATGGACGTCCCAATTGTGGCGAAAATAACATCTCCACGATGACTCCATTGAATGCTTGAAATAAATCCACTGTGAACGTCTTCGGCGTAGTCATGTACGTCAATCGCCACGACGCAAGCCCATGACTTACCGGTAGATGCGTGGCGTTGGGGCGACGTCGCGTAGACTTCGAGTCGGGTCCCGACAGCCACGGCAAGCGCAAAATCACCAGCGCCCATATCAAACCATCGTAAATTTCCTTCCACAGACGTACTTGTAATACGCAAAGTCGTATCCACGCACTCGCACGACAGTTGCAGTTTTTTCGCATCAATAATTGTTCCAATGTTCAACGCGCCTTGTCCGTCAAAGAACGCCACTCGAGTCTGGTCAACGGACAACTCAAAGACACTGGGCGCGCTATTTTGCGCATACGCGCTTGTAATAGCATCACGAAGTACACCTCTCGTCTCAACGCGCTGTGCGTGCACCGCTCGATCGCGCACAGCGAGTTCATCCTTGATTTCTACATATGCGCCCGTCGCTGAATCCACGTAGACGGAGGCGACGTTGATGCCGTCCTGTAGCATCAACAACAACGGTGGTCTTCGTCCATCGACGCTTTCGCCCCATGCAATGCCCGAACAATGACTAGGTAAATGATCACTCATGGTATCTAATAATTCAATCACCCCACGCGCGTTGCGCTTCCAAATCTTACATGCACCAGACGCGTCCAGCGTCGCCAGTACATCCTCCGAAGGATGTCGACACGCGTCCACAATGTTTGTCTCATGTCCACCGAGTTGCACGCGACACAAACACTCAAGGATGTCCGAATTGTGTACTTTTGTTCGAGCAATGATGACGCCAAATCTATGCGACGCTAACAATACGCGCATGTCATCCGCGGTGCCGCGCAAACTCGCTCGAACCGTCGGCGCGTCTTCAAACGTCGGCGAAATTGAGTGCTCGAGCGTTGTCGACCCGCGATGTGTGACATCTGGACGCCGCGTCGTCAGTGGATGCAACGATTCTATATCAGTCATCGTCCATACGTGAATACGGCTGGAACCATCGAGACCGACGAGAGCGTGGTCGTAGAGGCTGTCGCTAGAGTCGTCGACATCCAACCAATCAAAGGCGACGATGGGCGAAAGACCGCCGAGCGGAGTTTGAATTGTCCGCGTCAGCGCCATCGGACCGTGATTCCCGAACGAATGCAACCAAAGACGCAACGATCCGTCGCAGCACAGAGTGACGAGCGAACGATGTCGCCAACTTGTGGACATGACGAGCGCTGGATGTCGAAGCGCGTCGATGTCGACGGCGCCATCCGCGTGCGCGACGTAAGCAAATACTCCACCTATAGTCATCGCAATCGAGCTCTTGGTGTCATCGCCGACGCTGATATGGATATTATCGTGACAAACATCTTTACTCGCACACACTTGGTCGAAGCGAGTGCGCCAGACGATGCTCCAGGCGTCGCGTCTGGCGTCTCCATACGTCGCGACTGAACCGTCAGCGCGCGCGCACGCGAGTCCTTTACCATCTCTCGTCCACGCCAACGCCACAACCGCGCCTAATTTCACATCTGCGTCATCGAGAGCAACATCCACTCGCGAATTTATGTCAAGAACACCGTCCTCCGCGACGTAATAGACTGCTAATGTCGTCGTCGTCGCCGTCGCGACGCGCGCGCCTCTCCCGCGCGCGCACCCACTTCGACTCCAGCACCACGGCTCCACCCGCCCACCCCCCGCGCTAAAGACTTGAATACGATCACTTCGCGAATCGAGCGCGCCGGAATCCACCGTACCGACGACCACGCTCCCTGACGCCGTCCCATGCGTCACCGCGCAGGATTCCACACATGTCGTGTAATCCTCACATTCACCGTCGTATGCGTCGCTCGCACGCGTGATAAACCTCACGTCAACTCGAGGGGCGTATATATGAGCTGATGTGCTCGCTATGGCGCCATTACGCGCGTGCGCGACGTCGCCCACGCGCGTCATGGTGGCGTTCGGGAACTCGCTGCCGAACGCAACGGTCGTAGCTAGGTCTTAGAATCTGTACCCTATGCCCTAATTTTTAGGGCTTTTATATTAGGGTGCGCCCACGGCACACGCGGCACACCGCGCCACACGGTCAACGCCGCTCGACGCCGTTCGACGCGCACGCAGTCAACGAACACCCACCCTCGCGTGTGTTAACTACTCTAGTCTTGCATTCGCACATACGCCGTCGCGTCGCACGAGAGACACTGTTGAACGATGCCGACTTCAGATGAAATCGCCCCATTCTTTGGGTTCATGGGCGCCATGAGCGCGTTGGTGTTCTCATGCATGGGTGCCGCGTACGGTACGGCGAAGGCAGGTGTTGGTATCGCGTCCATGGGTGTGATGCGCCCGGAGTTGGTGATGAAATCGATTGTTCCTGTGGTCATGGCGGGCGTGCTCGGGATCTATGGGTTGATCATCGCGGTGGTGATCTCGACGAACATCACTCCGGATTCGTACACTTTATTCCAAGGTTACGCGCATCTTGGATCTGGTTTGGCGTGCGGGTTGTCAGGATTGTCGGCGGGGATGTGTATCGGCATCGTCGGAGATGCCGGCGTGCGCGCCAACGCGCAACAACCAAAGTTGTTTGTCGGCGTCATTTTGATTTTGATTTTCGCCGAGGCTTTAGCGCTTTACGGGATGATCGTCGGTATCATTCTTTCATCCGCCGCTACCGCGGCATCGGCGTGAGGAGACACGATAAACGTTGGTAGTATAACTCAAACACACCCGAATGTAATTTCCATCATGATTTTCATAACGTGCGTCACACGTCGCCTCGCGCGCCGCGGGAGTCCGTCGTCGTCGACGCCTCATGGCGTCCGACGAATCCGCGTCCGAGTCAGATTCCGAAGACGGTTTATTCTACCACAAAGGCCCGGTGAACGCGGAATGGAGCGATGAAGAACCCAAAAATGCGTTCGCCGCTGGTCAAAATCTTTCCGATTCATCGGACGACGACGAAAACGAAAATGACGACGACGACGACGACGGTTTGATGCTCTCGCAGCGACACGCGCGGACACGGATGAAGAAACGCGGGCGGGACTCATGCACGGCGACGCCACCGCCGAAGACGTCTGAGGAGACGCCCACGTCGGTGGAGAAGAGACGAGCCGCGACGGTTGCCTCTGCGCGCGCGTCGGCGTCGGCGGAGAATTTGACCGCGTCGACGTCGAGAGCGGCGGCGTCGAGTCGCGCGAGTGCGCTGTTGAGTGCCGTGGACGAGTTAGCGCGTCCACCGTCGCCTGTATTCTTGAGCCCCACGGTCGCGGCGGTGGAGGAGGAGGACAACGAAGAGAGCGATAGCGACAGCGTTCGCGAATTCGGCCTCGAAGACAGAAGCGACGACGACAACAAAGACGACGATTCGGACTCGAGAGATCCGCTAGACGATTTCGACGAGGGAGAATCGATTACAATACAGTTTCAGCTGCCGACTGGGAAGAAATACGCGCGTAAAGTGGGTATAAAATCGACATTTACGTCCATCATGCGCGACTGGAAGGCGAGCGACGATTGGGACATTGTCGCCTCGGCGTTGGGCTCGCCAAACGTCGTGCTATTCTTTGATGGCGAAAGTATTTCGGCGAATGCGACGCCTGAGGATTTAGATTTAGAAGACGACGACACGGTAGATGTTGCCGTGGGAAAGAAAGCCGCAAAGGCACGGTGATTTGCACAACTTTTGCCGCCAATTGTATTATAAATATTCAACCTCTACTTGCGCAACGTCTGGTCGTCGATTAAATGTTGAAGACGTTTTCACCTTTTGTACCCCCATCGCTTCGTCCCTTGGACAAGAACGCTTGTTGCTCTACTGTGAGTTCTAATACCGTACCATCGTCCAAGTCCGCATCTTCCGCGACAATGCCTCCATCGCGCAAGATGTACGCCATCGCTAAAGAGAGGGCTGAAGCCGCGATGACGCCGCACGAGTGCAAAACGTTCTTTGCCACCTGGAGCTGTTGCACGCCGTACACCCCGAGACCGATGGCGGTAATGAGCATCACAGCGATAGCCACCCCACCAACGCCCCACCGTCGTTGGTCTCGCGCCGCTTGCTCTGCGCTCTTTCTCTTGAAGACAAATAAACTTCCTCGGCTTCCTTTGCCGATGCGTACGTCGTCGTCGAGGTACGTCGTGCTCAAAACAACCTTTGACTTTGGTCCAATTCTAAGCTTGGGGCCACCAGCTATGGAAATTCCAGGCGGGCCGAAGCATGCCTCCACGGTTCGACCGTCGTCTTTGCCCTCGAGCGGCGCAAACGTGCCTTCCAAAGTGACTTCGCCCGGTAAACATCCAAAGAGCGTAAACGCCACTCTGTTTTCAATTTTGTTTGGCTCAAACAAATTTTGCTCCAAGCCAATGGTTTTAAACAGAAACCGCCCGAGCGGACTACGAAACCGCCCACCAGCGGGCTGTCCAACCTGGTTCGGTCCCACAGAGACGTAGCTCACGTCGTAATATCCGAAAATCTTTGCGTCGTCGTTTGGGTTGACCGCGCGCTTCAAACCGTCGCGTCCCAAGTCTTCCAACAATCCATCCACCTCAGCGCGCTCCTCCGCCTTCATCTTCATCCCACCATCGCTATTCGAAATCATCGCTACCACATCGCGCACTTTGGCCGCCATGACGACCGCATCACCGTTCGCGTTCGCCGTCGACGACTCCTCGGCGCTCTTCGCCGTCGTGGCCAAGCGCGTCGCTACGCCTCTGCGCGACGACGTCGGCATCGAAGACGCGCGCGAAATCGCACGCGCAGATGATCCGTCGAATGCATCGCACCGCCGAGCGCGCGTCGGCGCATCGAACGCGCGCGCGACGACGACGCGAGCGACGTGTCCCGGTTGGTGCGTAGCGCTATTTTGGGTTCGTCCTCGACCGAGGGCGAGCAAAGACGACGACGACGGGATGACGACCACGCGGGCGTGCGCCATGGCGATGACGAGCGGCGAGCGAGTTCTCTATATTTGTGACTAGGATGGAACGCGGCGCCGCGCGGGTGGTAGTGCGTCGCGTAGTGATGACCACGCGCGCTGGTTGGTCAACTGTAAGAACTTTGTTTGCTCGTGCGTACATGGATTTGGATTACAACGTGTAATAATATTATCTCTCTCTCTCTCTGTCGTTATCGCGCTTTTCAGCACGGACGAATGTGATTTAAATAGTGTACTAACCGACGGATCCGTCCTTCAATGGTGGTGCTAGTGGTTGGGTGTGACGCGTCCAAAATTGGTCGTCGACGTCGTCGGATTTTACTTGGTCCAAACCGTCCAGTCGTGATCTCCGCATACGCGCGACCAGTCGTCGCCCGCAGGTTGCCAGTGATCGCGTCCAAGTTTGACAGCCATTTTGTTGTCAATCACTGCAGCGTACAATCCGTCATTGGCAGCGATGATTTGAAGCTTACTTCGGCTGTGCACGCCGGAACGCTGGCGCGCGGCGAGCAACATTTCGATGTTCTTTGTCATGTGGTCACCCCAATCAAAGAAGTGATCCCACATCACGCACGGCGTGCCAGGGTGGGTCAAAATGTACGCGTATCCCATCATGACCTTGTCATGGGGAAAAGGCCAGTGTCCCTGTGTGGATCCGGTGTCGTGGTTGTCGATGAAAGTCACCGCGCGCGCCGGCCATAAACCGATAACGCCGGGCGCTCGGCCCTTGCTATCAATGAGACGCCAAAACTCCGATCGCCCACACGCCTCTTGCAAGATGCCCTTCGTGGTAAAATCAAACGCCGTGCAGTTACCACCCGCAGCATCGATCCAGTCGACGATTCTTTGACGGTGCGCGTCTTGGTTGTATTCCAATCCAGCGCCATACGCGAGCGTGTCCCAGTATTCGCCGACAGCAAACTCTGGGCTCATGGCTTTGATGTACTCCCCCGCGAACTGACCACCGTATCCTTTGGAAAAGTCAAAACGCACGCCACCAAAGCCGATGTCATTTCGCAGCCACTTGAACCACTTGGCTAGATCCTCGCGAACTCTCGCGTTGGTGTGGTCAATGTTTGGCGCGCCTGAGAATTCGTCCCCCGTGGGCGAACCGCCTTGACCGCCAAAGTCAGGGTTGCGATTATCAATCGCCCACTCGCCCCAGTCCATGCCTGTACCTTCCCATCTATTCCACTTATCACCAGCACCCTTGTGCGTGGCGCATCGGTGGTTCAATACCGCATCGAGCACTGGTAAAACATCGTATTCCTTGCACGTAGAAATCAAGTTTTTCAACGCAGCTTCCGAACCGTACGCGCTATTCAACGAGTACAAATTTCGGGGCAAGTATCCTTGCGGCGCGAGGGAATCCGCGGGAGGCGGAAGCCACACTTGCGTGAACCCAGCTTTATTGATGGTACCAACTCTGTCTTGTACAATCTTGTACCAATCCAAGTTGTGGCTCTCCCAGTGGAAGCCTTGAAGCATGACTTCTCGCCCAGTGGCGATGCGCGGCAGGACGCCACTTTCCAAAATTTGCTTTTCTTCGACCGGCGCGGGGATGTTTTCAATCACTGGCTCAGGCTCTGGCTGAGGAGTGAAAATGGGCGCTGCGGCTTGACTTTCTTGGAAAAGGTTGAAGAATTCTTGCGCGGCATCGGCGGCAGACTCTTGTTCGTCTTCTTCGATGAGAACTTGGTCTTCGACGACGTCAAAGGCGCCTGAAAATTGCGCAACTTCGTCCTCTTCTACTTGCGGTTCAGGAACAACTTCTTCGATCTCCGGAGTGGGGATCGGCTCTAATACAACGTTGTTTGTTTCCGTGAACAAGGCTTCCAAGCGATCAATCTGTGTCGATAACTTGTCAATCTGCGATGATGCGCCAGCGCTCACCGCCGTCAATGAGTTCTCCACAGCAGTGAGCTTGGCAAAGAGTAAATCAATGCGTCCCGCGCCATGGTCCATGAGCGGACGCAAACCATTAAGTTGCGCCTCGACCCGACTCAATTCATCCTTCATACCTCCTCTCAACTGCTCTAATGCATCACCGACATCGGCGATGTCTTGCTGTAAACCCGTTGCGCGCTTCATCGACGCATCAGCATTGTACTGACTACCACTTTGTAACGCGCTCTCCAAAGCCTCTAATCGCGCGAGTACTTCAGGAGTGATATCCGGCTTGCTCGCAAGCTGTGACTCCAATTGTGCAACTTGTTCTTCAAGCTCCCGCACGCGCGAGAATGTGTTGACTTCAAGCTCAGCAATGTTGCTTTCAAGCTTCTTTGAGGTTTCATTTTCCAAGACCAAGCTCTCGAGCTCAGTCACTTTGTTCATCACGGGATGGTTGCTGAAAATTTCATCACTAAACAGCTTCTCTTCGAGCTCGCCCAACTTTGCGGCTGTGGCGGCGGCTTGGGCGCGCACTTCACGCGTCGCCGCTTGCGCGTCGAGCCATTTTTGATGACTTTGCTTGAAAGCAGTTTCAGCCTTGAAACGCTTTTGCTGCTCCAATTCAGCGTAGTAGCGGGCTTCAGCGAGCTTGGCGTTGAGATCACGCTCACGTTGGGCGCGAGCGGTGAAATCACTACCGTTACCGATGAGAGGAATACCGTCTGGAATAATGTCGCCTACGGCATCCATTCCGGCATCCCACCCTTGTCTAACGCGCTCGACAAGCGTCGCCATGGTACGAGACGAGGCACCGACAGCAACCGCTTGTTCAACCTCGATTTCCGGAGAGTTGACGAGTTGCTGCTGACGCTGCTGTAGGTCCATGCCAGCGAGTGCGCGCGCCGCCTTTGAACCGCCACCGCCGCGACGCATTCCACCAACGTTCTTCGATCCCCGACTGCCGTGCGGCGCGCCTGCGGGCGCTACCGGAGCAACTGCACCTGCAACCATTTGACGCGTGCGAGGTGTGTGGTATTGCGCATCGTATCCATAGTACGATTCGCTCCCGCCTGGGCCGAAATTCTGCGGCACTGGTGAGCCTCCATCACCGTTACGCGGGTTACGTCGGTCGTCATAGTACCCTCCATCGTTCTCATATGCTCGCCCATAGCGTTCGTCACGTTCGTCGTAATATTCGCCATTCTCATAAACTGGTTCGGCGTCGCGCGCGCCAAACACGGCGCCGCTCGCCATGCGTGCGAGTCGTCCAATGTTTGGGATCTTCATCTTCTCCACCAAGGCGCTGACGTTATCAACCGCGTCATGCACGATATCCGTTGCCGATCCACCGCGTCGAACATTGTCCGCGGCAACAATGGCGAAAGCCGCGGTCAGACCAAGCGCGGCGCCCGCCGCTGCCGAACCCACCGCGTTCGACGCGCCGCCGTACGCCGACAGCTCCGCCCCGGACTGTACCACCTGATGCGTGCTAAACCTCGTCTTCGCTGGCGCCAACGCCTCTAACACTGGTGTATCGGTATGAATTCTCGCTTCGTCAAACATCATTCGTTCCAACGGCCCCCACGTCCCAGTCGCCGGTAATCCGTATCGCGTCTGCAACGTCTTCACCGCGCTCATCGTCGCCGCATCGTACACCCTGCACACGAAACACACACCGTCAGTACACACACCGATATAAACACAATCATTCCCATGCGTTTGCGCGCATGCGCGATCGATATCCATCTCTCGCGCATCCATTCCAGCGTTGAGCTCCACATTTCAAAACGCACAAACGACTCTTTCATCATCTTTACGCCCAGAACGCATCGCACATCGCGCGCGATCGACGTACCCACTGACGCCGCCATCGGAAACGTCTAATAACATCTCATCCGCGAGCTTTTGTTGTAATCGCGCGGTGTCTTCGCCGAACGCGCCCAGCTCGAGCGTCGGCTTGGCGGCGGTGTCATTCGAGCCGTTGTTGCGCGCGGCGTTGACCACCGCGCGTCTCGGCGTGACCGTCGCGCGTCTGCGCGCGACGCCGAGCGCCGGACGAGACGCGAACGCAAACTCGCTGCGCGCGGCTGTCGTCGACATCATCGCGGATGGTGGCGACGACGCGGTGCGGTGTGCCGTCGTCGTCGCCGCGGCGCTGGCGCTGTCAAAATTTTGAATTTTGGATTCGAATCGTCGGACATTTGGTGAGATACGCGGATCGACGTACACTTGCTTGAGTATGGGTGATTTAGTTCATACCCGTATTTTACACACGACATGGGTCTGATAGGGATATATGTGGTTGAATAGTGTATCATGGCGCCAGCGGGCGGTCCCGACGGGTCTCGCGCGACGCCCGGGCGACGATGTCGTGCGAATGCAGGATGTCGTGCATTTGAAAACTACTATTCTTCTATGGCTAAGGGTGTTACAGGAATCGCTCGATGCGTTCGCGAGTGATGCGCTCGAGAGACGTCGGTCGCGTCTCCGTCTCTCTCTCCTCGTCTCGTCTACTCGCGCGTTTGGCGTATAGCGTTGATTTCATCCGCGAATTGCTGACTCAAATCGCTCACCTCGGCGCGTAAGTTTGTCACAGCATCTCGTAACGCTTGTACGGGCGTCGTATTCCCATTCGTGTGCACCTTGAGCACGATTCTGTGGTCCGTCGGGTGAGGGTTCTTGTACCCAGCGAACACCACGTCTGGGTTCTTGTGCAGCTCCCTGCGCGCGACGTCGAGCGGTGACGACGGTCAGTACGAAGGCACACACGCCGCGCGCGCTCACGCGTCGCAAACCCACGCTCGAAGTCGACGACACAACGCAATCAACGCGAGTCAAAGAGACGCACATGCGAAGCAAGTTACCCATGGTGTGATCCTCGCGCTGGAGCACGAACGTCCCGGCGTTTTCTACTTTGGTATCGCGCTCGAATGCGAGTTTTCGTTCGCCATCCGGCAGCACGAATCGGTCGGCGCGGCTCGGTTGGTTCATATCGCGTGTGCGCGAATGAGCACGCGCAGTGGTGCACGCGAGAGGTCGTCACATTGACGCGCGATAGGATGGCGAACAACGATGCGTCGATGACAGCCGCGGCGGGAGACATCTCTATCGGTGCGCTGATTGATGATTTAAAGGTGCGTGCGCGCGCATGGCGTCGGGATTCGCGTATGAGAGTTGCACAGAGCGCGTTCGATCGATTGTCGATCGATCGATCGTTCGATCGGTGTCGCACGTTTTGAGCTCGCGAGAGCGCGTGAGTGCGCGTGGACTGACGTGAACGCGCGTGAATGTACATAGAGCGAGGATGTTGAGCTTCGCTTGAAGTCGATCTCGAAGCTTTCGACGATTGCTAAGGCGCTGGGGCCGGTACGCACGCGCGAGGAGCTGGTGCCGTTTCTCACCGAACGCGACGACGAAGAAGACGAATGTTTGTTGGCGATAGCTGGAGAGCTCGAGTCGCTGATCGGTGCGGTTGGTGGAGAAGAGTTCGTACATGTAATTTTAGCGCCGTTGGAGACGTTGATTACGGTTGAGGAGACGGTGGTGCGGGCAAAGGCGGTGGAGACGGCGTGTAAGGTTGGCGAAGCTATGAGCGCGAGCGGGATTGGCAAGTATTTCGTTCCGTTGATTGAACGATTAGCGCGCGGTGATTGGTTCACGGCGCGTGTGAGTGCTTGTGGATTATTTGCCACCGCGTTTGAGCGTTCGGATGAATCGCAATTGGAGCAGCGTAACGCCTTGAAGACGATGTTTAGGGATTTGTGCAGCGACGAGACGCCAATGGTGCGCAGAGCTGCGGCGATGAATTTGGGTAAGATTGCAAGCGTGAGTCCGCACGACTTTATTTCGAACAATTTGTTGTCCCTGTTCACGGCGCTGACGAGCGATGAGCAAGATTCGGTGCGCTTGTTGGTTGTCGAAGACTGCGTGGTGTTGGGCAAATTGCTTTCCCCAGAGGAGTGTGTGGCAAAGATTGTGCCAATTGTGTTGAAATTCGCCGCGGATAAGAGCTGGCGAGTTCGCTACGCAGTCGCGTTACAACTTTACGAGATGTGCCAAGTGGTTGGGGCGCAAGTGGCAGCGAAGGGTTTGTTTGATGCGTACGTGAGTTTGCTCACGGATGCCGAGGGTGAGGTACGAATTTCCGCCGCTGGTAAAATTTCTGACTTCTGTTCGCTCGCTGGTGTGGAGTATTCTACGGAGAATATCGTGCCAAAGGTGAATGATCTTGCCACTGACTCGTCACAACACGTGCGCGCTGCGCTTGCCTCGGCTGTGTTGGGTCTTGCGCCGACACTGGGCAAGGAGGTCACTGTTGAAAAGTTGCTCCCCATCTTTTTCATCTTGCTCAAGGACGAGTTCCCGGATGTTCGCCTGAATATCATCAGTAACTTGGATCAAGTGAACGCTGTGATTGGTGTTGAAATGCTTTCCACCGAGCTTCTTCCAGCGATTAAAGAATTAGCAGAAGATAAGCACTGGCGCGTGCGACTAGCGATAATCGAGTACATTCCCATCCTAGCTCAGCAGATTGGCACGAGCTTTTTGTTCCAGAAGACTGAAGGTTCGGACAACGGTGAGGATTTACTCAACTCACTCTGCTTGCAGTGGTTGCAGGATTCAGTGTACTCGATCCGTGAAGCCGCGGCGAACAATTTGTTCAAGTTGACTGAGATTTTCGGAGCCAACTGGGCGCTTCAGTACATCTTCCCGCGCATCAAGCAGCTCATGGCTTCGCCGCATTACTTGTATCGTTTGACAGTACTCCGTGCATTGTCTCTGCTCGCAGCCGCAGTTGGCGAAGATGTTATCCTCGGAGAAATCTTGCCAATCATCAAACACGCGACGACGGACTCGGTGCCGAATGTCCGCTTCAACGCCGCTAAAGCGCTTGCTCCTCTCATCGCAGCTGTCGATGCGAGCAAGGCGCAGAGCGAGATTCGTCCAATTTTAGTCGGATTACAAAGCGATCCGGACGCTGACGTTCGTTTCTTCGCTGAGCAATCGCTCGGTAAGGCGAACGCCGCGTAGAGTTGTATGTCTTGTAGTGAAAAGTTTGTGCGAAATGTAGCTAAAATTAAAATTTGCCTACGATAATAATGGTTCGTCCAACACAAATATAAAATAATCGACTATTGTTCACTAGAAACCTCACCAACGGCAGCAAACACACGCCTGCGCGCGCGCTCTCTTGAGCGTCACGGTCAAGGTGCGCGGTGCGGCGGCTTTGGATAGGGAGCGTCCCATCGCTCGATTTCTTGAACGACGTCCGCCAATATCTGTTCCACTTGTTGTACAAAAATCTTGCTCGCGTACGGCGGTGTCAGCTTTGGCTGCACCATGAGTACGTGTTCTACCGTCACTTGCCCGTCATCGAGCGCCTGTACCGCCCACGAGCCTTCAAATCGTCGCAAAAATCCCGACCCACGTCCCAGCCCGGGCGCGAGCGAACACTTCATACGCATCTCCTCATCTCGTTCTTCAACCTCAAACGCGCACGGAAACGTGCCTCCAAACACAAAAAAGTTCCATAAACACTCTTGTTCGATGTAGATATTATCCGCCACGCATGAATCACCCGTACACTCAATAACTTTAGCTGACTTGACCGCGCGAAACGCGCGCGGGGACGCCTCATAGTCGGTTAATAAATTATACACGCTCGCCGCATCCACTCCCGCGAGCGTCATCTCTCCTCGCACCGTATATGCGCCGTTATCATTACTCAATAACACGCAATCCGGCGCACGCGTGACGCGTACGCCAGCACCAACACCAGCCTCTTCGTCCTCCTTGACCGCCGCGCGCGCGCGCCCCGCCCGCCCCGTCCTCGCGCTCGCGCGCCGCCTCTCGCCCGCGCACCGCGCGCTCGGCACCGGCGCGAGTATCACTCGCACCCCGCTCGCGCGCATCGCCATCGCGCGCGCGAGAGAGAGAGGAAAACGCCACGTGCGCGCGATGTATGCGCTGGGCACGCCGTGTCACGTCAGCACGCGCGCCGTCGCGCTCACCCCCGTCGCGCGCGCGCGTGAACGTTCGAGCGTGCGCGCGCGCGAGATCAATCCACGCACACCGTCGTCGATGTCGTCGTCGGCGGCGTCGATGTCGTCGATGTCGTCGTCGTCGGCGGCGTCGGCGTGTGTCGCGCGGTGGTGCGTCGTATTATCCTCACATCAGCTCACGCCGCGCGCACGCCGCGTCTCGCGCCACCGCCGACGCCGCGCGCGCGAATCGCCGATTCACGCCTCGTGACGTGGGTTTGACCGCGCCGAGCGCGACGACGACGCCGGTGAGGACGAGGACGAGGACGAGGACGATGGTTAAGATGATGTCGTTGGTCTCGGTGCTCATCGCATCGGCGACGATTGCCGGCGCTGTGAGCGATGAAGCGGGCTTGGGCGGGGTAAACACCGCCGC
>Ga0222715_10000504_pt1 | contig 38651 bp, 41 predicted proteins | sample C33_9DmetaG_FD_165056 | JGI IMG/M metagenome (GOLD analysis project Ga0222715, IMG submission 165056) | Estuarine water microbial communities from San Francisco Bay, California, United States - C33_9D | ecosystem: Environmental > Aquatic > Marine > Unclassified | place: USA: California...
CTTGAACCGAGCTGAGAATATCAAGAATTGCGCGAAACAATATGGCAATTGGATATCTGGCTAAATTAATGATGTTAAAGTTGGCAGAGAGGGTGCCATATATGAATAAGACGAACCCACGTGTTTTGCGGGTTTGAATCCCACCCATTTAAGGCAAGTAGTCGTAAAAACTTATTCATTATGACTAACTCGAAGATGGCGGAGAGGGTGGGATTCGAACCCACGGGACCGATAAAGGACCGCTGGTTTTCAAGACCAGTGCATTCGACCACTCTGCCACCTCTCCAGTGTCGCGTGATCAAGCAGCGAGAGGATACATGATCATTCGTCATCGGAAAAGCCGTATAATATAATTGAATTTAAAGAAAATTTAATGAAACAAAGCTTGATATTTTGCTGTCAAACCATTACATAATAGATATTGTTTTAATAACGAGGTGAAATAAATGAGTCAAACTCCGTATGCAGTCGCACAACCATCGCAATCAGCACTCGCGACTAACAAATTAATACGTAATACCTATACCCTATTATCGATGACACTGCTGTTCAGCGCGTTCACAGCCGGATTGTCCATGGTATACAATATGCCACATCCTGGCATGATCATCACATTGGTAGGCTATTTTGGTTTGCTGTTTCTGACTTCTCATTTGAGAAACAGTGCATGGGGTATAGCTTCTATTTTTGCCCTAACCGGTTTTATGGGTTTGACCCTTGGTCCCATCATCAGCGCCTACATCACGATGTTTTCTAATGGAACACAATTGGTGATGACAGCTATGGGTGGCACTGGTGCTATCTTTTTGGGTCTTTCCGGTTATGCATTAACGACTCGTAAAGATTTTAGCTTTATGGGTGGATTTATCATGGTTGGTGTTCTGGTTGCCTTTTTAGCCGGGATTGGCGCTATGATTTTTAGCATCCCTGCCCTGTCATTAGCGGTATCCGCTATGTTTGTATTGTTGATGTCAGGTTTTATCCTGTATCAAACCAGCGAAATGATTCATGGTGGCGAGACTAATTACATCATGGCAACCGTGGGACTCTATGTCACAATCTACAACCTGTTTACCAGTCTGTTACACCTTTTAGGGGCATTTGCAGGCGAAGATTGATAGATTTTCAGTTTAAAAATCTAAAAAACCCGGTTTTTACCGGGTTTTTTTATTTCCATGAATGGATCCGGGGCCAGGAACAAAATAATAAAATCTTCCCTCCTGTCCCCTAATCGCCAAAGAATCGCACCGAAGCTGTGATACGGAAGGTTCTGCTATGACTTGGAAGGCTAATCATGCTAGCATCAGTCGCGTTTTTAATAAGAATAAATCATTTTTAATCTAAAAATAATTAAACTATAGGGGTGGTAAAACGATGAAGATCGGGGTGCCTAAAGAAATATATACGGGTGAAAAGCGTGTTGCTACGACACCCGAAGTTATCGGTTGGTTACAAAAACTGGGTTATAGCGTCACCGTTGAATCCGGTGCAGGTGCAGAAGCTAATTTCTCAGACGATGCTTATCGTGAAGCTGGTGCTGAAATAAGTAATGACACCAAAGCCTTATGGGATTCTGCTGACATCATATTTAAAGTCCGTGCTCCAGATGATAGTGAAGTTGAGCTATTACATGACGGACAAACATTAATCAGTTTTATCTGGCCAGCTCAAAATGAAGCGTTAATGCAGAAGCTCTCTGCTAAAAACGTTAATATTCTGGCGATGGATAGCGTGCCACGCATCTCTCGCGCACAAAAAATGGATGCACTTAGCTCAATGGCGAATATCGCCGGTTATCGAGCTATTGTTGAAGCCTCACATAATTTTGGACGCTTTTTTACCGGACAGATTACTGCCGCCGGTAAAGTCCCTCCCGCTAAAGTACTGGTTATTGGTGCTGGTGTAGCAGGCTTAGCCGCCATTGGTGCCGCAAATAGTCTGGGCGCTATAGTCCGTTCTTTCGATACCCGTCCAGAAGTAAAGGAACAGGTCGAAAGTATGGGGGCTGATTTCCTTTTATTGGAATTTGAAGAAGATGGTAGTGGCGAAGGCGGTTATGCCAAGACCATGAGTGATGAATTTATCGCAGCAGAAATGGCTCTTTTTGCTGAACAGGCAAAAGATGTTGATATCATCGTCACGACAGCACTTATTCCAGGCAAACCAGCGCCTAAGTTAATTACCACAGAAATGGTTAAATCGATGAAGAATGGTAGTGTTATTGTCGATTTAGCTGCTGAACAAGGCGGCAACTGTGAATTAACTGTACCGCATGAATTATCTGTGACCGATAACGGTGTCACGATTATTGGCTACAGTGATTTACCGAGTCGTTTACCGACACAATCAAGTCAACTCTACGCAACGAACCTTCGCCATTTATTAACCGACATGACGCCTGAAAAGGATGGTCAGATGGTTATCAATATGGAAGATGAGGCAGTTCGTGGCGCTACCGTCATTAAAGCTGGCGAAATTACCTGGCCACCACCGGCACCGAAGCTTTCAGCAGCGCCAGTAAAAGCTGTTGCAGCAACTGTGGTTGAAAAGCCGGCACCCAAAAAAGCAGGTCCGATCAAGCAAATGTTACCGATAATTATTGGGGCACTTGTTCTCTATGGACTTGGAGCCGTTGCTCCTGCTTCTTTTATGGCGCATTTTACTGTTTTCGTATTAGCTTGTTTTGTTGGCTATATGGTGATCTGGAATGTCTCAGCATCATTACATACACCACTGATGAGTGTGACTAATGCGGTCAGTAGTATTATTGTTATCGGCGCACTAATACAAGTCTCCTCTTCCGGATTCTTGTTAGTTGCATTAGCAGCCTTTGGCATCCTTATAACCAGCATCAACATCGTGGGCGGCTTTGCCGTAACCCATCGCATGTTACAGATGTTCAGAAAATAAGGAGATTGTCATGTCAGAAGGATTAGTAACAGTATCTTATATAGGGGCGACCATCTTATTCATCCTTACTCTAGGTGGATTAAGTAATCAGGAAACAGCACGACGCGGTAATATCTACGGTATTACCGGTATGACCATCGCAATAGTAGCGACTGTTTTTGGACCTGAAGTCAGTGGCACATTAAGCTATATACTCATTGTTGTAATGATGGTTATTGGCGGCACCGTCGGTCTCACACTTGCGAGAAAGGTCGAGATGACACAAATGCCTGAATTGGTGGCCATTTTGCACAGTCTCGTAGGTCTGGCGGCCGTGTTGGTCGGCTATGTCAACTTTATGGATGAAACCATTTCCTTTGCAACGCATGCAGAAAAGGTTATCCATGAAGTCGAAATTTATATCGGTATCCTGATTGGTGCCATCACCTTCTCTGGTTCTATCATTGCCTTTGGCAAACTGAGCGGCAAGATCGGTGGTAACCCATTATTATTACCCGCACGTCATTTTTTAAATCTTGGATTGTTATTACTAACAATCTGGTTAGGTACTATCTTTATTCATCAGGCTGAAACCGGTGGTGGAACATTTCCATTATTAGTCATGACCTTGCTGGCGCTAGCATTTGGTGTGCATATGGTTATGGCTATCGGTGGTGCTGATATGCCAGTAGTCGTTTCCATGCTGAATAGTTATTCAGGCTGGGCCGCATCAGCTACCGGATTTATGTTATCTAACGATTTATTAATTGTTGTTGGTGCATTAGTCGGTAGTAGTGGTGCTATTTTAAGTTACATCATGTGCCGAGCTATGAATCGAAACTTTGTTTCCGTCATCGCGGGAGGTTTTGGTACGACTTCAGGTTCATCCTCAGGTGCCGCTGATGAAGAACAGGGAGAAGTTATTGCCATTGAGACACAAGAAGTCGCAGATTTATTAACCAGTGCCAAAGAAGTGATGATCATTCCCGGTTATGGTATGGCAGTCGCTCAGGCACAGCATACGGTAAATGAAATCACCAAAGTGTTACGTGACAAGAAGATTAATGTTCGCTTTGGCATTCATCCCGTTGCTGGACGTATGCCAGGTCATATGAATGTATTGCTTGCAGAAGCAAAAGTACCCTATGACATCGTTTTTGAAATGGACGAAATCAATGATGATTTTCCTGATATTGATGTTTCTATCATTATCGGGGCGAACGATATCGTTAACCCTTCTGCACTGGATGATCCTAACAGTCCAATTGCCGGAATGCCGGTTCTTGAGTGTTGGAAAGGTGACACAACGATAGTATTAAAACGCGGTATGGCTACAGGTTATGCCGGTGTTCAGAACCCACTTTTCTTCAAAGAAAATACACGTATGTATTTCGGCGATGCAAAAGAAAGTCTGGATGCAGTTCTAAAAGCAATACAATCAGAATGATTGTTAAATTGACTTAACTAAAAAGCGCCTTTCAGGGCGCTTTTTAGTTAGTAATTATTTATATCAATATGAGAAGGAGTTGATCATGGCAGAAGCAAAAGGCTTGAGTAAGCCGGTAAAATTGAAAAGTGATTTAGCTGGTTTATTAGGCGCCACAGAATTACCTAGAACGGAAATCACTAAAAAACTGTGGGATTATATTAAAGCAAATAAACTTCAGACAAAATCTGTAAATGGTGCTCCTGAAAATGCAGGCAAATTTATAGTGGCGGATGCGAAATTGTTACCTATATTCAAAAACACAAAGTCTACAAGCAAGTCGGGTAAACTTACTGACCTTACCCAAATGAAAGAAGGTGAAACAATCGATATGATGCAGATGGCTGCAATTGTCGGTGCAAATATAGAATAAGCTTTTAAATTAGTCAGTCATATTTAAAAACGCCCTGCTGGGCGTTTTTTTATGTCTATGATCCTTTAAAATAGTCATGGCTTAGCAGTCCGCCTTATCGAGTAATTACTGTCTGGTTATTCATGTACGGTCTTAATGGTTCAGGAATCGTGATGTTTCCGTCTTTGTCCTGATGGTTTTCCATTACTGCTATCAAAGTTCGACCTACAGCCAGGCCTGAGCCATTGAGAGTATGTAGTAATTCCGGTTTATTCGTTTCCGGATTACGCCAGCGTGCTTTCATACGTCTTGCCTGAAATGATTCAAAATTACTGCAAGAAGAAACCTCCCGGTACTTATTTTGCCCCGGCAACCAAACTTCAATATCGTAAGTCTTTGCTGCTGAGAAACCTAAATCGCCACCGCACAGTGCGACAACGCGGTAGGGTAAATCGAGTTTTTTCAGAATATTTTCTGCATGACCGGTTAACTCCTCCAATGCAGTATAGGATGTTTCAGGTTTAACCAGTTGCACCATTTCTACTTTTTCAAACTGATGTTGACGAATCATGCCTCGTGTATCTTTCCCATAAGAACCCGCTTCACTTCTGAAACAAGGTGAATGACAAACATATTTCTTCGGCAATTCTTCGCTATCGAGGATCTCGTCGCGTGCCGTATTCGTTACCGGTACTTCCGCAGTTGGAATTAAATATAAACCATGTTCTTTTATATGAAATAAATCTTCTTCAAATTTCGGTAATTGTCCGGTACCAAAACAACTTTCTGCATTGACCAGGTAAGGCACATTGACTTCAGAATAACCATGCTCATTGCCATGCATGTCGAGCATAAACTGAATTAAGGCCCGGTGTAGTTTTGCTATGCCACCATGCATCACAACAAACCGTGAACTGGTTATTTTAGATGCTGTTTCAAAATCGATTAATCCTAACGCTTCGCCTAAATCAACATGATCCTTTGCTTCAAAATCAAACTGCTTTGGTTCTCCCCAACGTCGGACTTCTTCATTATCATCTTCTGTAGAACCATTAGGTACTGATGTATGCGGTATATTTGGGATGCCGCTTACGATTTCGTTAAGGCTATGTTGTATTTCATCGAGTTCTTTTGCACTCTCGTCAAGCTGGCTTTTAATAGCCGCGACCTCATCCATTACGGATTGTGCATCCTCACCTTTTGATTTTATTTGTCCTATCTCTTTTGATTTTGAATTACGTAACGCTTGTAGTTCTTCGGTTTTAACCTGAATTGCTTTACGTTTATCTTCGAGTTGTTGAATAGTTGCAACATCAAGCGTCATATTGCGTTTCGTAAGTGCAGTAGCAACTTGTTTTAAATCGCTACGTAATAACTGAGGATCTAACATTAAAATCTATTCCTTTTACATATTTATTGTTGCCGACCAATAGACTATATGGCCAGGCTTTATTCTTTTGTTTAATTCTTTAATAATTGTTTTTGCTTTATCTACTTCATCAAAGAATTCAATCACTATTGGCAAGTCCAGTGACATATCTATCAGTTTTGACGAATGATATTCTCCAGACATACCAAAACCGGTTATCCCACGAAATACGGTAACACCGCGTACTTTTTCATCATCATGCAGATAGGCTAATAAATCATTCATTTGCGATTTGGCTTCATGCAGGTAGATGCGCACAATTAATACATCTGATGCACTCATAATTGCCTCCCAATAATCATGCCTAACCAGCAACCAGAAATACACAACGACACACTTAACAAAATATTCAGCCCTGCTTTTAATGATTCGCCAGCCTCAAGTAAATTTAAGGTTTCAATGGAAAAGGTTGAGAACGTTGTAAACGCGCCCAATAATCCTATAGTAATCCCCGCGCGCCATTCAGGGCTTACATCCATGCGTTCAAGCATCATAACGTATGCCGCCCCCATAATAATTGAACCGAGTAAATTTACAGATAATGTGCCATAAGGAAATCCGCGGCCAAGCATAGCGTAGATTCCGTTCGACATACCATAGCGACACAAAGCGCCCACAGCACCGCCGATAGCGATTGATATTAACTGCATCATGATTTTGCTTTTCTGGCTATTTTATCTTGTTCTCTTAACATCGCGAGTTTCTCAGCAATCTTGATTTCCAGACCACGATTGACCGGATGATAATACGCTTTTTGTTCCATATCCTCTGGAAAATAATTTTCCCCTGCCGCATAAGCATCCGATTCATTATGCGCATAACGATAATCTTTACCATAATCGAGTGATTTCATTAATTTGGTTGGTGCATTACGTAAATGCAAAGGCACTTCTTTTGAGCCTGATTGTTTAGCGTCCTGCATCGCTGTGTTATATGCGCTATAGACAGCATTACTTTTGGCAGCGCAAGCAAGATAAATAATAGCCTGTGCTATTGCTAGTTCACCTTCCGGCGATCCCAGACGTTCCTGTGTCTCCCACGCATCCAGAGCCAGTCGCAACCCCCTCGGATCAGCATTGCCAATATCTTCCGATGCTATACGCACTACACGTCGCGCAATATAAAATGGATCACAACCACCATCAATCATGCGCACAAACCAATACAGTGCTGCATCTGGATTAGAACCTCGAACGGATTTATGTAAGGCAGAGATTTGATCATAAAAGGCTTCGCCACCTTTATCAAAACGCCGCATTGAACCATCAACCAGGACTTCATTTAATAAGCTTTCAGTAATAACGCCCTCTTCGGCTAAATCGGATGCTATCTCAAGTAAATTAAGTGCACGCCGTGCATCGCCATCGGCCACATTTGCCAATTTCAGCAGGGCAGCAGCATCCAGACTTAAATTTAATTCACCAAGACCGATTTCTTTATCTTTAAGCGCCTGCTTAAGGATTTTTTTTATACTTTCAGTTTCGAGTGCTTTCAAAACATAAACACGTACTCTGGATAACAAAGCGTTATTCAATTCAAATGAAGGGTTTTCAGTTGTTGCACCAATAAAGGTTACTGTGCCATCCTCAACATAGGGTAAAAAGGCATCTTGTTGTGATTTATTAAATCGATGGACTTCATCTACAAATAGCACTGTGTCTTTGCCATAGACTTCTCTGTATTGTTTGGCTTGTTCTATTGCTGTACGAATATCTTTTACACCACTTAACACTGCTGACACTGACAGAAATTGAGCGTCACAGGATTTGGTAATTAATCTGGCAAGTGTTGTTTTACCTGTGCCGGGTGGTCCCCAAAAGACCATGGAATGTAAACGCCCTTGCACGATTGCCAGCCTTAAGGGTTTACTGTCTCCCAGGATATGTTCCTGACCAATATAAGTATCGATCGATGCAGGGCGCATACGATCAGCAAGTGGGCGATAGTCTGTATCGTTTGTCATAAACAAATTGTAATTAATAAATAAATTTTTGTTGGCTTATATTTGGTTGGCAAGAAGCCGATGTATGTTCTTAAGGCATGAGATGCGATTTTGGATTTTTTTCCAGCGTTTCAGTTATTCTAAACATATTTTTACCATCGGCCTTTGCCTCATATAAGGCTTTGTCACTGCTATAAACAAAATCCATGTAATCGTCATTTTTGTCAGGAACTACAGATACAATACCAATACTGATGGTAAGATACTTACTAAGTTTTGAACCCGGATTAGATATTTTCAAATCTCTAATGCCCGGCAGGAGTCTCTCAGCCAGATTAATTGCTCCATTCGAGTTTGTATCAGGCATAATAATACAAAACTCTTCTCCTCCATATCGAGCTATAAAATCTGTTGGACGGTTTAAATTGTCTTTCATGAAATTAGTAATATAGGCTAAACACTCGTCTCCCTTAATATGGCCAAATTCATCATTATATTGTTTAAAATCATCTATATCGATCATGAACATTGATATTGGTGTTCTCAATCGTTTCGCACGTGACCACTCTTTTTTAAGGGTTTCATTCATCCCTCTGCGATTTGAAATTTGCGTTAATTCATCAACGACTGATAATTCAGTCAATCTTTCATTTGCAAGCTGTAACGATTCCAATAGCTCTTGATTTTCTAATTTAAGTCTTATCGTATTAGTTAAAGTTTCGTTGTTCCATATAAAAGATTTTTTTATAACCAACAAATAAAGAACCGCACAAATACCCAAATAAATGTATTCGTCCTGTTCTTGAAAAAACAACCACATAATTGGCGGAATGACTAATGGATAGACAAACATGTTGAATGAAAATCTGTCAGAAACAAAAGAGACAAAACCGGAAGGCATTATTACTGATATCAACATTAATAAATAAACTTGCTTCAAAATCGGCAAATAGGAAAGAAAATTAACGATACCAATACCGTATATAGCGCCTAACAGGCCTGCACAAATAGCAAAGCGTTTTTGAATGACTCTAAAATCAGTTATTTCGTTTATTATTTTTTGGGTTTTATTAATGTCGACAATCCTATACACATTTAAACCAAACAATAATGACGCCCAGACATAAATATGTATAACATCAACATGATCATGTATTAATGAAATGGCTATTATTAATGAGATAATATGAAGTAAGGGGCGTGCAACAGATTTTGTATATAATAGACTGGCTTGCTCAGAAAATACACGCTGGTCAATTTTGGTAAAATATTCCATGTTTGAAGCTGCCATGAGCTAGCTCAATATTTTCTACTCTGCATATAAAATCCTCTGTCATTAATTAAATGACTATTTCATAAATATTACTCTGGTTCTGTTATTGATGCTTGCCTTTCGTCGATAACATCAACTCCTTCAGGGATATTAAACTCAAATAATTCTGGCGACAGTATTGTATTCTTATTGACCTCAGTAAAATCTATACGTGTAGTTTGGCCAAGATTATCAGCGATAATCATCATTCCTAAACGTCTGCGGTCAAAGCCAATACGTATGTTTTTATACTGTGCTTCCAGATCACGTGGCGTTAATTCTATCCAGTCATAACCATCAATATTACCCAAATCAACTTGCTCAAAATGAATTTCCAGTCTTGAATCTCCCAGAATTATTGCTGCGGGTGTTTTTTCAATAGTATTCCTATCTATCTCTCTTATTGTTAGTTGCTCAAGATCCTCATCATAAATCCACAGGATTTCACCATTTGAAATTATTTCCTGTACATAAGGTGCTTTATATTGCCAATGAAACTTGCCAGGTTGTTGTAAATATAATGTACCTGATGTTTTTTCCAGTTGTTCTCCATTTTCATTTAAAAGTGTTTGGTTAAAGTTTGCTTGCATTGAATTAAATTCACTCAGGAACACTTTCAATGGGTCAACACGCTCAACCGCAGTAACATTAAATGTTGATATCGAAGCTAAAATCGCTAAGCTCAGATTGGCTATTAACTTTTTACAAATTTGTTGTTTCACAGTTCACCTTTTGATTTAGTCTATTGGCGGTGGTGGCGCAGCCAGTACTTCACGACTGCCATTTGATTCAAGAGGTCCAACCAGGCCACTATTTTCCATTTCTTCAACAATCCTCGCTGCACGGTTATAACCAACTTTTAATCTTCGCTGGATGTAGGATATGGAAGCCTTACGTGTTTCAGTAACTATCCGTACAGCTTCGTCATAAAGAGGATCCATGTCGTCTCGTGGTGCATCAAGCCCGGGTATCGCATCAGCGCCACCCTCAGTCGGTCCACGCAATATATCGTCAATATATTCAGGCTCACCTCTTGATTTCAGATCATCAACCACTTTATGCACTTCTTCATCTGAGACAAAGGCACCATGAACTCGTTCAGGCAAACTTGTTCCAGGCGGTAAATACAACATATCGCCATGGCCTAATAATTGTTCCGCGCCCATTTGATCCAGAATGGTCCTGGAATCAATCTTTGACGAGACTTGAAAGGCGATACGTGTGGGTACATTGGCTTTAATCAAACCGGTAATGACATCGACGGATGGTCGTTGGGTCGCCAGAATTAGATGCACACCTGCTGCCCTTGCTTTTTGTGCGAGACGTGCAATTAACTCTTCCACTTTCTTGCCGACTGTCATCATCATGTCGGCTAATTCATCGATGATGACTATAATAAAAGGTAATTTTTCTAAATAACGTATTTCATCTTCAGCACTAATCGGTTTATACGTCGGATCAGGTATTGGTTTGCCACTGGCAATGGCATCACTTACTTTTTTGTTATAACCCGTTATGTTTCTAACACCCAATGCAGACATTAATTTATAACGTCGTTCCATCTCAGCAACACACCAACGCAAGGCATTGGCAGCTTCTTTCATGTCTGTTACGACTGGTGCAAGTAGATTCGGTATACCGTCATATACCGATAATTCAAGCATCTTGGGGTCAATCATAATCATGCGGACTTCTAAAGCAGTCGCTTTATACAAGAGACTCAATATCATGGCATTCAAGGCAACTGATTTACCCGAACCGGTCGTGCCCGCGACTAATAGATGTGGCATCTTGCCCAGGTCAGTCACAATAGGTTTTCCGCCTATGTCTTTCCCTAGCGCCAGGACCATAGGTGACTTCATCGCTTCATATTCTTTTGTATTTAGAATTTCCCCAAGCGTGACCAATTCACGATTTTCATTTGGAATTTCAAGCCCTATATAAGGCTTTCCTGGAATGACATCGACCACTCTGACGCTGATTACTGCTAATGAACGGGCTAGATCTTTTGATAGATTGATTATCTGACTTCCTTTCACGCCGGGCGCTGGATCAAGTTCAAAGCGTGTGATAACCGGACCAGGATGAACCGCAACTACTTCAACAGTGACGCCAAAATCTTTTAGTTTTAATTCAACCTGTCGGGATATCGCTTCGAGTGCTTCTTTTGAATATTGTGCTTTTGCCGGAGCGGGATCATCAAGTAAGCTTAAGGGAGGCAATGCTGTTTCTGCCGGAGGATCAAACAAGTTTTCCTGTTTTTCCTTTACGGCGCGAATACTTGGTTTGATCCCTGTTATTACGGGCTCAATTTTTGGTGGTATGCGCTGTTCTTCAATCTCCTGTTCCTTTTTAAAGAGAAATTCGCGGTCTTTTCGTACACGTCTGCCTTCAGCCTTATCCTTAAATGATGCAATCCGGTTTCTAATGACTGTTACGCTATTTAAAGTGAAACGTCCTGTTTTATCCAACACCAAAACCCAGGAAAAGCCTGTATACAGTGTTAAACCTATCATCAACATGGCTAGCATCAGAAGTGTACTGCCTATGTCTCCGGTAGTATTTAATAGTACTGAACCGATCGCATCACCCAGAATACCTCCTGCACCACCTCCGCCAGCACCTCTTACTTCATAAGGAAGGGCTTCGCCCGCATAAAAATGCATCCAGGCAATTCCGCAGCCACCCATTAACCCAAGAACAATACCAATGCCGTGAATCGTAAACAAAAGTTGATTGAAGGGTTCTTTTTTACGCCGCAATTGAAACAATCGCCAACCACTGGTGAGAAACATAATCGGAATCAAATAGCCAAAATAACCAAACACATAAAGCATGATGTCTGCTATCCATGCCCCTACTGTTCCCGCATTATTATGGATATCGGTTACTGTGACTGAATGCGACCAGCCCGGATCATCAGGGTGATATGTAATTAATGCCAAAAACAAAAATACTGCGATTATCAAAGAGGCAAAAACCAGCATCTCGCGCACGTTAGTGATGACATGATCCGAGATGGGTTTACTTGCATTTTGTTTACGTGATGCTTGAGACACATTAATCCTTTTTACTAAAATTTAACTGTAATTATATGTTTATAAAGGAAGTATTTAAACTAAAAACTCAAGATAATTATGCTTTTTTGAGATTTGATTAATTTTGCCGATCATACTGCTTTAACGTACCATAACGCACATTTTAATTGGGCAGCGAAAGCTGAATGGAGCGGTAAAATTATGAGTAATGTACGTCATTCAAAGTTATTAATCTTGGGTTCAGGACCCGCCGGATACACTGCTGCATTATACGCAGCACGCGCGAATCTTTCTCCTGTATTGATAACTGGTCTGGAACAAGGTGGTCAATTAACTACCACCACGGATGTGGACAACTGGCCAGGAGATGTAGAGGGATTACAAGGCCCTGATTTAATGGCTCGTATGCTCAAACATGTTGAACGTTTTGAAGCGGAGATTGTTTTTGATCATATACACACAGCCGAGTTAAAGGAACGGCCGTTAAAACTGATTGGTGACAGTGGTACTTATACCTGTGATGCGCTGATTATTGCCACTGGTGCATCTGCACAATACCTCGGCTTACCCTCTGAAGAAGCATTTCAGGGGCGCGGTGTATCTGCCTGTGCCACTTGTGATGGCTTTTTTTACCGTGGTGCTGACGTTGCGGTTATTGGTGGTGGTAATACGGCTGTTGAAGAGGCCCTATACCTGTCAAATATTGCTAATCACGTTACTGTTGTCCATAGACGCGATCAATTTCGTTCAGAAAAGATATTAGCCGATAGACTCTTCGCTAAAGAGAAAGACGGAAACGTGACGATCGAATGGGACCACACACTGGATGAGGTGCTTGGTGATGCGCAAGGTGTGACCGGAATGAGAATAAAGAGCACCAAGAGTAATGAGACCAAGGATATTGATCTTAAAGGTGTGTTTATTGCAATTGGACATAAACCGAATACGCAAATATTCGATGGGCAATTGGATATGAATAATGGTTATATCAAGGTTAAAAGTGGACTTGATGGTCAGGCAACATCGACCAGTATTCCCGGTGTTTTTGCTGCAGGGGATGTTGCCGATCACGTCTATCGACAAGCCATTACCTCCGCCGGTAGTGGTTGTATGGCTGCGCTGGACGCTGAAGCCTATCTGGATGAAGTATAATAGTTTATTGTTTACACTAACTTTAGTGCTTTAGGTTTTTAATGGGTATTATTCATGATAACAACTGATTCATAGCGCATTGGATTAAATCATGATTAATACCCTGGCTAAACTTGTTTTTGTTTTCACGCTGACGTTTTCAACGCTACTTTTTGCAGATCAAACTGATCCAGACCTGGACAAATTATTTAGCGAATTAAAATATGCACAGGATGCCTACGTCGCTCAGCCAATAGCTGATCAAATATGGACAATCTGGCTGGAATCAAATGATGAAGCGATTAATAAACTAATGGCCGAAGGAATCAAACAGGTTGGAAGTGGTAGCCTTGAGAGTGGTCGTGTTATTTTCACTGAAGTCACAAAGCTTTTTCCAAACTATGCCGAAGGTTGGAATAAATTAGCGACAGTTGATTATATGATGGGCGATATCGATGCCTCATTAAAAGGTATAGAAGAAACACTAAAACGCGAGCCACGCCACTTTGGCGCTATTTCAGGCAGAGGCTTATGTTATTTAAAATTAAACCGTTGGCAATCAGCCTTAATCGAATTTAAGGCAGCATTGGAAATTCACCCATGGCTGCATGATGCCAAACGTAATTTACAACTTCTCGAGGAAAATCTGGAAAACCATTTCATTTAGTTCATACAGGGTCATCATGGAAATTGATTATGACTATACATAACAAATCATAGATTAACGTGAAGGCCATAATTAAGCGTGTGCTTCAATCAATTTTGTTCATCGTTATTACCTCCTGGGTACTATTAGCTGTACTCCTCTATTTCTACCAACCCAAATTAGTATTCCACCCTCATAGTGAGATTGAAGCCACACCAGCATTGATTTCACTTGATTATGAAGAACTGACGCTTACGACAAGTGATGGAATAGCAGTAAATGCATGGTGGGTTCCACACCCGGCGGCAAGAGCAAGCGTACTTTTTCTACATGGTAATGCAGGAAACATTTCACATCGGCTCGATAGCATCCAGATTTTCCATGACCTTGGATTGTCAGTTTTAATTTTTGATTATCGTGGATATGGCAAAAGCACTGGCACACCTTCAGAGCAAGGCACTTATATTGATGCAGAGACAGCGTGGGATTATTTGATTGAGAAGAAAAAGATAGAACAAGAACAGATTATTATCTTTGGTCGTTCATTAGGTGGCGCTGTTGCTAGCTGGCTTGCAGAAAGACATCTACCGGCTGGCTTCATTATGGAGTCAAGTTTTAGCTCGATTGCAGATATTGGCAAACATTATTATCCTTATCTTCCAACCAGTTTACTGGCTAGAATTAAGTATCCATCGATAGATCGAATATCTAACATAAGATCACCCATATTAATAATCCATAGCAAAGATGATGAAATTATTCCATACAGTCATTCTGAACGGTTATTTACAGAAGCAATAAAAGAAAAGACAGCACAAAAAACATTACTGGAGATTAATGGTGGACATAATGAAGGTTTTATACTCAGCGGCAAGAAATACAGTGACGGATTAGATAAATTTATCAGTGATATTGTGAAACCATGAAGCTTTTGAGGCTTATCGAAAATACAGGTAATAAACTACCGGATCCAGCAACCTTATTTGTTGCCGGCACCATCGTAGTATTTGTGCTTTCAGCAATTATTGCTTCCCTAAACTGGAGTGTAATTGACCCGCAAGGAAATACTATCGTTGCCTTTAACTTAATCTCCAGTGATGGAAGTTGGTGGCTGTTATCAACAATGGTTGATAATTTCATCCGCTTTCCTCCTTTAGGTATCGTACTTGTGGGAATGCTAGGGATAGGTCTGGCCGAAAAAACCGGTTTTCTTCCTGCCTTACTACATTTCTCTATTACACATGTCCATCATCGGTTATTAAGCCCTGCTACAATGTTTTTAGGCATCATCTCATCAATAGCACTGGATGCTGGTTATGTTGTGCTTATTCCAATTGCAGCAGCACTTTACATAGCTGCTGGACGTTCCCCTCTTACAGGAATTGCGGTCTCATTTGCAGGCGTATCAGCGGGTTTCAGTGCCAACCTGTTTATCACTGCACTCGATCCGTTATTGGCCGGTTTTACTCAGTCCGGCGCTCAAATTATTGACCCTGAATATCAGGTTGCCGTTACTGGTAATTGGTGGTTTATGATTGTGTCGACAATACTATTAACACTGGTTGGCTGGTTTGTGACTGAACGTTTTGTTGAGCCTTCTATTGAAGGTGTTGCTAATCAAAACCCGGATAATAATTATACCGAACTAAATACTTCAGAAAAACGGGCACTGATTTATTCATGCCTATCCGTTGTTATCCTGTTAATTATTTTTTATTTTGCTACCAGCCTAAGTGGAGGCCCCTTATCTGGTATGGGTAAACGCTTTGATCGCTGGATTGAAGTAACAGTACCTTTGTTATTCATCCTCTTTTTTGTTCCAGGTCTGGTTTATGGTTTTGTGTCTGGTACGGTAAAAAGTGATCGAGATGTTGCCATAATTCTTGGTGAAGTTATGGCAAGGTTGGGACCCTATGTTGTTTTGGCGTTTTTCGCTGCTCAATTTATCGCCGCTTTTAATCAATCAGGGTTAGGACAAATGCTGGCTATTGCCGGCGGTCAATTTCTTCAACAATTGATGGTGCAAGATGCCTTTTTATTAAGCTGTTTTGTTTTAATGGTTGTTGTGATTAATCTTTTAATTGGTTCTTCATCAGCAAAGTACGCATTTTTTGCGCCGGTATTTGTGCCGATGTTAATGCAAATTGGAATCAGTCCTGAACTGACTCAGGCAGCATACCGGGTCGGCGATTCTGTGAGTAATGTCATAACACCTATGAATCCGTATATGATTATTATCCTAATGGAAGTTAAAAAATACGTACGGGGTTCAGGTCTCGGCACAGTAGTAGCAATGATGTTGCCTTACACCATTGCCTTTCTAATCGTCTGGCTATTGTTGTTAATAATATGGATTAAGACGGGTTTGCCGCTCGGACCGGGAGGTGAGTTGATATATCATCCATAGTGATTAAACCGAATTATGCTATCATGCCGCGCTTTTCAACCCACGTAACATTTAACAGGTGTAAACTAAAATAATGTCAAAAGAGAATATTTATAAAGTCATTTTTCATAATCAAGGCAAGATCTATGAGGTCTACGCTAAAAGTGTGCATCACGATGCCATGTTTGGATTTATTGAAATTGAGGATATTATTTTTGGTGAGAGAAGTACTGTTGTTGTTGATCCGACTGAAGAAAGTCTAAAAACAGAATTCGAGGGAGTTGAAAGAAGTTTCGTTCCTATGCACTCAATCATCCGCATTGATGAAGTTAAAAAAGAAGGCACCGCAAAAATCACAGAAGGTGTCGCGAAAGATGGAAACGTTATGCCCTTTCCTGTTTATACCAAAACGGATGGGGATTTGAAGTAATCCTGTCTATTTGAAGAACAAATTGTTATTTAATCATGACGGTGGATGTTCAGAGCTTACTCCACAGGTATTGATGCCCAGCAGTGCATAAGGAGGACAATAACCGAATGTTGCTGTTCCAATAGGTAACAAACCAATTAAGCCCCACCAGCTTTGAAAATAATAACCAGCTCCCAACATACCAAGCCCCGCGATAATTCTGATTGTTCGGTCAATCTTACCCACATTTTTATTCATATAATTTCTCCTCTAGCTTTAATTTATTCTACTCCTATAACTTATCCTTTGGTCCTTTATCTGTAAAAATATAATTTTAGATCTTCTCTAGCAGGGTTGATACATGCGTAACCACTGCTTCAGAAATTCCTTGCAAATTATAGCCTCCTTCCAATACAGAAATTAATCGTCCGTTAGAATATTTCTCTGCTATCTGCATCACTGTTTTGGTCATTGCCTTGTATGCGACATCTGTAATCTCAAAACAACCCAGAAGATCATGTTCACGGCTGTCGAAACCTGCTGAAATCAAGACAAGATCCGGTTTAAATTTATCAGCGGCGGGCACTAAAATATTTTGAAAGACATTGATAATCATTTCGTCGTTTGTGCCGCACGGCAAAGCAACGTTAATGTTGTAGCCTAAGCCCGGACCACTGCCCTTTTTTGCCGGGTCGCCAGTACCTGGATAGGCATACAGATCATGTGTTGAGAAATACAAAACACTTGGGTCATCATAAAACATGGCTTCAGTCGCATTACCGTGGTGATAATCCCAATCGACGATCAATATTTTTTTCAGGTCGTACTGCTCCTGTGCATAACGCGCAGCAATGGCCACATGGTTGTAATAACAAAACCCCTCTTCTTTGCCCGTATTCAATGCGTGATGCCCCGGTGGTCGAGTCGCACAAAATACATTGTTCAATTTATTAGTAGCGACTTTATCAACAGCAGCGAGACATGCCCTGACACAGGCTTCAGCAACACGATGGGCGGCTGGGTAATTTTTCATGATTGAGGCGATATGCGCATCCGTATGCAGCGTTTTTATCCAGTCACCGACATCGGGTTTTAGACTCACGGGTATGATTTGTTCAAGCAAACCGGAGTCTTGTATGGCTTTTTGTATGAATTTCAGTCTTTCCGGTCTTTCCGGGTGGTCAGGCATAATATGGTGCTCTAAGAACAATGGTTCACTGATATAACCGGTTTTATTAAATCGGGTTAATTCTTTAACAGCGAGCAGCCTTGTCTGATAAGACAACAAAATTGTTGATAAAACACTCGAAATAAAAGTTCTTCGGTTCATTTTTCCTAGAAATATTGTTAATTTAGGGCATAGTCTATATCTAACGGGTTAATTTTAACTATTTTCTGATATGTAATGAACATCAATTTAATTGAAAGTGTCTCAACAACCAAAATCAAGATTGCTTGTTTAGCGCTGACTATATTATTGACACCCCTTGCAGTTTTAGCTGAGTGGGAAGTGATCACGCATACCGATACAAATAATAATTCTGAAACTCAAGTTGCATATTCACAAAATGAGGAAGGCTATAGCCTGGAAATTTACAAAGACAGTGTCGGTGCAATCCGCTCTCGTTTCAGTTTGAATAGCTCACTGGATGCTTTTGCAAAACGAACCTGCCCAACCTATCAAATAGACACGAGAATGCTGGATAATCGTTCGATCAATGATGCACCATGTTTGACTCAACTTGCCTGGAGTGAATTTGTTCTTGGTTATGTTTCGAGTCAAATTGTCAACTCAGAACGCCTCAATGCTCTTATGAATGGCAGTAAAGTTACTTTTCGTTTTATGCTTGATAATGGTAGTTACAACGAAACGCAATTTTCACTAGCTGGCTCAAAAAGAGCTACGTTAAGCGTGCTGGGTAACAATATCACTATCTCTCCATAAACAGCTGTTAAGTGATGCCGGATTGGCGTGTCGTTAACGACCTAGCAACCATTTCTCCTGAAAAATGGCAAGCGCTGGAGTTTCATAATAATCCTTTCCTTTCGTATCCTTTTTTATCCGGGCTTGAAAAGTTTAATTGTCTGGCGAATCAAAACTGGGAATCATCTCATGTCGTTATTGAAGATAAGGATGAACTGCTTGGGGTACTTCCTTTATATATAAAACGGGACTCCTATGGCGAGTTTGTGTTTGATTGGAGCTGGGCAGAAGCTTATCAACAGGCTGGAAGAAACTATTATCCAAAACTTGTTTCTGCGATACCGTTTACGCCGGTAGCCGGCACAAGGTTATTAATAAATAAAGCGCATGCAAGTGACGTAATAAATAAAACCTTATTGGAAGCAGCATTGACATTAATGGAAGAAAATCATTATTCATCAACACACTTTCTTTTTCCTGATGAGGATAACATCAAAATATTGATGAACAATGGCGGCTTGAAACGTCTCACTTGTCAGTTTCATTGGTTTAATGAAAATTATCGTGATTTTCAGGATTTCACAGATTCTTTAACATCAAAAAAACGTAAACAAATCCTGAAGGAACGGCGAGATGTAAAAAAATCAGGGATTGAAATTGAACGTTTAAATGGCAATGACATTAGTAGCGCCCAGTGGAAGATGTTTTACCAGTTTTATTGTCGAACATTTTACAGTAAATGGGGCGAACCACGGTTAACGCTGGATTTTTTTGAAGCACTTGGCAAGGCATTGCCCGAGCAAACCTTACTGATACTCGCTAAAATGAATAAGCAATATATTGCCGGGGCATTTGCTATGTCCGATACAAACACATTGTACGGACGCCATTGGGGTTGCAGTGTTTACATACCCTGCTTGCACTTTGAATTATGCTACTATCAAACCATAGAGCATGCGATTGAAAAGCAATTAAAACGGCTTGATGCAGGAGTTCAAGGAGAACATAAGTTAGCCCGAGGTTTTCGTCCTGTAGCTATGCCGTCGGCTCATTGGATACGAGAGGATGATTTTAGAAACGCCATTACCAACTATCTAGAAAAAGAAACTAGCATGATGCAAAATCATATATCGATGTTGGAAACACACTTGCCATTTAAGAGTGAACTTCTATGACGTCATCAAATTTTCAGGAAGAATCTAATAAACTCTATTGGGTAAAACAAAATCTGTTAGCCAGCGATTTTCCTGATGTTGAACAAGCCTTGCGTGATCCTGATGGATTACTGGCTATTGGCGGTGATTTGTCAGAAGAAAGATTGTTGGATGCTTATCAACACGGGATATTCCCCTGGTATAATGAGGGCCAGCCTATCTTGTGGTGGTCACCTGATCCACGATGCGTTCTGGAGCCAAAAGAAGTTAAAGTATCACGCAGTCTTTCTAAATGTTTACGCAGAAATCAATTTAACGTCACATTTAATTCTGCATTTTGTGATGTCCTTAATGCTTGTGCCGCAGCTCGCAAAGGAATCAGAGACACCTGGATAACTAAAGATATCAAGCTTGCCTATTTAAACCTGTTCAAGAAGGGCTATGCTCACTCGGTAGAATGTTGGCAAGGAGAAGAACTCGTAGGTGGTCTATATGGCATTGCCATAGGCAAGGTCTTCTTTGGAGAATCTATGTTTAGTCGAGTATCTAATGCCTCCAAGGTTGCACTGGTACAATTGGCAAAATCTCTTGAAAGTATGGATTTTAGAATTATCGACTGTCAGGTTCACTCCAGTCATTTACAGTCGCTTGGCGCTAAACCCATGCAAAGAGAACTGTTCATCAAGATTCTTGACAATTATTCTCACCATGAAAAAATAGAATTTTGGCCAATAGATTATTATTCCCGTGGATGATCAATCGCATAAACTCAGGTTTTTTATAACCTCACCTCACCCTTGTAATTATCTGGATGATCGTGAAGCAACGAGTGTATTTGCTGACCCCTATTTCCCAAAAGACAAACAACTCTATTCAAGGCTTGTTTCAAATGGTTTTAGGCGTAGTGGCGAACACCTCTATAAACCGCATTGTATGGGGTGTTCTGAATGTGTCCCTGTGCGTATCCCGGTTAATGAATTCAAAATGCGACGTAATCAGAAAAGAACCTGGAAACAAAATCAGGATTTAACTATTGAGAAGTCCAAGGCCATATTTAAAGAAGATCACTATCAGCTTTATATGAAATATCAAACCGAACGACACCCAAAAGGTGGCATGGATAATTCAGATAGAGATGATTATATAGAGTTTTTATTAGCCCGCTGGTCAGACAGTTATCTATTTGAATTTCGACTGGAAGGCAAATTACTTGCTGTTTCGGTGGTAGATGCCCTGGACAGTGCCTACTCAGCCATCTATACCTTTTTTGATACTGATTATAAAGATCGCAGTCTGGGTAAATTTTCAATTTTGAAACTCATTGAAGAAACAAAGCTGGAGGGATATACCTGGCTGTATCTGGGCTATTGGATTTCTTCCTGTAATAAGATGAAATACAAGATTGAATACCAGCCTATTGAATGCCTTATTGACGAAGAATGGAAGAAATTCAACACTTTATCGTTTAATGACTTTGCAGTAGCAAAAAATTAGTGCAGAATTCGCCCTTTTTAAGAAACGAGGGCCATATGGCAAAAGAAGACCAGATTGAAATGGAAGGCACTGTTGTTGAAACACTTCCAAATACTATGTTCCGAGTTGAATTGGAAAATGGACACGTAATAACTGCACATATCTCAGGAAAAATGCGTAAACATTACATTAGAATACTTACCGGAGATAAGGTTACCGTCGAAATGACGCCTTATGATTTGAGCAAAGGTCGTATTACCTATCGGGCCAGATAGCCCTATTCTGATTTTCCTGTTCTGGCTGTTTCCAGATCTTTAGCAGAATCAATACCAATCCCCGTTTTATCTACTGCAGTCTCTATATGGATTTTTCCACCATTATATAAAACACGCAGTTGTTCCAATGCTTCAGTTTGTTCTAGTTCACATACTGGTAATTGGGTAAATTCCTGAAGATATCCTGCCCGGTAAGCATAAAGCCCAATATGTCGATGTGCAGATTCAGGCAATCCACCTGATCGTTTCATCGGGATAGGTGAACGACTGAAATAAATTGCTGTATTCATTTTATCAAAAATGACCTTCACATTATTCGGATCGAGATAATCATCCATGCTGGTTATGGCTTCACATAATGTTGCTACTTGTTTTTCCGGGTTTTCATATAAACATGTGGCTACTTGCTCAATTAATGCAGCAGGCAAACCATATTCATCACCTTGCAGATTCACAATGATTTCATCATCACCCATCTGGAGGTGCCGCGCCGCTTCTGCGATCCTGTCAGTGCCGGAGTCATGTTTAGTTGAAGTCATAATAACTTCAGCACCAAATGATTCCGCACAGTTTTTTATCCGCTCATCATCAGTAGCCACCGTTATGCTTTTTGCATGTGTTTGGCTCGCTGTTTCAAATACATGTTGTAATAACGGTTTACCCTTTATATCCAGCAAAGGTTTTCCCGGCAAACGGGTTGATGCATAACGTGCAGGTATAATAATACTGAAGGGCACAATCATTGACATGGGCGCTATTTCAACTTTTCCGCTTCTTCATCACTGATTGGTCTAGCTTCGTCTTCCAACATAACTGGAATCCCCTCACGTATAGGGTACGCAAGACGGGCCGAGCGCGATATTAGTTCCTGATTTTCCTTATCATAATGTAATGGGCCTTTTGTGACCGGGCAAACCAGGATCTCAAGTAATTTTTTGTCCATCAATAATATCCTTCATTAAAGCTTCAAGCCGATATGTAAATGACTCTGGTAGTGTTGCAGTGATTGGTAAATACCAATGATTATCTGTTGCATATTCAATGCATTTTACTGCATCTTTCTCAGTCATAACCACCTGAAAACCATCATTAAAATTTATATCTTCTTTAGTGAACGGGTGATGATCGGGAAATTCATGACTGATAAGACGTAATTTATTATTGCGTAAATATGAATGATATCGACCTGGATTACCAATACCGGAAATCGCATGTACACTTTGTCCACTCAAGTCTATTAGAGGCATGGTACGAGCAGGATCTTTCAGCGAGACTAGATCACCATAGGAATATTCCATTTTATATTCATGTCGTTCAGCACGGTATTTACTGACAACAAAATCAACGGTCTTTAAACGGCTTTTAGGCTCACGCAATGGCCCAGCGGGTAAACAATATTCATTACCAAACCGTCGTTGACCATCTATAACCGCTATTTCCAGATCGCGTCCCAAAGAATAGTGTTGCATACCATCATCACAGATAATCAGATTGCATTGGCAATGTTCAATTAATTCTTCTGCAGCTCTTCTTCTTTGCACCGCAACAGCAACCGGGCACCCTGTCCTTCTGGAGATCAAGATAGGTTCATCTCCAACAAGTTCTGGATTACTATCTGGCCTTACTTGCTGACTCTTGCCGGACAATTTTCCACCGTAACCGCGACTAATTATTCCAGGTTTAAAACCTTTGTTTTTAAAATATTCTGCAAGCCAGATAACGAGCGGTGTTTTGCCAGTACCTCCAACGGCAATATTACCAACAATGATAACCGGCGCATCAATTTGATTGATTGCGATTAGCCCTGATTGATAACACAATCGGCGCAGATAGATTACTAATCTATAAAGCCAACTAAGAGGTAATAGTGCTATGCCAAGCGGGTGTTTGGAATACCAGATATTTTCAATAAATTGTTTTGACAAGATCATTCTACGAGCACCACGAAATCAGTACTTTTATCATTCATCCTTTAGTTCTTGAGTGGCAAACGTAATTTTAACCAGACCTAGCTGGCGTGCAGCATCCATTACTCTAACAACTGATTGGTGTGTCGCATTAGCATCAGCACTGATTATTATTGGCGGTTCATCTAATCCCACTAGTGCTTCAGATAAAGCTATCTTGATCGTTTCAAGTTGAGCATTTACCAGCGATTTATCATTGATATAGACATTGCCTTGTGCATCCAGACCTACATTCACAGCATCAGGCTTGGCATCTTTAATTTCTTTTGAGGAAGCAGGTAACGTAATATTGATCTCGGAGTTGTGTTCAAATGTGGTGGAGACCATAAAGAATATTAATAATAGAAACACCACATCAATCAATGGTGTTATATCCAGATTAACTTCATCACGCCTGTCAGAACGAAAATTCATTATTTAGGACCTGTCTCATTCTCGTTTTCACGAATTCCATGCATGACCTCAACCATTTTCAGCGCTTCTTGTTCCATAATAATGATCAAACTATCTATTTTCCCGCGAAAGTATCGATGAAACATTAAGCTTGGTATTGCTACAGAAAGTCCGGCCGCGGTAGTTAGTAATGCTTCCGAAATACCTTCAGACAAGATACTTGGATCACCTACTCCTTGAGCAGTTATGACGGTAAATACCTTAATCATGCCGATAACTGTTCCTAAAAGACCTAATAATGGGCTTATTGAAGCAATCGTGCCTAACGTATTCAGAAACCGTTCTAAGTCATGAGCCACATGACGGCCGGTCTCTTCGATGCTCTCCTTCATTATTTCTCGTGAGTGATTACGATTTACCAGACCCGCAGCGAGCACCATGCCTAAAGGTGAACTATTATGTAAATTCTGGATGCGCTTACCATCAAGATGACCTACTTTTTGCCACTGCCAGACCTTTGCTACCAGATTTTTTGGTACGATTTTCCTTTCCCTAAGCGACCAGAATCGTTCTGCTACAATGGCCATTGCGATAATAGAACACAATATAATCGGCCACATTAATAAACCACCAGTCTTGATTAATTCAAGCACGTTATCTCACTCCAAATTTTTTATTATATTAGTTGCGATTTCATATCTACGATATCAACTTAATGATGCCAGAAACGCCGGATTTTTGATCGAAATTGTTCAATTATTAATCCCGTTTCACTAAATTTTGCTGATAATTCCCCCGTCTTGTAGCTTACCAAGGTTTTAACACCATGAGATTCATAGCGAGACATTATATCCTGTTTCGGGAATCCAAATCGATTTCTGTAACCGGCCGAAATTAAGCCATATTCAGGAGCCACACTCTCAATAAATTCTGCAGCAGATGAAGTCTTACTGCCGTGATGAGGCACCAACATGATATCAGCCTTGATTTTATCACGCATATTTTTCACCAGGTTGGTCTCAGCTTGTTTTTCAATATCGCCGGTAAGGAGTACTGAACCATATTGTGAAGAAACCTTTAGAACACAAGAAGCATTGTTTCCTGTAAAAGTACTACCCAATTGTGGATGTAACACTTCAAACTTTACCGAATCCCATATCCATTTTTGACCTGTATAACACATCGATGTTGATGTATGTGACAATTTATCAGGGACACTAGTTAGTACGCGGTCGATTTCAAAGTTTTCAAGTAGTGCGTTTGCGCCCCCAATATGATCATTATCACCATGACTAATCATTAACATTGATAATTGTTGAATACCTTGGCTGCGAAGAAACGGGATCAAGACAGCATCACCAATATTAAACCGTTCTGAAAAACGAGCACCTGTATCATAGACCAGCACATGTTCTTTTGTTTTTACAACAGCAGACAAGCCCTGCCCTACGTCTAATAGGCTCAGATTAAACTCACCAGCCCTTAAATCATCCAACAATGGAAACATAAGGGGGAAAAAACAAAATAAGCCGATCCATCTACCCGGCAAACCTCTGGGCATTAATATTATAAATGTACCCACCATAGTCATTAATAAAATACTAAGGCTAGAAGCAAAAATCGGCACAATTGCATAATCAAGCTTTGATAAAAAATTTAAATATGACCAAAGCGTATCATTTATTTTATCAGTCAAAAAATACAGGAAAGCAGATAGCGAAGGTAAAGCAAATATAAATATCATCGCCAGCAATATCAAAGGCACCATAATGAAACCGATTACAGGTATTGCAATAATGTTCGCCAGCACACTGTAGAAAGGAATTTGTTTAAACCAGAATATAAGTACTGGAAACAGCGCTAAACTAAGTAAGCATTGTAAATGCAACCAACGTTGCAAATGATTTCTTTTATTAATTCGATAGCGTGTTATGTAGAGGATTAAGATAACTGCCGTAAAGGAAAGCCAAAAATCTGCTGCAATAATAGCTAATGGATCCATGATTAATATCAATACAATGGCAATGCATACCGCATTCAAGGTCAGTATTCGTTTCGCTGAAAACAAACTAAACAGGAATACCCCGATCATGATTAATGCACGTTGTGTCGGGAGTGAAAATCCGGCTAATGCCGCGTAAAAGAAAGCACCCATAAATGACATAACGGCAGCAATTATCGGCGCGGGGATCAGTTGTGTTGCAAAATAAAAACGACGCCAACATGATTGTGTAAGAAAATAAATGAAACCGGCGATTAAACCTAAATGTAACCCTGATATAGCAATCAAATGATTAGTGCCGGTATGAGTCAATACCTGCCACTGATCTATTTCAAGTTGACTTCGATCACCCAGACTTAATGCCATCACTAAGCCAAGTAAAGGCTTATCTAAAACGGCCTTTATTTTTTCTGCCAACGTATGACGTAAACGCAAGATATAATGTGTGTTACTAACACGCAGTCTTTTATTAAACTGGTTTTTATTAACATAGCCTGTAGCTTTAACACCTTGTCTTAGCATCCACGTTTCGTAATCAAACCCTCCATGATTCATAAAGCTGTATGGGCGTTTTAACTTAACCTTCAATTGCCATATCTCACCTGGAGCCGGAGTTATTTGGGTTTTATACCAATTCAACCTTACTGTTCCTGGTGATTCATAATGCTTATCTTTACTATCAACTAGAGTTTCAACATCAAACATAAACTGAATATGTCCAGCGTAGGTTTCTGGTAATGAGCTCACGACACCGGTCAATTCAACGGCTGCTCCCTCTATATATGTATGGAAGTCATCATTAATGGCATTGCTGATTAGTAATAAAGACCAATAAAATCCGAGTAAAAATATTAATAAATATCTAACTACAGGCGCCCATCTGCCCAGTATAAATAACACGGGCAAGCAGATTGTTGGTCCAAAGGAAGGTAGAAAGGAAACTTGCAAGGAGCAGAATATGCCAGTTGCAAATGCCAGCGTCCCTGCAAGCATGAATATAGTTAACTCCTTGTAATAATTATTAGGCTATAATAGCGCGCTTTTTTTAGCTATAAAATATTTATGAGTTTACGTAATTTTATTAAACGATATCTGCCTCAAAGGGAACATTTCCACAAGCAAGGCGGAATGCATTTATTATCAGATTATCTCCATGATCCTAATATTTGGCATATTCACCGTCGTTCATCGGCTGGTGGTGCTGCCGTTGGCATGTTTTGTTCGTTTATTCCTCTGCCAATACACACAATATCCTCAGCTGCTCTGGCAATTTTATTCAGGGTAAACCTGCCCATTGCAGTCGTATTTTCTTTTTTTAGCAATCCGATCACTATTCCGCCACTTTTTTATTTTGCATATGAAATTGGTGCAAGCCTGTTAGGCGTAAAAGAAAAATCAGTGCATTTTGCTTTCTCATGGGATTGGATAAGTACTACGCTGGTTCATATACGGGAACCCTTATTGCTGGGTTGTTTTATACTTGGGACGGTCAGTTCTATTCTGACTTATTTTATTGTTCGATTGCTGTGGCGGATCAGTGCAATTAATAAATGGGAAAAAAGACGTCGCACAAAGTAACAAACATGCCGCCGTTGCTGGTCGTTAGCTAGCAGGTTTCAAAAATCCTTCTTTTAACTCTAATACACGATCTACTCGCCTGGAAAGTGCCATATTATGAGTCACCATAATTAAACTGGTTCCCAAGCTTTGGTTTAATTCAAGAATTAAATCAAACACCTGATCTGCTGTCTTTTCATCCAGATTACCCGTAGGTTCATCAGCGAGTATAAAAGCGGGTTCTGTTACCAGTGCTCTGGCAATCGCAGCTCGTTGACGTTCACCACCGGATAATTCTCCAGGTTTATGTTTAATTCGCTCGGCTAAACCAACCTTCTCTAACAGAATGGCTGCTTTATCAAGCGATTCTTTTTTATTATCACGCCTGATTAGTAGCGGCATAGCCACATTTTCCAACGCGCTAAATTCGGCTAGAAGATGATGAAACTGATAAATAAAACCAAGATGTTTATTGCGTAGATTACCGCGTTCTTCATCATTTAAAGAGGCCATGTCTTTATTATTGATAAGTACCTGGCCCTTGTCAGGCAAATCAAGCCCACCTAACAAATGCAATAAGGTGCTTTTGCCTGAGCCTGATGTACCTATAATGGCAACACTTTCATTTGACTTGATACTAAAGTCTACACCTTTTAAAACTTCGACGCGTAGTTCACCATCATCAAAACATTTTGTCAGTTCTCGCGTTTCCAGCAATGCATCACTCATATCGCAATGCCTCTGCGGGTTGTGTTTTTGCTGCACGTAATGCCGGGTAGATTGTTGCAAGGAGACATAAGACAAAAGCCACAATGCTAATCGTAATGACATCATTCCAGTGCATATCAGAAGGCAGATCACTAATATAGTAAACATCAGCGGAAAGGAATTTACGTCCCAACAATGATTCGATTGCCGGTACGATGGTTTCAATGTTTGAAGCCAACCAGACACCTCCAATAACACCTATCGCAACCCCAACAAAGCCAATAAGCGTCCCTTGTATCATAAATATCTTTAATATACTTCCCGGGCTGGCGCCGAGCGTACGTAATACAGCGATATCGGCTTGCTTATCCGATACCATCATGACTAAAGTTGAAATAATATTAAACGCGGCAACAGCAACTATTAGTAGCAATATAACAAACATCACTGTCTTTTCTGTTTTTAAAGCGCGAAAAAAATTAGCATGCTGTTGTGTCCAGTCAACTACCCAGTAATGTCCCGGCAGTTGAGCGACAATTTCACGACTTATTACAGGGGCTTTAAGAATATTGTTTGTTTTTAATCGTATACCGCTAGGCCCGGTTTTTCTGAACAAACGCAGGGCATCATCCATATGAATTAATGCCAGTGCGCTATCAAATTCATGCATGCCGACTTCAAATATACCAACCAAAGTAAACCGTTTAAGTCTGGGTAGAATTCCAGCCGGAGTAACATTTGCCTGAGGTGCAATAAGCGTTACTTTATCGCCTATTATTAAACCAAGTGTTCTTGAAAGTTCCTTTCCAAGAACAATATTGAATTCCCCTGCTTTTAGATCGTTGATATTCCCTTGTATCATGCTGTCAGTTACAGTTGATACTTTAGGTTCTTCAGCAGGCAAGATTCCACGGATTATCGTGCCGTTAACACGTTTATTATGAACCAACATCCCTTCAGCATGAAAATACGGTGCAACACCAACAATATCCGGGTGATGCATGATCTCCTTTGCTATAGGTTGCCAGTCATCCAACACATCACCATCTGCCATAACAGTTGCATGAGAAGCCATACCCAGTATTCGTTCTTTTAATTCTTTTTCAAATCCATTCATGACGGATAGCACCGTTATTAACGCCATCACGCCAAGTCCGACACCAAGCATTGAGGTTAATGAGATAAAAGATATGAAATGATTGCGACGTCGAGCTCTGACGTAGCGTAGACCAATCATCGTTTCAAAAGAATTAAACATGCTGCGCATTATAGAGTGCTTGGGCCAAGCTTGAAACAAACTATGACTGTATTATTTATATATAAGTTTTGTTACTCAAGTCACATAATGATTTATTTTTGTACTTTAAATCGAAAAAAATATTGTTATGGTTAAATAATTACCTTGTAATACGTACATGAAGATATTAGCCATTGAAACAGCAACGGAAGCCTGTTCTGCTGCACTTGATATAGACGATTCTTGTATACATCATTTTGAAGTTGCACCAAGACGACATACTGAGATGTTGTTGCCAATGATCGATGACCTGTTACATCAAGCCGATATACAAACCAGTGATCTTGACGCGATAGCCTTTGGCCAAGGTCCTGGTGCATTTACCGGGGTTCGGATTGCTATAGGCGTTATACAAGGCCTTGCCTTTGCGCATAACACCCCTGTTATCCCAGTTTCGACATTGAATGCACTGGCGCAGCGTTATGCTGATGAATACACTCACGTTGCAACTGCTATTGATGCCCGCATGCAGGAAATATACTGGGGGCTTTACATGAAAAATGAGCTGGGCTTAATGCAGCAAATGTCCGATGAAAAGGTATGTTCCGTGCTAGATGCGACTATGCCAACTCAGGGTGATTGGTTCGGTGCTGGAACGGGTTGGAAAACCTATGAAAAAGAACTGCAACTCAAATTTAAGGAGAATTTAATTGGTTTTAATGGTGAAGTATTTCCATCGGCAGTGGATGTTATTGCCCTGGCAAAGCCAATCTATCTCGAAGGTAAGGCAATTCCAGTTGAACAAGCCATACCCGTTTATTTAAGAAATAAAGTTATTAATAATTAGTTATATTACAATGTGTTACTAGCTATTATTAATATTAATTATAGGTATTATTTTTTTAAATAAACCACTTTTGATGATAATTTACCATCATTTTTAAGCTTCAATCTTCTATAAGCCGGTTTTTTCTTATCGATCTCAAAGTCATTACTGCCTGGCTTGAATTGTAAACAAGTCGATGGTGTTCCGAATAGACTGACACCTTCTCTTTCTGATTCAAATTCTTGATGGATGTGCCCCCAGATTATCGCGCGAACTTGATTAAACTCATCAATTACATCAAAAAACGATTCTGCATTCTTTAAAGACATTGCATCCATCCAGCTACTATTTATTGATACCGGGTGGTGATGTAATGCAATTAGACAATGCTTGTCAGTATTACTTTGTAGCGTACTTTTCAGAAACTCAAGTTCTGCAACTGATAACTCGCCGCTATGTTCACCTTTAATACAGGTATTCAAAAGAATGACTAGCCAGTTATCGAACTTAATCAGATTGCCCATATCATGGCCATTAGCGCCCATAACATAGTGCATTCTCTCAGGGATATCATGATTACCAGGCAGAGCAAGTATAGGGATAGTGGTTGTTGCCAGATGGTCGACCAATTTTTGATAAGCTGTTTCAGTAGCTTCGTGAACCAAATCACCCGTCAACAGGATTAAATCTGCATCAGCCTCATTTTTTCTTATGGCTTCCAGAACCCGCTTCAAACTCTCAGATGTATCGAAATCATTAAAAGATGGCGCATTGTCATCAAGGATATGAGTGTCTGTTATCTGGATTATTTTGATAATGCCGGAGTCTTTTATCTTTTCTTTGCTTATCGTTTCAATTGACTTAATCATGATATTCTCTAGCTAACTTCATAAAATCAACACCCTGTTATGACAAGACAAAGTCTACAACTTGATGATGCAGTCTATAATTATCTGTTGTCAGTTTCATTACGAGAATCACAAATATTAAAAGAATGTCGTACTGAAACCGCAAAATTGCCCCTGGCCAGAATGCAAATTGCACCGGAACAAGGCCAATTCATCTCATTCTTAATTACATTATTAAATGTTAACAAAGCTTTAGAAATAGGCGTATATACTGGATACAGCAGCCTTTGTATCGCTACAGCATTACCCGACAACGGACATCTTGATGCCTGTGACATCGATTCTGAGATAACCGCCATTGCAAAATCATACTGGCTTAAAGCCGGGCTTGCTGAAAAAATCAGTTTACACATTGGTCCGGCTATATCAACGTTGGATAAGCTAATAGAAAGTAATCAGTCAGACACCTATGATTTTGCCTTTATTGACGCGCATAAACCTGAATACATTGATTATTATGAACGGGCTTTACAACTCATCAGGAAAGGTGGCGTTATCCTTATAGACAATGTGTTGTGGTCAGGATACCCGGTTAACCTTGAAATACAAGATGAGGATACTATTGCTATACGTCAGTTTAATGAACATCTGCATTCAGATGAACGAGTGATGATAAGCATGTTGCCAGTAGCAGATGGTATTACGCTAGTATTAAAACGCTAATTAAAAAATCGTTGCACATCTTCAAGATCATGCGATATCGGCATTGGTGGCAAAGCTTTAATAATTTGCTTTCCGTAACCCTTACTCACAATACGTTTATCACAAATGACACAAACACCGCGGTCTGTAATATCACGAATTAATCGCCCTACACCTTGTTTTAAGCTTATCGCAGCCTGTGGTACCTGATGGTCCATAAAAGGGTTTCCACCTTGTTTGCTGAAGTGATTTAAACGCGCCTGTAATACAGGATCATCCGGGCTGGCAAACGGTAGTTTATCGATAATTACCAAAGATAGGGCCTCCCCTTTAACATCAACGCCTTCCCAAAAACTACTGGTACCTAGTAATACAGCATGTTTGGTGTTTCTAAACTGATTTAATAATTCTGAACGTGGTGCATGTCCCTGGATGAAAATAGGGTATTTAATTGCCTTCGATAATATTTCAGCTGCTTTGGCTAATGCCTGGTGACTGGTAAATAACACAAAGGCATGACCTTCGCTATACGATAGTAATTTAATTGTTCTTTCAATGAAGGCATCAAAAAAAGCCGGTGAGTTAGGTTCAGGTAGATCGAGTGGCACATACAAACAAGTCTGTGTTGGGTAATCGAAAGGACTATTCCATACTTGTGTACGACACGTTTCAAGACCCAGTTGTCGGCTGTAATAATTAAAATCATCATTTATTGCCAGACTGGCTGAAGTGAATATACAAGTGGCATTGTATTCACTGAGACGTTGCTGAAATGTTTCAGAAATATTAACAGGCGTCTGATTTAAATAAACATGGTGCCCGCGTATCTCAATCCACCGGATCGATTCTTCATTATTTGTCTCAATGTAACTATCAATATAATTATAATGTGCCTTCGCACGTTGCCAGCAATTATCAAGTAATTTGCCACGACCAGATGCCGTTTCAAGGATGTCGATAACCAGTTGATAGGCTGATAACAGTTTTGGTAGTTCAGTAGACAATAAAGATTTTTCCCAAACTTCAAGCCAGTTTAAACGCTGATCTTTGCGACTAAAAACAAGTCGTACATCACGTATTGCTTTTTCGAAGCGAGCCAAGGCACCGGCAAGCTCTTCTAAATCGCCTGCTTCTTCGTGGTCTGCCGTTTTAATATCACTGATCAATTCCAATAACTGACGACTACTCATTGTCTGGCTGAAATATGTTGATGCCAATTCAGGTAACTGGTGCGCTTCATCAAAGATAATAACATCGGCTAAAGGCAATACTTCACCAAACCCCTTCTCTCGTAACCCCATATCTGATAACAATAAGTGATGGTTAGTAATTACCAGATCTGCTTCCAGTGCTGATTTCCTGTTTTTAAAGACAAAACAAGCATCATAATCAGGACACGATTGACCAAGACAGTTCTCTGTCGTTGACGTTATTTTTGAACGTATCACTGAATTCTCTTCGATCATTCCCAGTTCATTAATATCACCGGTTTTGGTTGAAGATGACCATTGCACAACTTCTTGTAAATCGGACATGTTCTGGTAGCTCAGGTCTTTCGTGTCATTAATGGCTATATCCATATGTTGCAAACACAGATAATTTGCACGGCCTTTTAACACCATGGTGGTTGCCGATGACTCCAGAGCATCAAGCACTAATGGTAGATCTTTCTGGTAGAGTTGATCCTGAAGATGGCGTGTGCCAGTAGAAACAATTATTTTCTGTTTAGAGAGTAATGCAGGAACAAGATACGCTACTGTTTTACCGGTACCCGTCCCTGCTTCGCAAACCAGACTCTCGCCTTCAGATATGGCAGACAATATCTTGTTTGCCATATCTTCCTGCTCTGGACGGTGTTGATAATCACTGATCAAGTTGGCTAAAGATCCAGTATCAGAAAATATATCTTTGACAGTTTTCATATAAATACAATAAATACAAATAACATTCGTGTGAGAGTAAAAGCCAAAGAAAATAACGTGTAATTATAAAGAACAATAATCTTTTAGGTTGATTAAATTACCAGAGATCAATTTCTTTCCAGAGAGAACGTGGTAACCTCGTTTATCTTGTCTATTTCAAATAGAACCATCAACAATCGCTCAATACCCATGGCGACACCGGCACATTCAGGCAAACCCGATTTCAGTGCGTCTATAAAGTTTTTATCAACGGGTGGTGTCGTTAGACCTTTCTTTTTACGTGCCCCAAGATCATTTTCAAAACGTTGTAGTTGTTCATCGGCATCAGTTAATTCATTAAAGCCATTAGCGATCTCCATACCATTAATAAACAACTCAAATCTTTCGCTGACGACAGGATTACCGGCCTTCAAAGTTGATAAAGCGGACATACATTCAGGATAATCATAAACAATCAGTGGCGTACTATTATTTTTACGTTGCTTTATGACAATTTCAGAAAATACGAAATCCAGTAAAGCGTGACGATCATCCGTAACTGTATCCCAGCCGGCTTGTTGGCAAAGTGCTTGTAATTGATTTATATCAACCGTATGCGGGTTAAGTTGAACCACTCGTTGAAATAATTCAGCATAGGTCAATTTATCTGCTTTCTTCAAACCGATATGAACCAGAAGTTCGTTAACTTCATTCATCAGTTGATGATAATCAAACTCGGGCCGGTACCACTCGAGCATTGTGAACTCAGTATTATGTTGCCTGCCAGATTCTTCATTCCGAAAAACATGTGCAAATTGGTAGATTGCACCAGAGCCCGCAGCGAGTAACCGTTTCATGCAAAATTCAGGTGATGTATGTAAATAAAGCGTGCTGTTTTTTTCTGCAGCATAAGACGTTGTCAGGCTTTGGATATAGGGGTCACTAATAGCGTAATGACTCAATATGGGGGTGTCTACCTCAATAACACCACGAACATCCATAAAAGCACGAATATCTTGCAGCAGCTTTGCCCTATTTCTTATTATGTTCAGGTGGGCACTAGGTTGCCATGAATTGTCAGATGCCATGCCAAGCGATATTAAGGATTGATGATTAAAACTACTAGCCTAATATTTCTGACCCGGTATTTAAGCTGTTATTTGATCACTCTTTAGCTCGACTGACGTACTCACCAATCCGGGTGTCAATTTTTAGCAGATCTTCATTTTCGACAAATAAAGGTACTTTAACCACAGCACCGGTCTCAAGTGTTGCCGGTTTTGACCCGCCCTGTGCAGTGTCACCTTTTAATCCTGGGTCAGTCTCGGTCACCTGTAACACGACAAAATTTGGTGCTGCTACAGACAAAGGCACGTTATTCCATAAGGTCACAAGACACATTTCTTCACCTTTAATCCACTGTTTAGCATCAGCTACAGCAGTTTCTTCTGCGGCATATTGCTCATAACTGTTTTGATCCATGAAATGCCACATCTCACCATCGTTGTAGAGATATTGCAGCTCCAGGTCGATCACATCAGCACCCTCAATAGACTCGCCCGATTTATAGGTTTTTTCAAGGACCCGTCCAGTTTTGAGATTCCGCATTTTTACACGGTTAAATGCCTGCCCCTTGCCGGGTTTAACAAACTCATTCTCAATGATTGAGCATGGGTCATTTTCAATCATGACTTTAAGTCCTTGTTTGAATTCGTTGGTGCTGTATGTCGCCATTATGTCCTCTTTCCAATATAGTTAAGTCTGTTAAAAATTGAATTCTAAAAAAGCGCAATAATACATGGAACCGAGCAATTTATGCAGTCTTTATCTTGGCAAGAGCAATTAGCACAGGCAATACGCGATCCTAACGAGCTATTGGAATACGTAGGATTAGTGGCAAATTCGATTGGCTATAGCAATACGGCCATGGAGCAATTTCCTATTCGTGTACCTCATGTTTTTGCAAATCGGATACGACACAATGACCCAAATGACCCTATTTTAAGACAGGTTTTCCCTTACATAGACGAGGAAAGTGAAGTAAGTGGCTTCATTAATGATCCATTGGCTGAATCTGATGTTCAGCCCTCGCATGGCTTATTACAAAAATACAAAAGTCGTGTTCTGTCTATTACCACAGCGGCCTGTGCCATACATTGTCGTTATTGTTTCAGAAGACACTTTCCTTATCAGGAATCAACAGCGTCGAGTCAACATTGGAATGCAGCACTTGAATATATAAAAAATGATAACAGCATTAATGAAGTTATCTTAAGTGGGGGTGACCCTTTAACACTCTCAGATCGCCGTTTGACAGAGATATGCACTTCTCTATCACAGATAGATCATATTAAACGTATACGATTTCACACTCGACTACCCGTTGTCTTGCCTGCAAGGATAACCACAACATTACTCCAACAGATCACCAATAATCATAAATCAATATTGTTTGTTATACATACAAATCATGCCAATGAACTTGATGATGACGTGGCTAAAGCTATTAGCCTTTTGCAACGCTTTGGTATATTAGTATTGAATCAATCGGTATTATTAAAAGGTGTTAACGATTCAGTTGAAGCATTAATAATGCTATCAGAACGTTTAGTCGAAAATAATGTTATTCCATACTATTTACATATATTGGATCCCGTTGCTGGCGCAGCACATTACGATGTCACTATAGAAAAGGCTCGGGAACTTGTTAAATTTATGCAAGCCAACTGTTCCGGCTATTTAGTGCCAAAGCTGGTAAAAGAAGAAATTGGCGGCGTAAGTAAGACTCAGATTAATATTTAATTCCAAAATTTAATTGAAATATTGTTCGAAAAGTCCTTGTATAGATAACTACACTAAATGTTTTTTTGATATTACTAAATGGATAATCAACTTATTAATAGGCAAATTCAGACATGCCCATAAAACACGATATTATTTCTCTTGAGGGAGAAACAATCGATCGTTATAAATTTCACGAAAAAATCGGTAGGGGAACATATGGTGATGTTTATAAAGCTTATGATAAAAAGTTATTACGTTATGTCGCAATCAAGGTAACATCAGCAGCCCAATGTTCCGGTCAAATAGAAAATAACAAAGCCATCATTAATGAGGCTCGGATTCAGGCAAGAGCAGAACATTGCAGTATTGTTCCCATATATGATGTGCTTGAACATGATGAGTCCGTATTAATTGTTATGCGGCTGGTGGTTGGTGAAGATCTTGATCATGCGATTAAGAAGTCCTCTCCACCCTTTTCAATTTTTGAAGCAACTAAAATAATGCAGCAAGTGTTATGGGGTATGGATTATGCCCATAGTCAGGGCATTGTCCATCTGGATTTAAAACCGAGCAATATACGCATCAGTCAGGCTGGTGAAATCCTGATCATGGATTTCGGAATTGCCACACTATTGGAAAAACAAGCATTACTAACGGGTACTCCAAATGGAACACCTGCCTATATGTCACCAGAACAAATCAATTGTTCTTATATGGATTCAAGATCGGATATATATTCACTTGGGATCACATTGTATAGGATGATAACCGGCGAGCATCCATTCAAGCAGTATCGTTCAATACCTGAATTATTTAATTGTCACCTGAAAGAATATCCGACTAATCCATCCGAATACTTGCCGGGCTTAAGTAAAAGTTTTGAAAAAGTAATGCTCAAAGCATTGGAAAAGAAACCTCATAAAAGATTTTCATCCTGTAGAGAATTCGCGCTAGCTTTATCATTTGCAATTGGTGGTAACACCGAAAATAACAAAGAATTTGAAGAGTTACGCTGGGATCATAGAGTCGCTGTCCATGTGAATGTGCGAATCAAGTTGAATGACAATGAGAATTTTATCTCTGCTGAAACAATAAATATCTCCGTCAGTGGAGCCAAGTTACGCGCTTCATCAGATATTGGACCAGGCAGAAAACTTTTATTTGAATTCTATATACCAACTGACGATGACTATTTAAAGATAGCAACAAATGCAATTGTGTTATGGCGCGACTACGACTCTTCCAAAGAAAACGTATTAATTGGTATCAGTTTTATCCATATGGATGATAAGTATAGATACTATATTAGTCTATTCATACGCGATCGTTTACTAGAAGGGGATATTGAAGATATGCCAAGTGAAAAAACAACGACGTTTACCAGTGACATGATTGGCTAGTAAAATATATATAACTGAAAATTATAAATACCTCTTAAGACTTATCCTCTGACGGGAGATAATCTTTAAACATCTGATTAAATTCACTATCATCTAGCGATAAGTTTTCATCAATGTTCAATGTTAAACTATGTTCTACTGACTGTCTGACTTTGTCATGTATTTCATTAATAAGTGATATTGGCATAGGGGCTGCTCTTAAATCACAAACGATCAAACCTTCCAAACCACTTTTTATAGTCGCTTTTTTTAACAAAACAATGGGTAAAAAATGATTCTCCATCATTAACTGATAAGCACGATAGACACTTCCAATAAAATCAACAAGCTTGTCCCCATATTGATTTTGAGCAGCTGTACGTCGTCAAAACCTTTTGGACAAAGAGCGGCATAAACTAAGAGACAGATCGGTTCATCGGGTTAGTTAATGTGTTGTTTATCGTAATGCATCTGTTTACGTAGTGCCAAGGTATTTTGTTT
>Ga0222715_10000505_pt1 | contig 38643 bp, 42 predicted proteins | sample C33_9DmetaG_FD_165056 | JGI IMG/M metagenome (GOLD analysis project Ga0222715, IMG submission 165056) | Estuarine water microbial communities from San Francisco Bay, California, United States - C33_9D | ecosystem: Environmental > Aquatic > Marine > Unclassified | place: USA: California...
TTGGTTCCGCGGGAGCAACTTCAGTCACCTTTGATGCCGAGCCGCCAAAGCACACTGTTGTCCTGTCATGGGAAAAGAATGCCCCATCCAGTGATGCAGGGTATTGGTCGGGGGCAAACCTCGGCCCTATCATCCAAGGAATCGGAACAACAGTGCCTCAATGGAAAATGTTGGCAAAGCCCATGGATGGAGGGAACATGGCGTTGCCTGCGGTCAATGCAGTGTCCCGCAGTGGTAAATCAGCAGATGTTGACGGGGCCGCTACATCGGGTTTCAGTCGGTTTTCCATTGAAGGGTTGAATTCTTGCATCACGCCCAATATACCTCCTCCCGACTACAACATCACTGCCCCCACTGTCGAGGGAGTCTTGACGGCGGCAACTACGCAACCCACAACCACTGGCGATCTCAACATTGAGACATTGGAATACGGGTCAAATTTCTTTGGAGAGAGCGACACAGTGGGCATATCCCTTGAGAACGGTTACACTTCGGCTTTGTCGGCAGATGTCAACAACATGATGCCTGCGAGGGACAGCACTACAATTTCAAGTGTAAGCCACACTGCCGACACCTTGAATTATGGAATCAATGATGACAATGTGCAAACCTATTCTCGTCCTTTTAGAACAACAAACACGGTCAACAGTGAGCGTGTCAAAGGTTTGGTTATTTCAAATGAAGAGTTGGTCTTTGAAGACCTGCCCGTTGTTGATGACCAAGGCAACGAATTGATTCTCAAAGGCGGATCGCCGTTTGGGACAGTCATTCGTGATTTTAAGTTGCAGAATGCAAGGGAGATTGACGACGAAAACATAGTTGGCCCGTCCTCTCCCAACGACACTTTCTCTCCCAACTTACAAATTCAACTGCCCGATGAAACGCAGATACCTGGCGAAATTTTTGTTCGGTCGGGGCATGACCGTGTGCAAGCGTGGTCAAACCTTTCATGGGGCATGGGCGGTCTTTCTCCCCCCGACCCAAGGAAAGCGGGTGTGGCCGAGGCATCCAATGAGGCATCTCAATTTGACACGCATGATCGGATGTTGATTTTCCACTGCAAGCGTATTCTGCATCCGAGCATGTCCTTGACAGGAATTGATTCAAACATCACCGCAGGGAGTCAACCAAGTGGGACTACACGCTTCTTCACTGCTCACAAAATCAGCGACCACACCGAGCGAGGTTCGGTGTTGAAACAGACAAACAACGGCACTGCGACAGGAGAGTTATATCCGCATCATCGAATCCGCTTTGGACGGCAGGGGCATTCATTTGTCTCTCCTATCGGGCATCGTGGGACTCCAATGAACCTGCGACGACAACTACACCGTTCTTTCGGTTCGTCGTATAGCCTCATGTTTGAAACGAAAAGTGAACACAAGCATTTCGGATTTGGTTCGGGGGCATCGACCAACTCAACAACTCGCTATGACCTTGACACCTTGGATTTGAAAGGCACTTCGGGGTATGATGAAGCAACGGGTTCATTCTCAAGCGACGGTTTGCCTCAAGAGGAAATCGGCGGATCTCGTCTTGATAATCACAAACGCAACTATTCTTCTACGACTCCAAGAAAGAATGTTGATTATTTGATTGCGCCAGGTCAAGAACATGCGAAAGTCGAGGGAAGCAATCAAAGTGTTTCACAAGCAACGGTAAGCACCACCACGATTTCGGGCGTAGCAACGCCAACACACCTTACCCTCACTGATGCTTTGACTTTCAACAACAGGGGGAATGTTGCGAATGAATTTATGGTCAACGGTTTCTTGGTTGGTGATTGCACCCTCTTCGGTGGCCGACCTCAACCAAATATCATCACTTCGGATGCAGGCAATCTCTATGTTTCGGGTTCACCCCATGGCTCAATCGCTGTTCGTAGTGCAACTGAATTAGCCACCGTCCCTCCCTTGCTCTTACACGATCCCGAAATGCTGAATGCTTCGGCTACACCTATTCGTGTCGGCTTAAATTATGTGGTCACTGGAAGTCTTGACATGGGGTTGTTGAAGGAAAGCGACACAAACACTGGTTGTGTTCCCGATGCTTTCCTTTGTTCGTGGTTGGCAGAATACGGACACCCCGCCTTCTTTGGAACAAACCGAGAACACTTCATGACTTTCCGATACCGTGAGGCGGGGATGCCCCGTTCTACCAACTATCCAGCCACACGGCAAATCCTTCTGCGGAATTATTCGCCAAACACCACAGCAGGACAGGCGGTGAACGCTCAAGCCTTTGAACGCCTTTATGCTGTCCAATGGCTACAAAATCAAGGCTTCAATGGTTTGAATGCAGGCGGCCATGGGAATGTCAAGGGATTGCGTTCTGCTGGTGCGGTGTTGATGGGCCACACCACGATTCGTGAACCAGCAGGGACTATGCGAATTATCAAGCCCACCAGTGGTTCGGAGCGTTTGACACGAGGAGAGGGCATAGGCGACGGTATAGACCCCTTGCAGGAGGGTTCTCGCTTGACCGTTGATACAGACAGTGATGGAGAGGCTACCACGAAATTCTATTTCTTGATGGACTCAAGAACAACGGTCAATTATTCACGCCACCTGCCGATTCGAGCATGGGGGACGAGGACAGCCTCGGACGCACTGGACATGCTCGCTGGCGACCCCACTGAAAATCAAAACGCTCAAAAGATTGAGGGCAAGGGTCGCTTTGATGGCGGCATTCACGATTCAATGAACCTCATCCCCGATGCCACAGCGTATGGTGCTGATTGGAACATGCCAGCGAATTATGCAGGCATTGAACGCAACCTCCCAGTTGGCATCGTGATGTCGGGCCACACCACCGAGGCCACGCCGTTCTTCGGCCTTCGCCGTCTTTCAAACACCCCCGTTCTTTCACATGAGGAACAAATCGGCATCGGCAGGCGTTTGAATCTCACTGAATTCGGTATGCTCTCTCCAATGGCTCACGCAAGCGGCCATTGGGATGTCTCCGTGGATGATATAAGATCGGAAACGCTTCCCGTTTCAAGCCCTGTGCTTTGGTTAAAAGCAGACTCCTTGAATCTCAATGATGGGGACGCTATTTCGGAATGGGTTGATTCATCGGATAATGGTTTTGTTTTCAGTCAAAGCACCGCTTCGGCACAGCCAACCTTCATCAAATCATCAAGTTATGTCAACGACATGCCTGTTGTTGATTGTGACGGAAATGATAAATTGTTCACGCCTTTCAGCGAGAAATTAAACACGGCTGAAATAACGGCTTTCGTAGTTGCTTGGGCTGATTCGGACGATAATGCAATTCATGGAATAATCGAATCAAGGGCGAGTAGTCCAGTTACCCGTAGTGGATTCAATCTTTATATCCGAATGGACTCAAACAACCAATGGCAGTGGTGGGCAGGTAGCGATACCACATGGACAACGGTAAGTTCAGCAACAAACAGCGCAGTGGGTGGGCAACCCGAATTGGTCACTGCTTCTATCACAGGAGGTGATGGAGCAGGAAGCAGTGCAACAGCGACTCTTGATTTGAAAGGGGCAGGAAATTATACGGCGACAGGCAATTTTTGGAAAGCCGATAATGGAGAATATACGGTGGGGAATGTCCCGACATCATTTTTCCTTAACGGCAAAATTGCTGAAGTCATTCAATATGACCGTGGGCTTACGACTGATGAAAAGAGAGCCGTTGAGGGATATTTGGCAAGAAAATACGGTTTCACTTTGGTTTCACCGCATCCTTACGCAATCAACGAGAGTTTGGACATGATTCCCAAAAACAAGGGTTTAGATCCGCACATTGACCTCGTTCAATTCAAAGGTTCTACATCCTACCCGCAATCCGAGTCACCAATGGCTTTAGCCAAGTCTTCGGGAGACTTTGGCGCAAGTGCCGATTTCTTTACCCTCAAAGGAAATGCTCTCAAGACGAATGCCGCTTCAGTGCATTATTCAACTGCCAACGACCACTACCCTGTCACTGGTTGGGGTATTGGCTCGGAATCAAGCGGAACAGTCCAGTCTGTTGCCCCTATTCCTCTATCCGAAATCAGTGAACAACGCCACCTTCAATCCAAAGGTCAACCTCGTTTGGGGCTTGTGATGGAGGTTGAAAGTGAGCGAAAGGATGCAAAGAACACCGAATATCAAGTCCTGTCAACCAAGGCTGTTTCACTAAACACCGATTTGGGAATCGGACAAATTTACCCCGTCCTCCCCTCGTGGTCAATGAACACACAATTCACAACCAAGGCCTTCACAACCACAGGTGGAAGTGTTTCTCATACCGTTGTGAACATCGACCAAAAGCCTGTTTGGTCGCCCGACACCAATGCAACAAAAGGTGCAATCACCGTGAGCGGGGATTCGGTTCGTGTTGATGCCATGACTCACGGCAAGGATGTTTGGACTGTTCGAGGTGCTGGCGACCTTCCTGCTTGGGGTGGCGTGTTTATTCTGCGAAAATCATACCTCAACCGAGCAGAAGAGGGGGGCCGTGGAAGCGACATACCTGCAAGCGGAACAATCGCTCAAGCCTCCATTCCTAAGCGTCGTTATGTGGACTACGCTGTTCGCTTGGTTCGACCACTGAAAATGTATGGTTTCGCATCAAATCTCATGCAGGACGGCTGGCTTTTGGGCGCAAGGTGTTCAACCTCAAACAGTGGTGGCTTGGGCTTCCAACCGTTCACACGAGACAAACGATATGGAGTCTTTGAAATCAACGCTGATCGTGCCTTGAATCAAGTTGACTTGATTTCTTCTGCAAACGGGGCCTTTGAAATAGAATGGCCCGATGCAAACGAGCATGATGTGGTTTGGCATTTGATTCCGACCAGCAACATGCTTCAGCACTTCAAATCCGATGCGGTTCGTAAGAATGATGGCGAGATTGTTTCGGACATTGACGCTCGCTTTTCACAAATCACCCATGCAGGGGGCGACGAGAAATTGTATCAATCCGAGTCTCGTTATGCGGCTGATGGAACAGGCGTTGGAGGAGACTTTGCCAAGCAAACCGATGAAGGAGAATATCGACAGTCCTCAACTATGCTTGACGCTATACCTGCTGTTCGCATCATCCGTAACCTCTCGGTCGGGCTGTTGGCTGAACGCCGATTGGACTTACCAGCGTCGGGCAAATTGATGGCTGTTGGCGTGGTGGGCTACATCACCTACACCAGCATTGATGGTTATGTGTTAAAGGGTATCTCTCACGCAGGTTCAACAGCGAGCATTGATTTTGATTCGGGGGTTGACCTCTATTTAACCGACAGCACTGATACGACCACTGCGAGAACACTACGGGATGCAATCTCTCACACCCCTGCAAATGTCACTGCTCCATCATTCATTGACAACTCCGTGGTTTTGTCCAAAGTCCAAAACAACACATGGCGTAGATACGATTCAAGCATTGATGCTGTGGCAAAAACAACTGTGAATTTCAAAGGTCTGCTTCCTTATGACCCGACTGATTTCATCATGGTGAACCAATCGCCCTTCATTTTGTTCGATGGCTCAAGTCAAGGTTTGGTGAAGGCCTACAATCGCTCATTCATTCAAATTGATGGACAAAATCTCTCCGCTTCTTTCTTCCCTCCATACCTCTTCGATTCAGCAGGGCATTTGTGGCGCGTTTCGGAAATCAAAGAAAAGCAGAACAAACGCTTCGCTGTGTTCCGAAACACGGAAGGCGAGTTGTTGTCTCAAAGTGGGTTTGAGTTGGGGAATGTGATCGCAGGACAATACGGGGCCATCGGCTTAAGAACAAGCGATGTCGCCCTACAACTTTTGGACAAATCGGCAGGTTCCTTGGCAGGTTTCATGGCTATGCCGTCTTCTTCAATCACACAAAACACATTCAAGACTTTAAATACACTTGATGCTCATCCCGCTCTCCACTTGATGAATCAACATAGCAAGACCTATGTTTCACGGCCCACACGAGGCTTGAATGTCATGGAAGTCATCAAGAGTCTTACGGAGGTGGATGGGAGGCAACTGGTCGTTGAGAAGAATGGCGTGATGGTTTATTCCGAGAAAGCGTTCAATGAAACGGAAAACCGCATAGGAAGTGATAGTGGAGCGCAACTGGTTCGTGTAAGTCGGATGTTTGACTCGCCAAATCAAGTGATCATCATTGGCGACCAAGTGGCCGAAAATGAAACCGTCAAGGTCGTGGTCAAAGACTTGGAAAGAATGCGTCAAGCGGCAGGGTCAAACGCAGAAGACAATCTCGTGCGAACCTTGCAGAAAGAAGTGCCAGGCCTCAAAACAATGAAGGAAGCATTGACGGTCGCCAAGGCTTTGTTGAGTCGTGCTGAAAACGGTGCGCCGTTGGTTTCAATCGAGGGGCTGTTAAAGGCAACATCCGTAAATCCTGGCGACATCATAGAAATTGACCTCCCTATCCATGGCGTGAAAGGGCGATTTGCAGTGTTTGAGGCCTCGCATTCCTATACAAAGGCCACCTCAAACCTCATTGTTGCTCAATACGAAAAGGGTATTGAGGGCCTGTTGTCGGACATTCAAGCCGCAACGAGCAACCCAACCCGCCAATCGGAATCACAAAAGAAGAATGAGTTGAATGAGTTGGCGTTAAATGGAAGTGTTCGTGTGATTGCCGTTGTCAAGCGTTATGTTCGTCATAACAACTCACAACACTTCATCATTGGTGCAAAGCATGGTGGCGGTTTGGGTCAAATTGGCACGAGGGACAGCAATAAAAGGGGGAAACCCATAGGGCAATCAAAGAGCCGTTTCTTTGAGGTGAAGTGATGCCTGTTCTTGATTCAATGAAAGCGGCCTTGGCAGACCACATGAAGACGCTCATTTCAAAGGTGAGCCTTGGGTCAACAGGAGGCGATTCCTCGTCGAGAGATGGAGGCATTGGCAACAGCCAGTTATCAGTCACCCCCACCATCCAAAAAATTGACGACAGGACTCTTTCAATCACTGCTTTCTTTGACACGCAACAGGTCACTGCTTCACAAATCCGAGAGATTTCAATTCACGGCGCAAACCAACTTGACACCCCTGCATATCGTGGGACTTTTCTTCCTTTCAACATGGACGAGAACACCGAGGTTCGGGTTGACATTTTGATGGAGGTTCGTTGATGGCTAATTCAAACCTTGCCGAAGGGCATCTCAATTCGCCTGCTTCGTATCAAAACGATGGCCTACGGGACTCGGATGTTTTGTCAAGTCCTACGCTGTCAAATTTCCTTGAGAGGGGTATGTTGAATGGGATTGTCCCAGTCACCTTGAACGCCTACGACAGCACCACACGAAACGACACTTTGACTGGCAATTGCACTGTTCGATTGAGCGGGTCGCTTGGTTCAACCAGCAGTGTCATTGTTGATGCAGGAACCGTGTGTTTGGATGGTATGTTTTTCTCACTTTCGCAGACGACCTACAACTTGGGAACAAACACGGCAAACCTTCACAACACCCATTCATCAACTGCCATCACAAATCCTGCTGGTGCAAATGATGAAGCAATCATGCTGATTTATGTTGACCCCCGTTTGCCAAACAATGTCGGTATCGTCTTTGGTTCATTTGTGGACACTTCATCGGGGCTTTATCCTTCGTCGCCCTCCGCTCACTTGAACAGGCAATCAGTTGTTTTGGCATCGGTTCGTGTTGGCAAAGGGCCATCAACGCCTGTCGTCTTAGCAATTGAGGATAAGCGTTCTTTCTTTCGAGCAGGCCCCCTCCCTCTTGCTAAAACGGTTCATTCCGATGGAACAGATTCAAATTTGCGGAATGACTTCGTGGCGGGATTCAACGCCGCCGATTTCCCAATTTCAAACATGGGTGTTTTGTTTGCTCGTGATCCCACTGGATTTCACGGGGGGGGAACGCAAGGCGACGGGCAGGTTCATTTGTTTTTTAACAGCGATCAAGGAGACAGCCCGATACCTGGCGGTGGGGGGACATATCAAATCACACCTGTTCATCGAACCTCTACAAAAATGGGGACTTACGCATCTATTCCTGGCGGCGTTTTGACCTATGGTGCGGGGGGGCCAACATCACTGTTGTTTGCACCTTTGGCCTCCGAAGACGATAATACGGTATATCTCGTTGACATTTACATGCACAATAACACTTTGGGCGGTGATCGTCATCAATTGGTTCAAGGGATAGATTACACCGTTTCTCCAACTCAAATTACCATCACCGACCCTGCAACATACCCTCTCCCCACCCCTCCTCTTAACCCCCTCAACCTTACACATTATGTCATAACTTACACCCATGCGTGTCACGGATGATAACATGAAGCCAAAACATTATCAAAACAAGGTTGAGCAGGACTGTCCTTCCTGCAAAGAACCTGTTCTTGCTGTGCGAATCAACGGATTCTACGGCGGAAGTCGTGACCGAATTTTTTTATGGGAATGCCCTATGTGCTTACATGTATGGAAGGGGGTTCGGCCACGCTTAAAGTCCGATATGACACTTTGAAACATCGTGTTCGACAACGCCTCCCCAATAAAGTGAGATTCGCAACTGTTTGTAGGGGATGCAAAGGGGCAAAAATGGGCGACCGTTGTGTTACCTGCAAAATAGATGAAGCAGGCCGATGGAGCAAACCGTATTGAGGTGAAAAAGATAGGGCTTTACAAAGGCGTTTAATGGAGAGACAAGGGTGACTGAAGCATTTAATCAAGCGTGGTGGATTATCCAACACGACATAGCCAAGTCCGATGACAAAGGCGAAAACGCACCGACCAACCCCTCCCTGTGGGCGGAGGCAAAGTCCAAGGCCCGATCCAAATTCAAGGTTTATCCATCAGCCTATGCAAACGGTTGGGCCGCCAAGTGGTATAAATCGAAAGGCGGAGGATGGAAAAAGAAGGGGAAGAAAAAATGATTACGCGTCCATCCTCTATCATCCTCAAAGACTTGAGGCGTTGGTTTGAAGAGGAATGGGTTGATGTTTCCCGTAAGAACAAGAAAGGAGAACACCCTCCCTGTGGCCGCAGTGAGGCGAAAACCGACAGCAAGGGTTATCCAAAGTGCCGACCCAAAAAGAAGGTATCATCCAAAACGCCTAAAACGGCAGGCTCTATGAGCGCGGCGGAGAAGGAGCGCGCTACGCGCCGCAAACGCTCAAAGAAACAGGGAGTCGGGGGGAAACCAACCATGGTTAAATCATGTGCATGTCCCACTTGCGACCTGCTCACAAAGACCATTATTGGCCGTGACAAGAAGCCTTCAAATGATGCTAAAGCAGGCCGTATGTCCTGCATAACCTGTGAGGGAGAAGGAAAAGCAGGTGGTTGTAAGGACTGTGGCAGACTCAAAATCATGGGCGGCACAGCACGAATCACAAAGCCTTCTCAAGCACGAAGGGAGGAGTCTCGTATAGACCCATTGGAAAGAGCCAAGGAAAAAGTCATGCCAAAGATCGGCTACACAAAATTGAAATCCACCGATCAACTCTTGGTCGAAGCACTGTTGAGGTGAACGCATGAATGAATTTGATGCCGCTTGGGATATTTTGAAACGGAGATATACGGACGACGACATAGGGCGTTTGCACCGTGAATTACTTCGACAAAATCAATTTCGACAAGGCTATATTGACACTTCACAACTTGACTCCAATGACCGAATAAGGTTACAAAACCAACATGTGTTCGCAAATGACGGCGCACACAGATATGGGCCAGGAGGAGGAAAAATAATGGTTGATAGCCATTCCAACCCGATTCCTCCACGCTCTTATGTCCCAGTGGCCCACATCGAAGAAAGCGGCAAAGGCAATATAAGGCCGAAACTTGCCCCCCGCTTGTCCTATGGTGAGGACAACCTGTATCAACCCGAAGGCCCAAGTGGAGGCAGTTATCCGATTTATGCCCTTCCTGGCGAGTTTATGGTTGAACCCCGTGGGCAATATGGGAGTTATCGTGATAAAAAAGAGGCTCTCATGTCTCATCCATGGGATAATAAACGCTTCCCAAGACTTGCGGTTCGAGATTCCGCAACCGACCCGTTGGGAGTTGACAAAGCATTGATCAAGGCTGTTCTCAAAGACAAAAAAGAATCTAAACCCTTTCATGGCTACAACCCAAACCGCCACAGCAAGGAAGGCGGATTGAATGCTAAAGGCCGAGCCAAATTCAAGCGTGAAACGGGTGCAAACCTCAAGCCCCCCGTCACCGAGAAACCATCGACTCTCAAACCAGGCTCAAAGAAAGCCAAGCGAAGAAAATCATTCTGCGCTCGCATGTCGGGCGTTAAGGGGCCGACCAGCAAGGGCGGCAAATTGACACCGAAAGGTGCGGCACTAAAGAGGTGGAATTGTTGAACAACAAAAAGGCATTTGAAGACGCATGGCGACAGGTAAAAATCGCTAAGAACGAAGACCCCCCCCTTCATCAACGAGGGTATGAACAGTCTATGCAAACAGATATGATGCAAAGAATGAAATCATTCATTCAAGAATCAATGTTAAGCGAATTGGCGGCTCACTTGGAAAGTTTGGAATTGGACTACACCATCGAACAACTGATGGATGAATTCGGATTTGCGCCCTCGGACATTGACAGCAACATTATGAGTCTCATGGAAGATGTGCGAAACGATTTGGAACAGAAAGTGCGTTTCTTGAAGTGATTTCATGGTCGAATTGAAGAAGGACAAGTGTTGCTGTGGAGCAACAAAGGCCAAACCATGCGAGTGCATGAAGACTGGCGCAACTTGTTCGACTTCGGAACCAAAGTGTGCCTGTTACAAAGCCAAGGATTTGAAGAAATCATTTGAGGCGGGGTGGAGGAACATTCATGTCGGCATTTGAAATGGTGTGGGGCGATTTACGAGCCGACATCATTAACAAAGCCGATGCCTTTCGACGCGTTCCTGCATCTCGCTTTGATGAAATCATGCAGGACTTTCGAGGCCAGCCACAAAACATGATTCAAGGCCCAAAATGGACTGGCGGCAAAAGACAGCCCTATTACATCGGCCCGTTGCGAAGGGCCATGGCCCTCAACCCCTCAAAGCGTGGGGGGCGAAGACGAATCGTTGAGCCTTTCATGGGTGCTTTGAATGTCTCCGCAAATGTTAATCCAGGCCAGCGAGCCTTAGTGGGTGATTTTGACGACATGATGCCCGAAGTGTTCAAGCGAATACAGCAGGGCGACATGACTTTGGACATGACACCGTTCCTACAAGACGGCAACATCGACCGAAGAACATTCTACGAGGACATCCGAGGCGCAACACCAAAGGGACGCAAAGGGAAGGACTTTGACAGCCGTTTTGAAACGCTGAAACCCGACTCCTTAAATGACTTCATTCGACGGCAGAAGGAAGGGGGGCTTACCGATCAAGAATTCCGAGACATGATAGAAAGGTTCGCCCAATATCAGCGCATGGCTTGGAGAGGAGAGCCACGAAGAAGCGGTTTGGGGTATGCAAACATGACCATTAACAATCCATCATTCTCCTTGCCTTCAACTCTTGATTTGGCTACAAACCAACCAGCATACGCCAACTTTGACATTCACGGTGGCATGGATTACAAGGACTTCTTCAAGTTGCCAATCAACCCCGATGATGACTTCGGGTTCATTGACCCGCCCTACGCTGGCGGAGAAGGAGCCAACTACGACTTCCCTGTTCCCGACCCAATGGAGGAACACAAAATTTTGGCTGAATTGGTTGGAGAGTTAGCCGCCGAGGGTATGCCCATCGTCGCCACCAACAACCCAATAGTCGCTCCTCTCTATGAGAAGCATGGGTTCAAAACGCAACTGATGGGCCGTCCCGACCGATACAGGAATTATGGTGGGGCCGAAACCCTCAAGCCCGAAGCCATCATGCACAACTTGGACGACTTCGATTTCTTGGAAGGGTTTGACGAAATGAGGTTGTGAACATGGTCTTTGGTCGTCGTCCTCAAAACCCTTTCATGAATCCTCCATCAGCCGAGGCTTTCAACCCCTACATGGAAAGCCAAGGTGAAGAGGAAATCCCCGAAGTCAAGACGAAGGATATGGACAATGACCCTTGCTGTGAAGAAGCACGAATGAAATTCCGTGAGGCATTAAGGAAACATTTTGGAAGGTCATCATGGGGGGACATTGACTCTATAATTGAAGGTTCATGCGAAGAGTTACAACGAGAATTAGAAAGTTGGATTAGCCAAAATTGGAATAGAGAAGAGGACAAAGATAAACACGGCATCACTTTGCATGAGGATTTGTTGCGTATTCAAAACGAATGGGATGCGTGTTCGTCCGAATCGTTTGAAGGTGTTTTCACCGCTTCATCAGATCCATTTGAAATGGCATGGGGCATGATGGTCAAGGGCGAATTCCGTGGCTATTCCCCAAACCGCAACATCAGTGAACGCCCATACCGACAAGCCAAAGCAAAGACATGGCAACAAAGCAAGAAGGTTCAGCGAGGTCGAACACAAAAGCGATACCAGCGCAACAAGACGAGAGGAAACATTCGTCCACAGCAAAGACGGCAACTGGGCGCAGGTGGACGACGCTTTTCAACCAAGCGTTAAGGACACTGTTTCAGTCCAACGCTTTCCTGTCTCTTTATGTTGAAAGGTCAACTCCTGCTTCGCCCAAATGTAGTGGGCGGCGTTGGCGATCATGGAGATGTCTCGTGCGATTGAGCGCAACACAACCCGATGCCCTCCTCTCCTCCATTCCTGTAAGCGTATGATGGCTGAATGGAGGTGCTGTGCATAATAGAATTGATTGCCACCGTTGTTCTTGGCGATTTCCTCAAGCGTGAGCCTTTGGCCCATATCCCCGTAGGTTTTTGCCGTGGCATCCTTTCCAACCTTCATCAAATCAAAGGCCTTCTCCTGTAACTTCAAATCAAACGCCTTCTCTAAAATCGGGATTTCGATCCTCATAATGTTGTGACCGATGATTGCTTCTGCCTCCTCAAGAATTGTTCGGAAGTCTTGCTTGGCAGTGTCGTCTTCGACTTTAATTGAGGCGAGGGGATAGTTGAGGGCTTGATTCTCAAGGTAAATCCCCACATCCCCTTGCTCCTGCCCCGTGGAATACAAAATGAAATTGAAGTCGCAATCGTCAACCCATTCTTCCCAACTGTTGAAAGTGCCTTCAGCAACACTTTCGGAGAACAACTTGACCGCTACGATTTTCTTTCGCTTGAGCCATTCCTTCGTCGCTTTCTTTATCATCATATCACCTCAATGGTCAAGAGCAACAAACGATTTCTTCCCTGTTTGATAACGGGTGAACACGCCACCGTCCACCATTTTGTTCAAACGGCGTTCTGCTGTGCGCTCGGCCACGCCTTCCAAGGTGGCGTATGCTTTCTGCAAATCGGTTTTTGACACGACCTCTCGGTTGGCTCTCTTGTCCACCATTTTTTTGCATTTGTTGTAAGCCTTCTTCCATGAGGAAATCGCCATTTCACGCTTCTTTCCTTCCTTGTAGTCCTGCTTTTGCTCAAGCCAAATGGTGAGGTTGTGAAGGTTGTCGTAGATGATTTCTGTTGCCATCATCACATGATCGGCAGTGATAACCTTTTGCCGCATGGTTGCCGCTATGATGTTTGAGAAAATGATGGTATAATTCTCCACATTCGGAATGAATGTCATGGCGGTTTCACGAATGCTCTCATTTTGAATGCCCTTTACGAGCGCATAATAGTCGTCCACGGCGTTCAACAGGGCCGCATGATAATTCGGCCCCACCGAGAACAATTCGTGGGCGTGGTTAATGGCGGTGTCCTCCCGTTCCGCATCGGATAATTCGTTCCATTCTTCTAAAGTGATTCCTGCCGCATCTAACATCCTGTCACGCACCTCGGACTGAATCTCAAGCAGGAACCCGCCCAAGTCCTCATAACTCCAAAGAGCATCGGGGACAGGGACATAAACGCCACCCATGCGGTGTTCACTGGTCGATTGTCGCTGTTCAATCCCAACATCATTTTGAAATAGGAATACACGCTGAAAGAAACCCTTCTCAAGAACATGGTGCATGATGTCTTTCGGCGGGAATGTAGTAGCCCAAAGGGAGATGCCCGATGGTGTTCGGACTGAACCTCCGACTAAGTGCTTCACGAGAACATTCGTGGCTGAACCAATCGGGGCCATGGCCTGTTGCAGATACAGAATTTTGTCGCTGAAATATGCCTTGGAGTCGTTGAGCAGAACGCTTCCCTCGTCGAACAGAAGTGTCTTGTAGCCGTTCAAAATGCCAGGCACAGTCTCGTATTCAACCTCTTTCGTAGGCTTTCCATCATCGTCATAGACCACCTTCTCAATGACTGTCCCGATCAACTTAGCGTCGGAACCAGCACTGAATTGTTCTCCTTCAATGCCACACGACTTGAGCAACTTCTCGGTGAATTCGTAGGCAATCGACTTACCTGTTCGGGACTGTTGAATCCAATACACATGGACTCGGCAATCAATGTGCGCCCCGTGGATGGGGATTCTCATGTAAGGGGCAAGGACTTGACCGCAGACGAAGAAATACGAAAGGAGGCCTGCGTATTCGTTGAAGAATGACACTGTGTTGAAACGCTCAATGTAGTTACGCAGGAATTTGCTTCCGTCCCACGGTGCGGTGACCAAGGAATAATCGTTCCACTTGCGGCCACCCGCATTCGTTGTCGGTTTCAACATCATTTCTTCATCTCCTCTCGCCCCACAGGGGGTTTCCTATTTAAACGCTCTTGGTAATCAGAAGAATTCTTGAGAACATCCTTTGACATTCGGCTACCGACATAATGTTTGTTTGAATTGTTGTGATCCAAATGGTGAAAAATGAGGTCTTGATATAAAAAATCCCAACAGAAATAAGAGTTGTTAAACGATGCCGTGTTTCCATCAAATGAAACCTTCTTATCGACAATCAAGAGTTGTAGATTTTTGTTTTCTTTTTGTTTCTCGCTGAAAAACACCCCCACCTCTTGATAATTCAAAATAGGCAATCCCATGACCATAGCAAAAGGCTTTCCTAAATTGTAAAGCCTTTCAAAAACCTGCAATTTTTTGGTATATGGTGGATTTGAAACGATGTAGTGATATTCATCATCGGGTTCGTAGTGAAAAAAGTCTTGGCCCGTCCAAATGTGCGAATGAATAACCTTGAAACCCGCTTGCCTTAAACGAATAACAAACTCACTGTTTTCGGTATCAAATGGACACCAAATGGTTAATTTTTCGGGCGGTATATCAAAGGTATTCGAGTTGATTTTCAAATACGGAATAATCGCATCAACCAAAATAGGAGGCGTGTAGTATTCGTCTTTTTTATTCCAATTTCCCCGTTTAAAGTAATCATCAGCCATAATACCACCTAAGCCCGACTCATTTTGACCCGTTCTTGGGCTAACGGCTCCTCGCTGTTGAACGCTTTCACAATGCGTTCTGCACGAACCTTGCCGATTCCTTCTGTTTGCGCCAACTCCTTCGCATTCAGTGAGGAAATCTCAACCACGGAGCCATGCTCGTCGAGAAGTCGCTTGGCGATTGTCTCACTGCATCCTGCGGCCTTTAGAACATCAACTCTCATGTCCTCGGTGGCCGTCCGACGCATCAAACGGTATGTGGATGTTGATCGTAGCGTCCCATGCTTCTCAAATCGCTTACAAATGAAACGAGCGGCCATGGACTTTGAGGGGAGCGTGATGATGTGCAGGTCGAAATCTACGGAGAACCGAGCCAACGATCCAGTGAAGGAAGCAAAGGCTCTCGCATACGGTATTTTGCGCCCCCCTTTCTTGGCCTTAGCAATATAGGCATCAAGCGTCCCATGAACCAGCAGGATTGCTTGGTTGTAGTTGTCATCAAGGTTCTGCAATTGATTCGCAAGGTGGCCCGAATACAGGCTTTGCATGTAGTCTTCAATGGATTTTGCTTCTATTCCAACGCTCCCAAAGGAATAGTCCGTGAGCATTGTTTGGCGCACTTGAAACTGCAATTTGTTCTTCTCACAGTATTCCTTCACCAAGTCCTCAAGACCCGACTGTTCCCTGTTATCAATGAACAGAATCCTCTCGTCGCTCATTGTTGACCTTCCCCTGCAAGAAGAACGCTGTTCAGCATGTCGCACACCAATTTAGCCCAGTTGGGGTCGGTAGTGATTGCCACTACGCGTTCATCGTTTTGAACAATCTCATGCGTGAGGGTGAGGAGGTTGTAACGGAATGACCACGGAAGGACTTGCGGCGGCAACTCATTATTGTGATGAGCGTTCAACAATTCTTCTGCTTTCTTCTTTCGGATTTCATCAATGTCTTCATCGTTGCTCATGTGTTCACTCCCCATTTGTCAAGTGTTTTTTGCTTGCGCTGTTCGATGACCACCTCTTCGTATTCATCCGTCCAGTGCTTGATTCTGTCTCGTGCTATCGGAATGTATTCCTCATCCCTTTCTATTCCGATGAATCCGAAACCTTGCGTAGTGGCCGCAATCCCTGTCGTGCCGCTCCCCATGAATGGGTCAAGGACGATCCCGTTTGGAGGCGTGATGAGTCGGCAAAGGTATTTCATCAAGTCCACGGGTTTGACGGTGGGGTGAATGTTTTTCATTATGGCGGCGTTCTCTTCTCCTTCCTGCAACCGCTTCTCAACACTGATTTCTCTTCCGATGCCGCCACTGTTATGCTGTGACTTCTTCGATGGGTGATGGTCAAGGCCTGCGTTTCGCTCGGCTTTGCTCGCCTTAGCGCAGTAAAAGAAACGGGCGGCTGAACCCGAATCACCGAATCCTCCCATCGGTGTTCCTGCTGGTCGGCTTTCTTTACCGTAGGCCGCACCATCGTTGCCTCCATTCTTGACACCTGGCTTTCCGCTTTTGGTTTCGGGAAACAGACTCACGACCTCATCCGAGCCATCGTGAATGAAATTGGCGGGGAAGCGTCCAGCGTCATGCCTTTCTCCTTCGGGAGTCGATGAGCGACCTTTGTTCTCAACACCCACTTGATAAAGCGACCCCTCGCTTTTCCCTTCGCCCCATGCGCCGTCCTTTCCGCTATGCGGAATACGGCAAGCGTCAATGTTCAAGCCACCTGTCCCATGCTCAAGCACATTCTCAACGATAGTGCCGATGAGGGGCTTACGGGCGACCACGATAGGCTCATGGGCGGGTTTGAGGGCTGAACCCCAACCATCCCATTGTTGCGCTTCGGGAGTGGTGGGCTTGGTTTCCATAGCCTGTTCCTTGAATCCTCCTTCATAGAGCGTATCAATCCCCGCAGTTTTACGGGCTAACGACCCATCTCCGAGCCTCTTTACCCCAACGACTTCCCGTTCCGCACCTGCGGCTTTGTCTATCCCTTTGCTGATGTCATACGACTTCGGAAAGCCCGAACCATAGACCCACATGATTTGGTCACGAATCTCAAAGCCAGCATCCTCAACATTGACCACGAGGCGGTGATAGGTGCGAGAACCAGCGAAGGCCAGCAGGTGTCCACCATGCTTCAGCACCCGAAGGCATTCACGCCACACTTCGACAGAAGGAACATCGTAGTCCCATTTCTTTCCCATGAATGAAAGCCCGTATGGTGGATCGGTGACGATTGCATCAACCGAGTTATCATCAATCTCCTTCAACTTATCTAAGCAATCGCCATGAAGAAGTTGATAGGACATACGCCTCAATCCTCGTCGGGGGGTGAAGTGTATTGAATTTCAGCATCGCAACCGCTACATCGGAGGAATGAAACAATTCCCTCCCCTTCCATGCAACAGTCCTCTCTCGTAAAGTCGCTTTGCCAAATACATTCTGCGCCACACCACCAACAGGGGTGTGTTTTTCGTTTAGAAGCCTGCTTTTTCGTCATAATACGGACACCTCCCCACGCACAATCCTTCTCGGAAGAAGGTTGAACAGGTTGGAGTTTGATAGAATCGGTTCGCACCGTGGGATAGCATTTTTTGTGTGATGGTTGGGTTGTAGTCGGCCCAGTCCAGCGTCTTGATAAAGGCGTGGGTTTTGTTCACCACCTCCATGTTTTTCACTTGACTTGTTGCAGGTGGTCGAGCGAAGTTGCGAAAGAAGTCCATTAAATACATCATGAGATATGTCCTGTGCTGGTGCGTAGGGTTGCTTCCCTTCTCGCAGGCTCCTGCCGCTAAACAAGGCAGGACAGGAATGTTTTGAATCCTCTCCATCTCAATTTGAATGTCTTCGGCGTTGAATTGCACATCGGAATAGGGAACAGCGAAGTGGTTGTTTGGGTCACGCTTGACGATTTCAATCTCCAATCCTTTCTCACCGACGAGGTAAAAACCAGGTTTCGGCTCCTGCGCCATTTGTTCGTAGAACGACCATTTATCGCCCAATGAGCCAGGAAACAGGGGAATAGTCCACAAATTGCGCTTGAAATTGAAAGAGTTGGGGATTCGGATATGGCGGTCGGGGCGGAAAGAAACCACGGGGTCGAGGGTGACCAAGTCCATGTCCCGAACCCATTTGTTGATGAGGGTTCTGCCCGAAAACAACAACTCGTTGGCCTCCTTGGGGGGCAAGGCATATTCCTTATCCAGCATCACCCAAATGTGAAAGCCGCCACCTGTGAACCAAATAGCGTGTTTGATTTTGTTCTCAAGAAGGTGCATCGACAAACGCCATGCTTCCTCGGAACAGCGATCTCCTGCCTCCTCCTCGGTCATGCCCAACTTTTCCTCGGCCCTGTTCCTGTCCATATCCACGACAAAGTGAGGAATAATAGCAGTTATGTATTCTGCACGAGTCCCGTTTGGTTTCAACTCCCTAAACCCATAAACCGTGGTTGTGATATTCTCCTTCCCGTTCATGGCATTGATGAATTTCTGCAAGCCCTCTCGGTTCTTGACCACCTTTCGGGTGTTCATGTCAACTTCCCTTGGGAAATGCTGAAAGAGGTTCCTCCCGCTCATGCTCATGCCTCAATGGTTTCGTTGGAGAAAGACGGGCTGTGAACCCTTTCTCCTCGTTTGTTCGATGCCTCCCACGAGAACATGTTGAGGGAACAGGGGCGGCAAAGTGTCGCCCGCTTCATTTGTTCCCCAAGCAACTCCCATGTAACAGAAGAAACGATTTTGCGACGACATCCACAAACACTGCAAGTGCCAATTTCTCTTGCCCTCATCATTCGTCACCTCGTAGAACCGCACCGTATTTGGGACAATACCCCTTGACGGCACACCATGGTTCACAAATCCTTGACTCGGCCCCCACTGGCTTCACAGCGAATGCGTCCCACTGCTTAACCTGCCCCATGCTCATGTGCGTCAAGACCATGTTTCGTATGTTCTCCATGACCTTCTTAATCGAAGCAATTTGAACAGGCTCAACAAACCGATACGCAGAATCTCCCAACACGAGGCCCATTTGTTTCGCCTCCTTGTCAGTGACTCCTCCCGTATGATCCCATCCCCAATAGGCGGCATCCATGCCCCCAAAGTCTGCGTCCTTGGATTTCTTGATGAGGATTGCGTAGAACGCCATCTCCTCTCTCATGCTCTCCAACTTGAAGTTGCTATCCTTGTTCCAAACACCAGTCTTCAATTCATGCAGGTGCAAGTCCTTCCAGTTGCCCTCGTCGTCTAATTCTGCGTAGGCTCGGTCAACGATTCCCGTTAAGTGAACAAGAACAGGTTTGCCGAACACATCAATTTCAACGATTGCGTCAAAGGGCAACTCGTTAAGGACAGGAAGGAAGTCGTGAGCATCCGAATGAATCAAACGCAGTGCTTCCTTCTCCATGAATTTGCGAAGGTGAATTTCCTCGCCCAAGGTGAACGGTTTAGCGGGGGTGATAACCCCTTCCCATTCCTTTTCGATTGATTCCGAGGGGATGTATTTCTTGAAGGTTGACAGGATCGTATCGTAGTCCTGCTTCTTCAATTCGGCCAAATCCTCTTCTTGATACAGGTTGTGATAGAAATCCTCCACTGCATCGTGAACATTTGTTCCCCGAACCATGTTGTCGTTTTGTGGCTCCTTGACACCGAGAATGTATTTGATGTAGGCCTGCTGTTCGCAGAACCCGAAGGTGTTGTAGGAGGTCTTGGAGATACGCAGAATGGTCTTGCCCCCCATTGAGGGGTTCCATGCGTATGACGACTTCAAATCCGAATTCGGAATATCAAAGACGCGTGGCTCTTTTCGGGTAAGCATGTGTCCACCTCAACTGTTCCAAAGAACATCGTCGGGGTGTTCAAACGAACCGTCACGAAGGCCCTTCCAGCCATGCCAAACGCCGCCGTCGCTGTTCTTCTCAAACAGAACCACGGAGGGCGGCACATGAAGAGATTGGCGGTTGTCGGTGAGCGTAGCGACGGAATGGGAAACCCCAGTCAACGCTCCGCTTTCATCACGCTCTCGCTCAATGCGAATTTCAATGATTTGCTGAAGCCATGCCTCGGTGTGGCCCGTAAGCCAGTTGGGGACTTCGGCTCCTGCGATTTCATTCCCCTGCGAGTCGTAGGAGGGCTTCATGTGTGCGATGAAATAACAGTGAACGCCACGGCGAGCAATCTCCATAAGGGCCATCATCGCGCTATTGTAGCGGTTCTTTCGGATGTTCCAGTTGAAGCGACCGATCTTGGTGGTGGTCTTCTGTCCTGCGACAGCGATACCGTCCACGCCCAATTCCAAGTCCTCAATTTTCATCACGGTTTCACAGATGTTCAACCAGTGGTCTGCGCCGTCAAAGACCAGCGTTTTGAGGTATGGGTTTGGCATACGGCCATGTTCGGCATAATACGCGTTCTGCCGCTCCGCCTGTTCTGCGGCTTCTTGGAGGATGTCGAGGGCGCGTTGGAATGAAGCAGGGAAGTCCTGCGGGACACGGCTTTGGGTCTTCGCAAGAACCCATGGGTTGATGACAACGATGTTCGCCGCCTTGTCACGGTGATGAGCAGACTTCGTGGATTCTCCGCCCAAGTCGTAGTCCATGTGCCAAATCTCCGCACCGTTGGCGATTTCCTCATCAGTGAGGGAATCCATGACCGCCCCCGACTTTCCAGCCTTGGGGGGTGCGGCGATTCCTGCAAAGACGATGCGTGGGCTTCGCTTGCTGATGCCTCGTGCCGCCTGCACAATCCTTCCACCTGCGGTGGCGGAGAAGGTCTTGACAGGGGGTGCGGGGGTGTGTGAAGGCTCAACGACAGGCTCCTCTTCGACGGGAGGGAAACCCTCATCGGGGTCGTTTTGAGGCCAGTTGTCGGTGATCACTGGCTCCTGTTCAACGGGAGGTTCTGCGACCTCAACAACGGGAGTCGTCTGCGGCTTGTTGGTGTCCACAGGCTCCCACTTGCCAAAGAAACCTGCGCTCATTGTTCATACCCCATGTCAAGGTGCGAGAGGCTGTTCACATCAGCATCAATGTTCGGTGCGACGATAGAGCGCAAAGGCATGGCATAAACAGCCTTGGCATCCATGTTGATGTTGAGGTCGCCACTGGTGGCTTCCCAAGAGCGGGTGCGAACAATGGCCCACACACGGGAACCCTTGGTGTAGTCGTGCCAGCCATCGGCCTTCTTGACCTTGAAGGCGTGGTGTTCGTTGACGAGGCGACGGGAGACATCAACCCACATGGAGGCGGTGGGGTCATCACGGCGCAACGATTGACTGGCAATCGTCAAGGCGTGTTTGTAGCCGCCCTCGGTGTATTGGTTCTCTTTGCCATCGTGGTCGATGTAGTCCACAACGCCAGTGACAGCGAAAATCGGCCCGAAGTCTCGGCCCGACTGAAGGATGACTCGGTGTTGCATGTGGTAATCGAACACCTCTCCCAAGTCCACAACGGGGGTGAATTGAGCGAGGTATTGGTCGGGAGAGAACATGCGGGTGGCAGTGGCGAGGTTGGCCTCATCCACCCAGTCCAAACCGTAGTCGGGCGCGATGTCCAGTGCCTTGAGAATTTTTCTGTTCTCGTCGTTCCATGCAGACTCAATCTCCGCCTTGAAGGTAATGGGGCGGAGGAGTTGGAGGTCAACATCAGCCGCACCGAATGAGCATTCAAGAGGCATGATTTCGGGCAGGGGGCCATCCTCCATGAAGGAGGTTTTGCGGTTGCCAACAAAGAGCCATGTGCGCTTCGGCATGTAAGCCGTCTTGGGTTTGTTGTCGTCACGCAGGAGGCAAATGTTTGAGGCATCAAGGGGAATCACCCAACGGGGCTTCTCGTCCTTGGCATCCTCGGTGTGAATGGTGGTGTCGTTGCCGTCAACAACATGCCACTTGCCGTCGCGCTCAAAACAGCGACCGATCTTGACGATGCGCTCATTCATTTTGATGCCATAACGAAGGGTTTGGCTGATGTTGGCTCGTGCTGATTCGACAGCGAGGTTGCGCTGGCGTTCCATGGTGTCTCGCTCGCCATCGTAACCGATGAGCATCCCGACCCATTCTTCGCCCTTCCCACTGCTTCCACGGCGGTTTTCTGTAACTTCCCACGAGGCGGAAAAGAAATCAAAGTCTTCTTCGTCCAACGCCGTGACCTTCCTGCCTGCGGCTTCCCAAATTTCGGGGAAATTTGCTTGCACGAACACGCCAAACTCTTCCAGCGTTTCTTCGTCGTTCCATCCGTTCTTCTGCTTCATTCGGTTCAATGCTTCGTTCATCATGTCGTTCACCATTTTTCGTCTGCGACAAACCCTCCGAAGGCGGTCAGACACTTAAAGGCTCTCGTATGTGCTATCAAGGAGAGACAGTGCTTCAATCACTTCCTCATGGTTTCGGGGTTGCTTCAGCACCCCGTTTAGATGTCGCACCATTTCATACCCTTTAGGATTTTTGAGCAACCACTTTAGCGACTGGACTGAATGAAGAATGCGCGTGATTTCTTCGGGGTTGACATAGACCTTCTTTGGCTCAAGCCCCAGTCCAACCAAAGCCGCCTTTACCCCATCGTTGAATCGAATAAACCAAACCTTCGGCTGAATCAAATATCCGCATTTGCGATCAACAGAACGCTGGCAAACAATGTCAGCCCTCATCGAATGGACGAGAACCAATGTTTGAATCATTGATGTTGTGAGGCCGCTATTTTTGAAATTGGGTAAAGAATCAAAATCAGCACCCATACCCCTAAAATCACTGCCATTATCGGTAGCATCAAAATCAAAGATGCCACCCTCTTCTTCCATCCGTCTTCACCATTCCAAATTTGCATCGGTTATCCCATCCGAAAGGAAGTCAAGTTGTTCAACACGAACCACTTTGCCCTTCCCTGCGTTTTCAGCGACGGAAACAATCTCGCCTTGAACATATCCCCCAAATTCACCCCAACCTGCCGAAATGACATCCACATTGACGAACACGGGTGACTTCATCAAGACCTTTTCGCCTTCGTATGCCGACGAGGATTCACAAAAAGACCTCAAGCGTTTCGAGGTGTCAACACTTGCTTCCACTATTCCGACCTCCAAATAGTCGTCGCCATCAACTGCGCCAAGAATCCATTTAGAAAGCGACACGCCGCTATTCTCCACAACCTCGCCCCACACGCCACCCAAGACCACAAAGACGCACTGGTTCTCTTGCTTGTCCACCAACACGACCTCATCCTTTGTGTTCTCATAGGACAACAACGCATGAGCAGACCATATTAAAACCGCTTTGTCGTTTGATTTAGCAGTGGCCGCCGCAGAAGGAAATGGATGTTGTTCCATTGGTTTGACGAGCATTTGCGGAATAGCCTTCCGTCGCTGTTCAAAGGTTTGTTCGGTTTGGTTGTATGAGTCAATGACCATCACCTCAAGGTCACGACCGTAAGCGTATTCGACGAGGTAAATGCCATCATCAAGAGCAGTGAATGGGACAGCCCAACCGAACATGTCCTCGTCCACCACGGCCTGTTCAAATTGATGCCCTGCGCTATCAAAGAGCGTGATTGATTCCTTGCTCTTGTGTAAGGTCATAAACACGCCTTCGGGCGAGCAGGAATAACACTTGGAGAAATTGATTGATTCAATGGTGCTGGTGATCGGCGTGGGGATGATGAGTCCTTGATTGACCCTCGGAGCCTGTGCCTCAAACAGCGCATCGTAATCTCGTAAAGAACACAACTTGGCGACTTGACGAAAACCAGTTATCAAACAGGCCCTCCTCATTTGCGTGAATGGAAATTCGTTTGCTATGCTCAATGCTTTGATGATGTGAATTCGTTTGCACAATGAAGAAACAACGGACAAACGGCGAAACAAAATCCGAAGGTCGGTGCTGGTGATACGAGCAAAACAAGGACGAAGCAACAAAGCACGACCTTCATTTGTTTGGTCTTTAGACAAGACGCGTTCAATGATGCGAGACACTGTGGCTAAATTCATGGTGGTCGATTCGGCTTGACTCAATGAGGAGATGAGCAAAACCAAGTCGGGGTTTTCATCAACTTCTTCGGGGTATGCGTCGGTCAAGTTGAAGAAAATTTCTCGGAAGTCCTCATCGGAAAGCCTCACTGATGATGCAGGGGAATAGAAGAAATGAATCAACTCCCACTGTTCACTGTTGGAGTTGGCTATGCACCCTGCTATGGCGTTGTGAGGATGGCGCAATTTAGGAAGGACTCGCGCCGTTTCAGCGACGAGGCGGAAGGAAATCACCTTCACCACTCCGAAACCATGTCCTCGTATGCGTCCGAATCATCAATGATGTGCAAAATCATTTCGGCGTAACGCTCCTCAAGAGGCCACTTCTTCTTTGTTTTCTTTGGAGTTGCCAAAATGCGAATCGGTTTCTCAAAAAGGAGCAAGGCGATTTCTCGCATTTTGCGAACAGAAATGCGATACCCTGTCATTTTGCAGACGATGTAGCAACAGTCCATCGAAAGCGGAACAAGAGTCCGTGGTGGATTATTCATGACCGCCTGCCAAAGCCGCCATGCTAAACGCTTCAATTCTTCAATCACTTCGGGAGAAGCATCAATCAATTGTTCCTCTTCGACATGGTGAAAAAAGTGGCTGATTCGATCTCTCCCATTTTCAATTTTCCACATCCAGTCTTCCTGCGATGGCATCATTCAACCCCCCTTTCTTCCTCTTCCCAAAAGGTGTCGTCGCTCAAAACCTCGTTGAGCGTGTCCCTCAACATGGCCGCTTCCTGTTTGGTCAACATGAATCCTTGTCGGGTGTAACCAAGGTAACCTGTTTTCGATGGGATTTTTCGGTGCATTCGCAGGTTCAAAACCCACTGCCCGTATGCCTCCGTTGTCATAACATGCAAATCTAAGTGAGGCGATAGTTGCGGAGCAATCTCACCAGCCAAACGATTGTTGAATTTCTCCTCGGCGGCCACTCACTCCTCCTCCTCCGCCGCTAATTTTGATTGTTTCAACAACCATCCTCGGTCATCAACGACCACATGGACTCCCCTCAATTCGGGGTCAATCGCTTCTGCTTCTCCACAGCAGGGGCAGGTTCCTTCCTCATCAATTTGAATGTAGGACACCCCCGATGTTTGCAGTGGCTCAACACGAAGCATCGCGCCACACCTCTTCTCACAGGCGAATACATCCCCAATCAATTCGTCGGGAATAAAAATCTCAACTTCATGGTCAAAGGCCCGAACAACTTCTTCCTTTACAGTGTAGCCGATCAAGTCTGCAAGTTGCATAATCCAGTGGTGATTATCAAACGGACTTCTCTTGAAGTCATCAAGAATTGGTCGTGAGAACCATATTTCAACCAGCGTCAACTCATTTTTCCCTGTCTTGCGATAGCGTCCCACATTCGGCAAATCCCATTCGCCATCAATAGCGAGGCTATTCCAAAGAAGGTAAGCCCAAGAAACATCTTCCGTCGAAGGCGACGGCATTTCCATTTCATTTTCGGTCAAGAGTCCACCTCCTGCATTGTAGGCATCTCCATTTGCTTTTCATCTCCTTTGTGATGATGTCTCTTTTTGTTCCCTCGGAAACCATTGGGCAACCACAATCGGGACAAATGGGTTTATTCAAAGAAGGCGATTCAGCCATTTGCCTTCCTCCTCGCCTTTGTGGTGAAAACATAATTCTTGTATTCCTTGGTTGTCTTTTCTTCTTTCCAACTCATCCTTATGCGATTGCTGGTAACAAAATTTTCACGAAGGGCTTTTTCAATTTCGGGAAGAATCTCTTGCTTTGCCTTACGAAGTGATAGGAAGGGATTTTGCTTGGGGATCTCAACGAACACATCACACCATGCGGCATGGTCGAGAGGATAGATTGCTCCTTTCACAGTATGTCCTTTGATTTTCATCTCAAGGCCCACTGGTTCATTCTCGTTAAGAATGTCAAGCACTGATTCTTCATTCTGCGATTCGGACACTTAGCCTCCACCTCTTTCTTTTCCAAAACGGCAACTTGTTGATTTCTTCCCTGTATTTCGCCTCGTGCTTCTCAATCATTTCTTGTGCCTTGAAAATGGCGTTTTCAATTTTTGACAGTGCATCTGTTCTTTCAATGCCGTTCATCTCGGCATAAATATCAGTCCCCAAGAGCATTCCTCGGTCGGCTCTCAACTCAACCAAAATTCTTCTCCACGGGGTTCTCGCAACCTCCAAAGCGACCTTAGCGTGTGAGGCCTGTTCCTCGTTCATGTCTTCCTCCAAGGGGGGACGACTCTTAAAGGCTCACCGCCATTCTTCGCCAAGTGTGCTTGATGCGTCGAACACAATGGTTGCTGGTTCTTCTCCTTTGGACAACTCATAACCGCACTCCTCGCACTCCTCGTGTTCATCCGAGGCATACATTGGGTGAGCGCAATACGGACAAATCACCATGTCCTCCAACGAGTTGAAAATCGCCTTGGTGACCATGTCAAACATACCGTCGTCACCTCTCCTTGAGAATTGTCTCTCAAAGTCAATGTTGGGCCACGACAGGTAAATTGGTTCCCAATTCTTGTCCTGCCACAGCAGGTGAAAGTCAACTATTTCTTGCGCCTCGTCCCATGGGTTTCGAGGGATGGTGAATTTCTCAATCGTTTCTCTCGTGATGATTCCTCGCTGGCCGTTGGCCCGAATGTAAGCAAAACCTCCTCGCTCTTTGTCCTTCTTTGGTAAGTCCAAATACGGCAGGATCGCATGAACGCCTGCATTCTCTTTGGTGAATTCCTCGTTGGGGTCATAAACCACTTCACGATACATCACATAAATTGGGGTCACTGGTGCTTTGGGTAATCCGATTGTCATTCTATCCACTCCTGCATCGTCCGTTGTTCTTTGCTCCTGCCACTGATTGATTCAATTCGGGAGGGTATCAACCTTGCGAAGTCCTCATTCAACTCACAAAGAATCGCTCTCCTGCCACGGAGAAGGGCTACGCCTGCGGTTGTTCCCGACCCTGCGAAGGGGTCAAGCACAGTCCCGCCAGCAGGACAACCAGCAAGAACGCAGAAGTCAATCAATTCGGGAGGGAAGACAGCAAAGTGGGCTTCGGGGTATGGCCTTGGTGATACCTGCCATACGCTCCTTCTGTTGCTCGTTGGTGTTCGGATTGCTTCATGGTCGAAGAAATACGACTTGGACTTTGAGAACAAAAAAATGTATTCGTGGCTCTTGGTGCATCGGTCTTTGACTGATTCGGGCATACAATTTGGTTTGCTCCAAATGATGTCTTGCCGCAACCACCAGCCGTCCTTCCGCATGGCGAAGGCCAGCATCCAAGGAATGCCCACCAAGTCCTTGTCTTTGAGATCGCCACTGGCTTTATTCCTCCTGCTCAAAGGCAGGTCGTGAGCCTCATCAGCATGAAACGATTGTGGGCGTTGCGAGGAGCGAGAGCCAGCGCAATAGGAGTCTCCGATGTTCACCCACAGGGTTCCGTCTTCACGAAGGACGCGCTTCACTTCTCGGAACACCTCAACCAAACGGTCGATGAATTCCTGTGGAGTCTCCTCCAATCCGATTTGTTCCTCTATGCCGTAGTCCCGAAGGCCCCAATACGGAGGGCTGGTGATGCAACAGTGGACTGATTCGGAGTCCAGTTGCTTGAGCGTGGTCAAACAATCTCCGATGAGCAGTTGGCATCCATCAAGAAGTTGTTTCAATGGCCCCACCTGCTTCAAGAATGCGACAAACCTCCTTCCCCGAACCATTGAGGTAAATGGGGTCGTCCTCTTCTTCGGGCTTCCCGATAATCCACATCGTCGTCTTCGTGAGGTATGGCTCGCCATGTCGGTCTTTCGTCCAACGGTGAGCAGGAACCACATGCAGGAAAGAAGGGGGCTGGCCGAAACGGGTGTATGCAGAAACCCACACTTTCGAGGCCATGGAACGGCTCTTGGGTTTCTTGAGGTATCGCATCTCTTGAGGCCCCTTGTTGTTTCTCATTGAACCACCGCCCCCCATGTGCAAAGCCGACCGTTGGTTTTGTTTGCCTCCTCAACTTTTCGGAAGTGGTTTGGATAGCGAGAAAGCAACTGGCCGATCTCGTTTGGAGTCACGGACATTGAAGGGTATCTCGTATTGAATCGTTTCATCAAAATGTTGGTGTTGGCTTCGCCTTGCAGGTCTTCAACCAACACACGATGAAGCATGTTGACCTTGCCTTTGCCACGGGTTCTCGTCTTGCTGTTGCCTCGCCCCATGCCAAATCAACCCTGCATTTCGCCCGAAAGTGTCTTGCTGATGAGCGCGTTCAAGCGTGGGTCACGGGAGCCGCCTTCGGAAGAGGCCTCTCCTGCCTCGTGAGCGTCCTCCACGGCCTCGTTTGCCTCTTCAAGCACTTCTTCCGCCACTTCGACGGCAGGGGGTCGTGGGAGTCCGTAAGGATTGTTTTCCGAAACAGCGACAGCCGTTGTAAATCCGTAGAATCCCTCGCCATGGTATTCGGAAGCGGTGTATTCACACCAGCACTTTTCGGTGCAGAATGAACGGGGGCCAATCGGAGATTCGTTGTCGGTGAAAGTGGCCTCGGCGTTGTTGCACATAGCGCATGGGTTGTAGAAGAATGCCTTCGTATCGGTGTTGTCAGTGGCCTTCAACTCAATGACGACCTCCTCTTCAGCAGGAATGAAACCGTCCTCCTCGTCTTGAGAGAGGATTTCATCAATGGAAAGGTTCTCCCATGAGGTGTCCATTTCGACGACAGCGTATCGCTTTCCTCGGCGTTCACCAGTGGAGGCCATGAGAGCCTGCTCAACGAGAGAGGCGGCGGCCTTGGAGAGTTGCTTCGCTGTGGCCTCTTTCAGCAGGTCAAAGGTGGAGAGGTCTGCGACGGCCTTCTTGACTTGACCCATGGTGAAGAAGCGGCGTTCTACGCCATCGGGACAAACTGTGGCTTCGCCCTGTTCCATGATGGACACGGTGGCGTGAGAGAAGGCGGCGTGGATGACGGCCTCCAAGTCGGAAGGCTTGTTCACATCAAGGTCGGGCTGGATCAACAGAAGCGGTTCTTCATCCACAGGTTCGGACTCAACCGCCACAACAGGTTCGGGAGCAGGCATCTCTTCAATCAAACCTGCTTCAATGTAGGCGGCCATGGCTTCGTCGTCATCCATGTTCATGTCCATGTTGTCGGGGAAGTCGGACAACAAAGCATCGGGTTCGGGAGCGTATTCTGCCGCAGGGTCGGTCGGAGGCATGGTGTAGTCGTCATCGTCAAAGACACCAAGAACACGGGCTTTCATCTCATCGAGCGAGGGGCCTTTAACCACTGGTTCGGGAACAGGCTCGGAGGGGATGTCCTCAAGGACAAAGCCCATGTTCACTTGAGGGCTTCCTGCCGACTTGGTTTTGAAGGTGCGCTTCAAACGCTCCAAGCCCTCGGAAACAGCCACAGCGTAACGAACAGGCGGCAACAATTTTTGGTCGATTTTGAGGCGACCCGTTTCGGGGTCAATGATGGAGGCGGCATCAATGGCTTCGCACATGCGGTCAATCAAGGCGAGGAACACCTGCTCGTCGCCATCAAAAATGCTGATGAGAGCCGCCCCCAACTGGCCTTCTATCCAGTCGGAAGGCTTGGTGGCGGTGGCCGTCTTGTCGGACATGCCGTAGGGGAATTTGACAACAGGCTTACCCTCTTCAGCAGGAACAAAACGAAGCCGCTTCCCGCCAAGTCGAATCTCCAAGTCGGTGTCTTCAACAACAGCCAACGGCTTCTTGTTGTTCTTGCGCTCGGCGGCGGAGAGGTATGCGTCATCACCTATGCGCTCCAACATCTCGTCTTGCAGGACAGCACCCAACATTTTGAGGGCAGGCCCCAATTCGGCAGGGATAACAGGCAGGTCTTTTGCGTTCTCTTTCATCGTTTTTCGGCTCATGTTCTTCATTCTCCGCCTTCGCAGGCATTGACTCCGAACAGGTGAGCCTATTTAATTCCTTCACCGCCAATTGACGGAGTTATCGGGGTTTAGCGACAGGTCTTTTGTGAACACATCTCCTTGAAGGCCTACGAAAATCCACAGTCTGTTGTCGTATGAACCAGCCACCCCTTGCACCTTAACTGCGCCCAAGTCCATGAAAGAGGGGGACTTGGAAAGGATGTTTGCGATTTGTCCCATCGTGGCTCCATGCCTTGAGTTGTCATTGACATAATCAAGAATCGCTGTGGTCGTCAACGGCTCGTCGTCGTTTTTGAGAAGTGATTCAACGATTTTCGCCGTAATAACACGCGTCCTCATCAGCCCATCCCCTGCATTGGGGAGGGGTTTTCGGCTTTCATCATTATCACATCGTCGATTCGTAGAATCATGACCGCCGCTTCGGTTGCGCTCTTGAGGGCTTGAACAACCACTTCTTTCGGTTCGACCAAGCGAACAGTGATTGCGTCCACCGTAGGTGGGCCGCCGACTTCCCCATCCGAAGGAATGCGAATCGCTTCCTGCCAGCCGCCTGCGTTGTGCTGTGCGATCAAATCAAGGGCGACATCCACAGGGTCAAGACCTGCGTTCTCACCGATGGTTTGAGGAATCGACAGCATAGCCTCACCGAATTCTGCGATTGCCATGCTCGTCCGACTTCCGATGCCTTGAGACAACTCGGACAACTTCTTCGCAATCTCTACATGGGTCGCTCCACCGCCCACGGTGTATTCGTTTTTCTGCGTGGTGAGCCACAGCACACCCAACGCATCATCCAACGCTCGCTCAATCTCGGCGGCGACATGGGGGGTTGAACCCATGGTGATGATTGAAACAGGCGTGTGAACGCCACTGGCTTTGTGACAGGGCTTCACAGTGATGAACGGGTTGTCAAATTCCGTATTGACCCTGCAAATCGCAAGGCCCATGTCCTCTTTCTTCAAATCATTCAAGTCCGAAACCATGCTTGAACCCGTGGCTTTGCACAGTGCGTCAAGGTCGGAGCGAACCACCTTCTCAACAACCAAAATGTTGTTTCGACGCAGATAATGAATTGCCAAATCGTCAACGCCCTTCTGCACGAACACTGCTGATACCTTCAAGTCCACCAATTTTTGAACCATGTCCTTGATTGCGTTCTCTTCTTCTTCCAAGAATGCGGCCACTTGATCGGGATTGGTGATTTGCACCTGCGCTTCCATCGCGCCCTTCTTCGCTTCAAGAGCGCAGGAGAGAATGGCGACTGGCCCCTCGGCCAAGTCGGGGAGGCGTGGGTGAGCCTTGTCCTTCTCAACGGCCACGCCCTCAAACAACCAAGTGTCCTCAACGCTTCCACCAGTCAAGGTGAGGATGCGAATGTCCTCCAAGTTGCCTGCGGCGTTCACTGCATCCACACACAGCGTTGCCAGCAAGTCTCGTGACGATTCTGCCGATTTGCCCGTCAGTGAAGTGGACGCGATGTGCAACATCGGTGCGCTGTTAATTTCTTTCTTGGTCTTCTCGCTCACTTCATCAACGACAGCCAAGGCCGCTTGAAGTCCGATTTGAAAACCACTGCAAATGGTGGATGGGTGGATGCCTTTCTCAAGAAGTCCTTCGGCACGACGCAACAACTCGCTGGCGATAACCACAGCAGAAGTCGTGCCATCGTAGCAACGACTCTCCTGCGTCTGTGCCACGGCCACGACCATTTTTGCGGCGGGGTGTTCGATGCCAATCTCACGAAGGATGGTCGCACCGTCATTGGTGACCACGACTTGCCCCGTGTTGTCCACCAGCATTTTGTCCATGCCCTTCGGCCCAAGCGTTGAGCGCACAGCATCACCAACGGCCTTTGCCGCGCTGATGTTGTTTGACTGTGCGTTGCGCCCTCGCTTCTGTTCTGTTCCTTCCTGCATGATGAAAATCGGTTGTCCGTTGTGGGCCATCATGTGTTGTCCCAAAACGGGGCGTGTTTATCAAGCCTCTTCTCGGAGCGATTTGATGTAGGCATACATGGCGGTGAGGCCACGCTCACGAGCAGGAGAGGTCATGGCACTATCCCAGTTGTAGGGGTTCCATTCGTCGTAGGCATCGTCGTGAATCCATTCAAAGAATTTCGCCTCGTTGTCCGTCAAGCAGGAGATGTGCATGTCGTTGTCCAGCAATTTGTTGCACACCTGCTCGGTGGCCTCACGCCAGCAATCGGGCAAGTCGTCCATCTCCTTCAACTCGTCAATGAAGCAATCGTCGCCACCCACTTCCGAGTTGCGCTTGATGATGGCCTTCAGTTGTCGCTTGGCGTTGGAGGCCTGCTTCTTGGCCTCCTCCTCCTCGCTCGGCTCCTCCTTCGCTTCGACAGGAACGCTGTGCTTGAGGATGCGCTTAGGGAACCGACGCTCACCTGCAATCATGGCCTTGATAATGGGCCTCAATGCTTCGGTTGGTGCGTAGCCCCTGCCAACGGAATAACCCATGTTGAATGGGTTGCATTCCTTCTTCGTGAGGCCGAGGTATGGTTTCGCCAGCATGAGCATCATGCGGTTGAACATGAGATCGTGCGGCCTCTCCTTGCCGTTGATGCGAGCGCAGGTGTAAGCGTAGAGTTGAGCGACATGGATTGCCTCATGCAACACCGCCTCAATGTCCCACCACAAAAGCGAGGCTGTCTTTGCACCAACATGGACGCTGTATCGGCGGGGGCCTGCTGATGCGTTCTTTCGTCGGTCGGTGTTGTTGCGCTTCATGACGATGTGTGGGCCACGCACATTCCGTGTCTGCCCCTTGTCCTTGTTCGTGTTGAACCACATCATGTCCATGATGTAGGAGGGTCTGCCGCCCATTTTGCGACGGGGGTTCTCTCCTTCACGCACAGCGAAGGCGTGTGCTTCTTCTGCGATTGCATCCCAATCGGGCTTCGTGAAGATGTCCTTCACAAGCCGCATCATGTTCACAGCGTAGGTTCCACAGGAAGCCGTCGAGAGGTATTTCTCGTCGTCTATCCAGTTGTTGTTCTTCTTCATTTTGTTCTCTCTCCTTCGGGGCATTTTATTCCCCTCAATCTAACCGAAGGGGTGTTCCGACATAAAGGCATCGGCACTAAACCGATGCACTGCGAGCCATTTTGGGGTTTATTCCGCCCTTTCACCAAGGAAGGAAGGAGAAATCGCCCACGGTATGCTCCACTGGCTCCTGCGGCTTCGCAGGGGGGTTCAATGAATTCGTCCCGTAGGTCACGACTTTCCATGCAATCCTCATTCGTTCTCGTATGCTCATGTTCTTCTCCTCCTCAATCGTTGATTTCAAGTTGCATGACGATGGGGCCGTAAAGCACCGCGTCTGCCCGTGTGATGGCTGTTGCCTTGATGTTGATAGGCATTTTCTTCAACATGCCCTCCTCGTCGGCGTAAATCTCACCAATGCAGGCGTTGAATCCGAATTCCATCGAAACATCCTGTCCTCGGAAGAACGGGACTGGTTCGATCAAACCGTCTGTGCCAATTTCCATTTTCTCACGCAACCATTCAAAGGTCGGCGTGAAGCACATCGGAGCGTCTTCAATCAGCACTTCGTAGTCCTTGGGGTCAAAGGGAACAGTGATGACGAGTCCTTGTCCATCTCGGCTCACTTCGGGGTGGTCTATCAGTTGAGCAGAACCGTTCTCAACCATGGCTTCAACCGTTTCTGCCCGTAGCAGAATCCATTGAACCGTCATGCTATCAACTCCTGCGGCTTCCACCAGTGAGGGGCAGGCGTTCCCCGCTCCCACTTGGCAAAGGAGGCTTTGTCTCGCATGTAATAGATGCGATACGCTTCAACGGCGGTGTATTTGTCCTCGTCCAGCAGGTCGAGGTTTTCACCTTTGGATTGGTTGAAGCAACGAGCGAAGGGAGTCATGTCTCCTGCGGGGATGTATTCGTCCCAAGGAAGCGTTGCGAGATGTTCCAGTTGGCCGAGCGCAAAGTGTTCCTTGCCGAACCGCTTCTTGAATTCAATGCACAATCCGAGGGTGTGCATCCATGACCAACAAAAATTGCCCATGTTCGCAGATGTCCAGCGAGTCGCAGGGTGATTCTTGTAACCGCCCTTATGGGGTTTTTTTGTGGTCTTTGTGAGCGGCATTGATTCGGGGGCCATGCCATTGAGCAGGCAGGCCGATACGAGCATTTGAACGCCCTCCGTGGCCTGTTTGTTCACATGCTGGTCGCACATCATCAGTGGAGCGTGAATGGCTGATTCATGGAGAGGGAACCAATTCATGTTCAAGCCTCCACGATCAAGTGAGAGATTTCATTCCGCTCAAGCGTGAGCGTGAATTTGTATGCGTCATCGAGAGTCTCAAAATCGGCGTAAAGCGTTCTGCCGCCGCCTCCGTCGCCCGACTCCTCTCCTGTCGCCATCTCTTCCAACCAGTCGTTGAAAGAGCCGTGGTCGTCCTCCTCGGACAGCAAGTGGTATTCAACACGAACACCGCTCGTTTGGGGTTGCCCGCATCCCTTGGGTTGCCAGTTGATGACCATGTGTTCGTCCCACCATTCGCTGATGTCCCACCCCTCCATCTCAATGAATTCCAAAAGTGATGTCATTTTGTTCTCCCAGTCGATTCCGTTTTCGTTGTTCGTCATTTTTTATTCCTCCTTTCCTTCTTTTGGCAACTTTTTCTCCAAGCGTTCAAAGGCTTCAGTCAAGTCCTTTTGGGTAAATCCAAGGAGGGTGTTCACCTCTCCGTTGTCGCACCAGTTGAGGTCGTCGTCACGAATGAACATGACCCCCCATTCAACAATAGCGCGCATGGCTTTCTTCACATCTTTTTTGATTGCACCCATAATGATTCACCTTCCGTTGGCAGTGTCTCCGAAGCGGTCAGCCTATTTAATCGTGGCTCCTTGTGAATGAGCAGGGCCGCCTGTATTGGCCGCCGTCGCAGGCCATGAATGTCTCGTGCTTCTTGTTCAGCACAGGGCGCACAGAAGCCTCGGATTTGCAGTTGGGGCAATCGGAGTCCACCTCATCACGAATGAGGCCATCGTCGAGCCGTTCCATGATGTAGTCAATGCGAGCGAGCAGGTTCTTACGCCAATTCTTGACACGGTGAACGCGGGTGAATTTTGAACCCCTCATGGGGTTTCCATCGGGGCGAAGCAGGATGAGTCGGATGGCATCTCCGCCGCTCCTGCGGCCAGCACTGTCCCTCTTGTCAATCGTGGAGAACATACGCACCGTCAAGCCCGTGTCGGCGTGGGTGTAGTCGTATTGATGCTCGTTGCCCCACAAGGCCTCATGGGTGGTCTTGTCCACCCCGACCAAAGCGAAGCCGTTGAAGCGCATGAAATCGTTCATTTCAGCGAGAGAAATTTCGGTGTATTCTGCGGCCATCACGACCAACTCCTGTCATTGAACCCTTCAATGGATTGGTAATGTCCCTCCACCTTGGCCCGTGGGCCTTTGGCGAGTCTCCACTGGCGGAAGAAGGGGCCGTAGAAGAACACCTTGAGGTCGCCTCGGTCGTAGGAATAGTTGGCATTCCCGCAGGGACTCCAATAACGAGCAGATTCGGGGCCATTAAGCATGACAATTCCTCGTCCGTCGAGGAAATCAGCGAACACGGTTTTGTCGCAGTTGTAATATCGCTCGGTCACGGTCTTCTTCCATGCTGGCTTGACTGGGTGAGCCGACCAATACACCTTCTCGGAGTCCAGCATGAATGCAGGGCGAGCAAACATCGGGTGCAGGCCATCGTTCCTTTCTTGTCTCAATGTGTCTGCATCAATGGCCTTTTCAGCGCAGGAGAGGCACACAGGATGCTCTCTTTGACCGTTGAATGATTGACCACTGCTTGAGATGAAGAGGTGGTCTGCGATGAACAAAAGACGAGAAGGAGTCCTGCATTGTTTGGTTTTGCCTTCACTGTCGGGCGTGTAAGCGTCACAGGGCGGTGAAATACGCAAGGGCTTGAGGCGTGGAGACTTCCTGCGAAGCACACGATCAAGCACCCGCTCGTCAACGCAGGCAGAACACAGCGTCACGCCATCGTCGTCGTCGTCCTCGGCGTATTGCATCATCTCGTATTCGTCGCATTGGGAATGCCACATTTTGTCACAGTCGTTGCAGTGGTGAATCTCGTCGTCGTCCTTGTCCTCGCCGCAGGCGTGACAGACCTCCTCGTAGCAATCGTCGTCGCTGTCGCTGTTGTCCTCAACGCATTCGCCCCAAATGGTGAAGCGGCTTCCTTCAACATCAACGGTGAAGCCCTGTCCCCAAAGCACCGAGCCGCAGGGCATGGCGTGAGCCGCAAGGCTGGACTGGTATTCGCCGTGGAACGGGCAACAGTTGGGCCAGTCCTGCGGGTCGAGCGACCAGCCAGCAGGAACGGGTTCCTCATCGGTTCCGTAATTCCCCTGTGGTTCCGTTTCGTGGTCTTGTTCCCATTCGCTGATGTCGTAACCTTGCTGGTCGCAGAACATCACCAACGACTGAAACATTGAGAGGTCATGTTGTGGCTCCTCCTGCGAAGGAGCGAGGTCGGGCCACAACTTCTGCGCCAAGTCGTGCAGGGTGGGTCGCCATCCTGCGAAGGTGTCTTCGGGCAGGGAATCCCACTGCCCACGGTGATACCGAGCATGAATTGTTGCGCCCGACAATCCGACTTGCCAAAACGAACCCTTGGCGGCGATTCCGTCCAAGGACGGCCCCGTGACTTCTTGTTGGCCTGCTTGAAGGATGTAGCCCTTGGCAGGGCGAATGAGTTTGTAGATTGCTTCGGGAGCGGCGGGGATGCTCAATTCATGCTCCGTCCATTCTCGTGCAACTTGAGTCAACAGGGCCACACATTCGTAGAAAATGGTGGGTTCCTCGTTGCCCTCCGTGTAGTGAGGCGTGGCCTCAAATTCGGCGGCGACGATGTTCGATGGGATGTAGTCAAATTCGCTCATTGGGAGGCCTCCTTGAAAGCGGCATAGACGGAATACATTCGCATGTCCTGTGGGCCGTTGTTCCATGAGGTTCCCGACCGCACGACCTTGTAGCGTGAGCAGGCGTAGTAGCCACGCTCCCGCCATGACTTCACCACATCGTCAACCTGTGCAGGCTTCTTGACAGCCCACCAAAATTCGTCCATTTCGTAATACCGACGACCGTTGAGGTGGATGATGCCGCCTCCGCCGCCTGTCCTGTCCAGCAGGTATTCCAGTGTTCCTTCTCCGTTGTTTTGTTCCGTCATTTTGTTCCTCTCCTCAAACCTCGTCCCCGATGTGGTGGCGTAGCCAGTGAGCAACCTCGGTCGTGCGCTTGTGGAGGGGCGCAGGCGTGATGCAGATGTGGCCGATGGCGACTTGGCTGGTTGCCAAATCACGCTCAACCGTAGAACGCTTGACAGGGGCAGGTTCAGCGTAGGAATGCTCCTTCACCACCAACTCCTGCTCCTCACCGAAAATAGCGTCCAGTGCGCCTTTCTTCGTGGTGAAGCAATCCATTCCGTTCCCATGCGATACGATGTAAATCCATTTTTGTTCCATGTCAATTTCTCCTGTTTTTCGGGTGTCCCCTCGTCCGTTCCGAGGCGGCCAGCCTATTTAGGCGTGTCCCTCCCAGTCCTGCGAGAGAAGGCGAACACGCTCCAACACGGGGTCGTCCACCAGCGAGGGGGTCTTGAGCATGAATTCCTTGCCGTCGAGATGCACAGAAGGCGAATCCCTGCGATACCAGCGTCCTTCTTCGTGCTTCACGATGGAGAACCGCACCGAGCCTTCAATCATGCGCCCACGAGCGTTGAGACAGCAGGAACAGTGCAAGGCGAGGGAGGCCTTATCCTCATGTTCGTTGATGGCTGGACTTCGGAAGCCCTTTTCGGGGCGACGGCCAACATTGGTCATCATCGTGAGAATGTGTTGGCTCACGACGAGGTGGGTTTCCCATCGGTTGTCGGGGTTGCCCGTCTTCTCCCAAGCACACGGGAGAATCGTTTCCTTGCCCCTGTCAATCACCATTTCTCCTTGTCCGAGGGAAGCCCCTCCTGCACCAGTGGAGCCTTTCATCCGAACCAACTGCGGCTCGTTCTTGTAGCCGACAATCACGAGGGATTGGCGGGAACAGAATGCCTGCGTGTGGTGGTTGCCCTCCTTGTAGGGCTGGCCGTTGAAGTCGTTGGGGCCTTCGCCTTGCGTTCCCATCCAGCGCGGGTTGATCGTGTAGCGAGTCCAAGCGCGCTCTCCTCGCTCACCGATGGAGTCAAACCGACCGTATTCGGGACATTCTCGGATTTGGAATTGGAAGCCCTTGCCGATGTAGGGCTTGCACTTGGCGGAACGAGCGAGGATGGCCTCGGTGTCAATCCACTGGTGAACAGGGTTCAACTCGTTGAACAGGGCGGCATCCTCGGCGGTGAATTGGCCCATTTCGTGTTCGCAAATGGACGCTATCTCCTCATGCGTCCCCATGAAGAA
>Ga0222715_10000507_pt1 | contig 38576 bp, 42 predicted proteins | sample C33_9DmetaG_FD_165056 | JGI IMG/M metagenome (GOLD analysis project Ga0222715, IMG submission 165056) | Estuarine water microbial communities from San Francisco Bay, California, United States - C33_9D | ecosystem: Environmental > Aquatic > Marine > Unclassified | place: USA: California...
TGCCGGTTGCCGTGCGCCTTGGAGGCTTCTGCAAACGGTTTATGGCCAGCCCAATGGGCATGACTTCATTTGCAATAAAATGGTAGATGCCCGTTCGACTAGCCCAGAATAGGCCAGACTCGGTAGACACAATGCTTTTCTCTGAGTCGCAACCAACACCCTCCCACGTCTCCTCTATGTCAAAGGCAATGGGGTCAATCACGTATATCCTGCTAGCAGAGAATGCATATACGCGGCCTCCGTACGACACCAAGGCGGTTGGCTTGCTTGGCAAGACCAGATACTCTCGGCTCCAGTCAAAGGTGTTGTACCTAAACGGCTTAGACCTAAACAGCCAAGTGTCCACATCCTCTAGCTCCTCTGACCAGCAGTTGCCGATGATGTGATAGGCGTTGGATATGCAGGACGTGGCCCAGTGGATGTTCATGTTATCCAGTGTGGCAGCGTACCCGGTGTTCTGCTCAAAGGTGTACGTACCCGGCAAGCTGTCTAGCACCCACAGATATATGTAGTTGCCATCTTCCGCGAAAGAAACTGAGCTGCCGAATGTTGGCTGCTCTTGAAACCAAGTCGTAACGCCAGGCTCGTTGTACAGGTTGTAGAAGTTTATAAATGCTGGCTCGGACTCCTGAGCCTTGCCAGATTCATCCGTGAATACCTCTGATCGATATATCTTGACGCCTGTGACCCTGCGATTTAGGGTTGGGAGTGAGGATCCGCTGTTGTCGGAAAGGCGAACCTTGAGAAAAAAGCCAAACTCCTCGATGCCCTCGGCAGGTGTTCTTGCGTTGAGGCTCGCCGTTCCTCCCCCACTAGCCGTTCTCCAAGCAGAGGACGTAAACGTAAAGTCTGGTGATCCGCTGTTATACGCTGGTCGATTGCCCATGATATACAGCTTGTCCTCATTCGTCGCCTCGTTGGCTATGCGGACATAATCTGCATTGTACTCGCCCTCAAACGCCTTTCTGCTTTTAAGCTGTATGCTATCCTTGGAAAGGCGCATCTCCATTAGGAGAGCAACTGGCGCCTCTTGGCTTCCATCATAAACAGCGCTGGCATAGTACCTGTATGCCCTTCCTATCCTAAGGTTGGCATTGGTCGAGTCGTAAGAGTTTACCGAGTCAAGAACCGTGGTGCTGGCGCTGGTGGTATTGCTTGCTGGCGGGAGGCCAATGAATACACGGTCAGTTATTGTCCCGGCTTCACTAACGCACCACCCAAAGGCATCGCTTGTGATGGTCGCATCTTCTACCAGATAGTCACCGGACGCTATGCTTTTGTTTTCATTGCCGCCAGTTATGTCGGCTTGTCCAGTGTACACCTTGCCAGCCCAAAGCGGCTTATCGTCTGACGAGCTAGTGCCACCCATCCCAACGTGTATAGCCTGACCGGACGAAGCCATGGCAGGGGTCTTTCCGTTCGTTTGGCTACTGGTCAACTCAGCCGTAACGCTTTTGTTGTCGTGGTCAAACGAGATAATCTTTAGGTCTCCACTGACTGCGTCATAAGACACACCAGTGTTGCCGTCCTCAAACAGCTCCACTTCTGCCCCGCCAGCGTGCTCGCCGGCATACTCTTCGTCGTCAGGCAACCCCACAAAGCTGGCGTCCTGCGTTACGATGTCAAGGTTCTCTGCGTAATACGCTGCGCCCTCGGGAAGGTCGTGGGCGTCAGTTACGCCAATAACGCCGTCGAAGCGCTTAATGTGTACTCTTTCCTTAGGCATGGGCTAGCTGGTTTCGTGCTAGCATAAGTTACGAAATATAGACCCAACTATCGCACGCGCCTATTCAGCCAGCCATACACAAATCGCTCGTCCTTTTCTCGCTTCTCTGCTAGTGTTATGTAGTGATGCCCCTGAAGGCTGTCTATTGCCTTCACAAGGACAGCTGAGTCACACCTGAGGTGCAGGTATGCCGAAAGCGCCTCGAGCGTCTTGGGGCCAATACGGCCGTCTGGCACGAGGTCGTCATAATGCTTGCCCTGATTGTTCAGGACGGACAGGGATCTTTGCAACCACTTGGACGCCAGCGCAGTCCCAACATTAACACCTGCGTCGAACAGCTCCTTGGCTAGTTTTTCGTCTAGGTCGGCTACGCGGTGGAAGTTGGGCTTAACCCAATACTCCTTGTAGTATATCTCCTTGGCTTTCTCGAGGGGCAGCTGCCTCATGTCGCCATGGTATCCGTTCTTCTCGGCAACAGCCTTGGTAATACCATACATGGTTGCACCGCCGCTGTCGGCAGCGTCGTCACTAAACAGGCCCTCGCTCTCCAGCGTATGAGCCAGAACATACGAGAATACCGCGTCGGTCATTTGCGCTTCTTGGCTGTCTTGGCGGATTGCTTAAAGTTTGCCGCCGTTGGAGCACCCTTGCTGCCCGGCTTGCGCATCTTCTCTCCGCTACCCGCTTTGATTCGAGCACGCTTGGCGTGGATGTTGGCGTACAGCCCTTTTTTCTTTGCTGGCATAATAAACAAAGCCCGGCCAACCAAAGCGGCTGACCGGGCATTTAGTTATCCGTTGTTGTCTTCGGTCTGGGGCTTACCCTCTGGGATAAACATAGCTGCTACTGCAGCCAGCGCCGTGACGGCCTCCCATACAACCTGAAGCTCTTCAACCCCGATGGGCAGGAACTGGGCGATGATAGCAAGACCAGCCCATGTAGATGCCTCTTTGAGGCGGTTGAGTAGTGTTTTTACCATTTGTTGATTCGCTGTTGGTAGCGTCGTTGGTGGCTTGATGCCGTTGGTCGGAAGCTGCTCCGGCTTCAACGGTGTGATTTTCTTGATGTCCATATTACCACATCTTGCAGGACCAGTACCGTGCGGTAAACTTGTCCTTGGCTGTGTGGCAGCGGTGTCTGGCACGGAAGCTCTTGCGCCGCTCGGGAATGTCTTTCTTGATGGTCATGTTCGGATCACCAAAGCGAACCAGCTTGACCTGATCTCCCTTCTTGGCTAGGACAGCAAACTTCTTGCTTGCTCCCGGCGTGCGCTTGGGCTTGTTGAAGCCAGAAAAGGTTTCGCCTGCATACTGCAGCTTGCCGCTTGGCGTTCTCTTTACTTTGCTGGCGCTAGGCATGGCTTATAAGCATTGCTGGTAGGGCTGGTCTTCCATCTCCGCTACCTGAAGACACGTCATCATCCGTATCTCTCTCTCCAGCGAGGCCATCTTGTCCTCTATAGCGCCGACGCTCTCCTGCATGCGGATGTCTGCCGCCTCTAGGGCTGTTACCCGCTCGGGCAGATTCTGAAACCCAGACAAGGCAAAGCCAATGGCGATAAGCCCGGCAATGCCAATCAGGACAGCCCTTCCCGCCTTTACTGTGTCTGCTGTTTGTTCGAGAGCGTCAATCATCTTTGCGCTTGTTGGCATTGGTGCTAGCACAATATACCAAACATGTTAGTTGTTGTCATCAGGAGAAATCAGCCACGAGATGAAAGATTCTTCTTCCCCGGTAACACCGTCGAATGTCTCTGTGTATCGCTCTGGAATGAGGTACGGCTCAATCTCGCACGACTCCTCCTTGAGGAACTTCTCAAATCGCTCGCGGAAGCCGGAGTCGCTCGTCGGCAGGCTTCCATTTATATCCCAACCATTGTCTTGCGCATCAGCCTGAAGCCACTCACGAATGTCTTCGATGCACTCGCTCATCTTCCTAAGGTTGCGCTTGATGGCGTACTTGACTTTTCCGACGGTTGACGTCTTGTAGATCTTCTCTAGAACTCCCTGTGCGTTGAACACGAGGATATATGGAACCTTCATTTTTGCTGCTGCTAGTTATGTTAAGGTGTTTCCCAAGGCATGCCGCCAACAAACTTGTTGATGCTGGCTTTCTTTGCATCAAGTCGATTCTGCAATTCCTGCTCAATCGACTCTTTGTTAATACGTCCAAACACCCACGCAAGGACGGCATCCTCGGTAAGGCTTTCAAACGGAACAAATCCATCTGCTGATGGGTCGGGCTGGAACTGGGCCTGACCCGTTTCCTGCGGATTGATGTGGTGAGTTTTATCGCCAACCACATAGTCCTCAGAGATGGAGGCTTTCCAGTAAACGATAACTACGCCGCCGTCTTCTGCATGACGGATCATGTTTTGTACTTCCCAAGTAGCCATTTTTAGCCCATTTTTTTGAAGAATCGAACAGTGAAGATAACGACGTCACCAGCGTTAGATGTAGACCCGTTGTTGAAGGCTACCCGAAAGTACGGATATTCTGGCTTCCAGCCTGTGGGTGTGCCTGCTGTGGTCGGATCTCCAGTAAAAGTCATCCCGCCTCCACTTGTTACGAAAGGGAGTGCAGACAACGCTTCTGTGCCATCGGGATAATTATTAAAATCGGTATTGGCTGGGTCAACAGAACCCATAAGTTTCCACTGGTTTGTCCCAGTCAAGCTCTCGCTTTCTGCGGCAATAGACATGTAATGCCCAGATGGATAGTAAAACCAAGGCGAATACTTCCAGCCAGTAGTGCCTGTATCTGAAGTAAAGTCCACCTGAATATACTCTTCTCCCGCTGGGTCGGTTATGTATTTAAGTGTTGCCATGTCTATGCGGTTGTTGTAACGCGGTTAACGTAACCATCAGTCTTGGTGGAGTATGATGCCTCTACAGCTGTTTTATCAGCTGCTGATGACTGCCGTATTGGCTGGCTTGTTTCTGTCTTCGACCTTCCAGACTTTGCAACTTCACCAATATCAACGCCGCCGTACCCCGGTTCATAAGCGCCTTTTCCACCAGCTGATACCGCCGGGGACAGATGGTGGAATATCATGTTTGAATAACTGCTGCTGCTGCCTACGTAAATGCTTTGTGTAACTATGGCGTGCCAGTCCTTGTGAACAGAAAAGTGATCGTACCCATTCATTGATATGCCAGCGATATTGCTAGGAGTGCCAAATGGCGTGTATTGGCTTATTTCACTGGTTGAGGAACCAGCAGTAATGTCATAGGCGTAAGCAGTGGTGGTGCTGTCTCCTGCGATCACTTGGTACGGAAAAGATAAGTTACCCCCAGCACTTCTTGGCCACGGAACAAAGCACACAGTAACCATAATCGCGCCGATACTGGTGTCACTGTCATAGGAGTCAAAGCTGCTTGCCCCAACCCTATGGTAATTCATTGTTGCCACGCCGTTTGATGGGTAAACAAGCCAGTCATATCCCGTGCCTGTGTCGGCATTAGGTATAAGGTCCATGGTTTGCTGGCCATAGGATGGATTCGGTGGAGAAGCAAGTGAGCTTGAAGTGTTATATGAAATGCTATCTGTTGTTATGTCAGCAGCATACAGGTTAGTTCCAGAAAAATAGTAGTGTAGCCCAGTAGATGCGAGGTATTTTGGCCTCGTACCTGTTGTGGTAGCATCAAAGTTTAGGAAGCCTGTGGGGGACCCATCGGCTGTGCCAATCACGGCATTATTTGACAGAGCGCCTGTTCCGATGTTTATGTCAAATGTGTAAACGTCGCCTTGGTAGTCAATGTAGTACAGCTTGTTGTTTGTGTCATCAACCCAAGAATACACAACCCTCCTATCCGTGGAGCTTGTTGTGTAAGAAGAAAAGGCCGTGGTGTCTGAGCTTCGCCAAGATGGCGTAGCGCCGCTTGTGTCAAACAAATAGCAGTTGCCATCATCTTCAAAACGATAGAATGTCTCGCTGGCGTTATGAAATGCGCCTACACCCCAAACATCTCCCCACGTCCTATCTGTACTTGTATCATCATAATAGTAGTTGCCAGACTCAAACTTGTAGATCAGGGGTGTGCCGCCTCTCCTGTTGTAAACTGCAATGGCATTATTGCCACTTCCGTACGTTTCAGTATATGAAACGTAGTTTGACGAACTCCCGCCGGTCCTTGAGTGAGCAACCTTCTTGTATTTCGCTGTCCCGGTTGCAACGTCTATTCCGGTGAACGAGGTGATGGTGAGAGACGATTGGTTTGCAATCCACCAAATCTCATTTTCGGAATCGTAATGGCTCAGCTTGTCAGCGGTCATATTTTCAAAGCCAATAGACTCGCTGATAGCAGAGGCGTATTTAGTGAAAGTCTGGGTTGCCGTGTCGTATTTGTACAGGTTCGCGTAGTTACCGGCAGCGCCATCTGAGCCATTATACCCGGCCCACCAGACCTCATTCCTTGACGGAATAGACACCATTGTTTGGGATCCAGTGCCAGTCGTGTATGGGATTGCGGTTAGCGATGTGCCATCCCACTTTACAATGTCTGGTACGTAGCTACCGCTGTTATCGCTGTACACCCCATAAAAACAACCATCACTAAATCCATAGCCGCCAGCGCCATCAAGCGACCTTGTAACTGATACGGAGTCTAAAAACGTGTATGTAGTGCCACTAAATTGAATTGCGGCTACAGTACTGCTTGAGTTGTAAGCTGAAATAAATACATCGGCGTTGCTCGTTGGGAAGTACCCGCCGTAGCCCCTATCCAGAGCTGTAGTATTGACTCCAACAGCTAATGTTTTGTTTACCAGATCTACAGCAATAGATGCGAAATAAGAGTCATTCCAAGTAAGAATCCAGTTATCGCTGTAAGACGAGTTGAGGGCATTGGGGTAATAGGTAGCGTCAGTGACGCTTGATGTTTCTGTCTGCGTAGAAGCATCATACATATACCAAGTGCCACTTTGCATATATACCGCGACACCCACAGAGGGGTAGTAATGGTAGAAATCTATGCTGCCTGCACTTCTGCTTGGGTGTATGCCGCCATCGGCTGCGTCGGCCAATAGAATCTCGTCTGACCCATCAGCGTTTGACATAAGCATCGTGTTCTGGCCTTCTGACTTAAACACAATGCCATCAGTAATAACTTGTGATGACGGGAACAGCGTGTCGTCAAGGTCCAAGGACAAGGGGTGCTTGATCTTGATGAGGTCGCCAGCCTGAAGGTTGTTGATTTCAACAATGCTTTTTTTGCCACCTACAACAGCAAGCGTTTTTACAAGGTCTGTGTTCTTGTAGATTGACACCTCGATGTTTTCTGTTACACTTGTGCCAGTAACAATCTCAAGAGTAACATTGTCTTGAGCAGATGCTGGCACGGTGTGTACCGTCTTTAGCACATTGCTATCAGCCGCGCCGATAACCAGCTCACTGCCGGAGCTTGCGTTGAGAGTAATCCTATTTCTTGTAAACTCCTGTGCCATGCTAGTATCCTGCGAAAAGAGCGTTTGCTACTGGGTTAAAGCCGCCGCCGCCGCCTGCTGCGTCTAGCGTCAGCGTTCCTGCGCCGTCGTCATAAGTGAGCGTGATGTTGTCGCCAGCCGTTAGCAGCGTAGCAACTTGATCGTCAACGCCCTCTCCGAAGTCCGTAATGTTTGATACGGTGTGCGTATGCGATGCTGCTGCGTACGCGCTGTCGGCATAATTTACCCAAACCGAGCCATTATACCTAAGCAGATCCCCCGTGCTAGCAGACGTGATCGTAACGTCAGACACGTCATTGAGCGGACCAGCTGCGGCTGACGAGTTGATCGTTAACGTTCCAGCCCCATCGTCGTATGAGAGAGACACGTTTGTGCCGCCAACGAGAAGGGTGGCAACCTGATCGTCAACAGACTCGGCAAAGTCGGTGACATCGGATGATGTATGCGTATGCGACGCGGCAGCGTAGTTGCTGTCAGCGTAGTTCACCCACTCTGTGCCACTCCACCGCAGAACGTCTCCCGTGGTGATGCTGGTTTCCGTTACGTCGGACAGGTCGTCTAGCACGGCCGCAGAGATGCGGGCATCGGCACGAACGTCAGTGTAATACAGATTCGTGCTGCCCTCGCTGACGTCATCCGTGTCAAGAACAACGGTTCCGGTAAGGCTATTGACAGACGTTACGGCATCAGGAAACTGCAGCTCCGTGTAGTCGGCCATTGTGCCAGCCGTGCCGCCGTTATGCACGTACGTCTTGCTTTCGTCCGTACGGATAACGAGGTCTCCCTCCTGAGCGGTAAGGGCAAGCTGTGCGGACTGGCTGGCGACTACGAAAACGTCAGTGAGAGCCAGAGCCGGTAGCTGTGCCGACGGAACCTTGCCAGATCCGTCAAGGCTGGCAACACCATTGGCAAGCGCCTTGTCGCTAATCTGACTGCTAGCAATAGACAGCGCTGCTTCATGCTGGGTTACGTTGCTCTCCGCTACACTAGCATCAAGAAGGGTATTGGCTACGTCTGTCTGTAGGTCAACCTGCCCAAGAGTAATGTCTTGACCCGTGATCGTCAGGTAGTCGTAGCTGCCGGACAGCGTAACGTCAGTAGAGTTGTCTGTGCCAGCCTGATCTACGCCAATCGTGGCGCGAACAGTAGCCGCGTCAGCGTCGTCGAGAATCGTACGAGCAAACGACGTGACCGTAGTTGTATCCCACGTATCCGTTGCCGTGGTGTACAGCATCTTGTCGGCAATCGTGGGCAGGCCAGCGATAGACGTAAGCCCAGCATCGTACTCCTGAATACCAGCCTCGAAGAGCGTATTGTTGATCCACTTGGATCCGTCATACTTGATGATCTCCCCGGAGGCAACAGAAGTAAATGTGACATCCTCCTTGTTTTCCAGCGCTCCCTCAAACGTCGGGCGAACAAAGATCTCGCCTACAGTGGTGCTCTTGGTCACAACAATGGCAACGGTAATAATGTTGTTGCCAGCAGATGGGCGCGTTGTCGTCAGGCCGCCAGCCGTAGAGGGGTCGGCATACAGGATGTCGCCCTCGTTGAAGGCGTTGGTGTTGATCTTGCGGACCTTGCCGAAGTGGGTTACAAACCCCGTGTCGCCATTGGCAATAGCGTCCGACGTGATGCCCATGAAGTATTTGCTGTCGTACGTGCCATCGGCCGTGAACTCGGCAATACTAATTTTTCCGCTAGAACCAACAGTTCCTACCGCATACACCGCCTTTCCCTTGGCGATGTCTGATCCGGTCTGGTTGATTGCGTGATATACGGTATCCTGACCAATGTGGATATGCGTGTCAGCATTAAGGCCAAGCATCAGTGTCTCGGCATCAACGTCCCACGTAACCTCTCCGGCAGCATCTACCTCTAGCGCTGCCGCCGTGTCGTATTGTAGAATGTCCGCGTTAACGGTGTCTCCCGTGAGCGTGGTAAACGTTCCAGCAGCAGGAGTAACGCCGCCAACGACAGTATTGTCGATAGCATCTACAGAAATTGTTAGGGTGTCTGCGCCGTCGTCATACGTAAGGGTGATGTTGCTACCCTCTGTAAGAAGGGCGGCGACTCGATCATCTACTCCCTCTAGCAGGCCAGACTCCAGAGCAATGTCTGCTACGAAGTTGGCGTATGTAATCGTCTTGGGCGTGCCAGCGTCCCAGAGAGCAACGTACTCGGAGCCACTGATAGACGTGACAATGGTAGTCCCGTTCGGGGACGCGGTATCCCCGATGATTGCGCTAATCGCGCCATCTATCTCGGCTGAGGTATGTTGGCTTACAAATGCTGGCATTAGCTAAGTACGTATAGTCTGAACCCATTAGAAGTTACGAAATCGCTGGCATCCGATGGGAGAAATTGTATCGCATCAGACTCTTGGAAATACCATTCGGACACCCCGCTAGCGCCCCAGTTATAATCAGAAACGCCAGCAGGATCCCAATACCAATCGGATGTCCCACTGGCGTCCCAGTTGTAGTCTGAAACCATTACAGCCATTAGAACGCCTGCATGTTTGCTACTTTGATTCTTATGGGTCGCCCCGAGTTATCGTCTGGCAAGAGCACGGTGGGGTTAGTGCCAGCCACGTCAGCAATTACCTCTAGGTGGTAAACCGTATCTACGGTCAGCCCGTCGAAGTCACAGGTGATCGTGTACTCTGTATCAGCTGCCCCTCCGGCCACTGTACCCAAAAGCGTAGACGAGCCACCCGCCTCCGGCGTCACGTATGCGCCGATGGTGGTTGACGCTGTGTCTACGACCGGAGTAAAGTTCAGGTCAAGGAGTGCTTTTTCGCTGATTATCTTCACGCTTATACGTAGTAAGCGTAGACGACACCGCTGGCCACAACAAGGGTCGTGAGGCGCTGTGCGTCTACTTCATCCTGAGTAATGACGTCTGCGTTAGCAGGGGCATCGCCAATGGCAGCAACGCAGCCAGTTCCGTAGGTAGCGTTGGCGTTCTTGGCTTTGATAAGCACGTACTCGCTAATGTCTTCGTGACCAGCGGTCGTGCCAGCAACATAAGTGCCAGCAGTAAGCCGCTTGAATCCAATGCCACCAACCATAAGGTTGAGTGCCTCTTTTTCGGTCAGCCGGTTCAAGTGTAGTTCTGCCATGGTTTTATCCTAGTAGTCATGAGCCCATGCGGTCATGGGACGGCGGTGGGTGTATTGTTTTTTGTAAGCGCGTAGGGCAACCTCATATTGCCTAGAAAGACGCTGGCGCTCGTCATCCTTGAGGCTAACCTTTGCGCGGGTTGCAGATGTATCGCCGCCCTGCTTCTGGATGACCGCAGCAATCTGCTGGGCATAAGACTGAATCTGGTTGCTATACCTACCCAGCTCTGCTTGGTAGTCTGCTATTTGCGACTCAAGATCCCTAGCTTTGTTGGCGACATCAACGTCCGTTGCCTGAGCAGCTATTTGCTGCTGCTCTTGGCGTGCGATCTGGGCCTGAAGGTTGTTTCTCTCAAGCGCAGCCTGATAGATCGACAGGTTTTTCTGGAAAACAGCCTGAGCGTTCTGTGTCTCTGCTTGGTATCTCTGAACGTCTCCGGAAATCTCAGCCTCGAACAGGCGAATTGATCGGTCCAGATCCGCTACATACTCCTGTATCTTGGCCTCAATCTCGGCTGTGTACAGCTGCGTCTTGAGCGAAAACAGGCTTAACGACTCTGCATAGTTTCTAAGCGCGATCTCCGCATCCCTAGCCTCGTTCTGGATAGAGGTATCAGTGTCGAGCTGGGCCTGCCTAGCAAGTTTGTCTGCGTCGATTCTAGACTGCTCTAGTATGCGCTGCACCTCAAGCTGGTGGTCTTCCATGGCTCCACGGAAAGAATCTCCGCTCTGAGCAATGTCGGCCTGATATTTCTGCATGTACAGAGCCTGCTGCTGCTGCCATGACTCGAAGGCTTTTTGGTATTCGAGCTGGAAGGTTTGCACCTGACGAGCAATCTCTGCCTCGTAGCGCTGCAGCCCTGACTGGAACACGGACACGTCAGCCTGAAAATCAGCTATTGCCGCTTCTAGCTCACGAGCCCTGTTCTGAACGTTAACATCTGTCGACAGGCGTGCATCTTGAAGAGACTCCTGTAGCGTCGTCCTAACCTGCTCAATCTTATGCTGCGCATCCTGCTGATAGATAGCAAGTTCCTTTTGAAACTCTGCTGTTTCGTTCTGAACATCTTGAGCATATTGCTGCAGGTACAGGGCCTGCTGCTCACGCCATGTTGAAAATGCGTTCTGGAACGCAGCCTGATACTCCTCAAGCTGCGCCTGCGTGTCGCTCGTGTACGCCGATAATTGAGCCTGATAGCGGGAAAGCTCCGACTGGTACTCTTGTACTTGCGCCTCAAATGCTCGCAGCTGGTTCTGGACATCTACATCCGTAGAAGACCTAGCATCTGCCAAGGCCTCCTGAAGCGTTGTGCGAGCCTGCTCAATCTTGTGCTGGGCATCTTGCTGATACTCTGCAAGCTGGCGCTGAAAGTCTGCCGTCTCGTCTTGAATGTCTGTCTGGCGCTCGGAAAGTTCCGTGTTGAGGCGAGCCAGAATCGACTGCATCATTTCCGGATCCTCGTTGGTCTCATACGAGGTGTATTCCGTAAGATCCAGAGGATCAGATGACTTGACGTATGTCGGGGCAGATCCTAGCGAGGCAACAGTTGTGGCTGCCGTGGTTGCGCTCGTAGCGTTTACATAGGCAAAGCTAGGTGCGGCCGGGGCAGACGGTACAGACTTCAGAGTGCTTCCGTCGATTTCTGTCTCAAGGTCCAAAGTTGGAAGCACTGGAATAGATAGCGAACCACCAAAGACAGGCTTGCTGTACGTTGGGGCCGTACCAAGAGCAGAAAGCGTATTTGCAACGACGCTTGATGCAGTTGCACTAATGTGAGAAATAGACGGGGCGGCAGGTGCAGATGGTGGGTCCAAGGCTGTTAACCCGTCTGCCTCCGTGGTAAGGTCCAGAGAGGGAAGAGTCGGAAGCGTCAGGGATCCCCCAAATGCCGAGATGCCATAAGTTGGCAAGGACGGCAGTTCTGCTACTGTCGTATCGGAAATGGTGGCAGCAACAGCATCAGTGTAGAAAAATGTCGGTGCATCCGGAGCAGTCGGAACAGAAACACTGCTAAGGTCTAGCGTGCCAACCGTCGGTGATGTCGGCCTAGTGTTTAGCGTAGCTTCCGTGTACACAGGGGCGGCCGGGAGCGCTGCAATAGATACAGTGGCCGGATCTGACTCGGAAGCAGAAGTATATGCAATAGCTGGCGCAACAGGGACGACAGGAGCCGTCGGCAAGGTTACGTCGACCTCTATACCCTCTTTTTCCTTGGCTGCCAGCACAGCAAGCATATTGAACGCTGTGCGCAGCACAAACAGCTGCATGAGCGAGTCTGGCACATTGGCCACGGTTGTATCACTCGGGTCAATGCTTGGCGGCGTGACAACCAGAACAGTGCCACCGCTTGGGATAACATAGGTGCTTCCCTGCCAAGAGTAGTAGAGGGGTTGCGTTGAGCTGGCAGCATCCGTTGTCCTCATGCTCGGACTGATCTGCTGCGCACGGTACAGATTCTTGCGAACCTCTACAATAAACTTGTTGGAGGTATCAACGCCGCTGCCGCTGTCGGTCAGCTCCTCCCAAAGCGTAGTAAGCGAATCCAATGGCAAAAGCCCGATGACTTCTTTCACGCTGTCATCGAGCACCTGAGCAAGCTCATCACTATAGGCGGCCAAGCTGAGGCCGATATAGTGCTCTACTCTTTGCTGTACTGTTGCCACTGGCCACTTTGTTTAATTGGTGTTAAACACACCGTAGGCGCGGGGCAGGCCCGGAGACTGGCTCCAGACCTGCACCCGGTCTACGATCCTGATTAGGTCAGGTTAATCAGCGCGTGCGATTCCATCAGCGTGAGTTTCAGGCCGAGGAAGTCGACGAACTCATCCTTAATGACACGAGGGTTGTTCTCGGTCTTGATGTTCGTGTGGTACTGGCTAGGCTCGTACCGAACAAGAGAGACGTTCGAAGGCGTCGTGATAAGGATGGAGTCGTTGTACGGAGTACCACGGAGCAGAGGATCTGCGATCAAGCGGATAGCACCGTGCGGCGTGTCTACAATTTTGTAGTTCAGGCCGATAGCGCTGGTCCGCGTCTCGGAAATCTTCAGAGGCTCTTTCGTGCCGTCTGCCGTTACGAAACCGCTGGATCCAATTTTGGCGAAGTGCGAGAGAGCACCGGGGCCGCAATAGGCTTCTTTCATATCGCCATCATCGTACTGGAAGATTTTTTCAGTCATGTCAACCCACGTATTGTACGTGAAGCTGGCTTTCGACTGGTTCCAGTAGTTCTGCTGGCTGCCGCTCGTGCGACCGTAGCGACGCATGGCTGGGAAGAGACCCATCGTCGTGCGTACGGACTTCGATCCGGCATCGGTTACGTGATTGACAAACGTGGAGTCCGTGCCACCACCAGCACCGTGAGCCGTTCCACCGATACCGCCGGGGCGGTTCATGAAGTAGAGGGCGCGAGCGATGTTCATCTTGTGGTCGTTGCCACGGAGCGTGCGAAGGCGAGCAAGCTCGTCCGTTTCGCCACGAAGTGCGGCCTGCTGCAACGTTTTACCGATCTCTACAGAGGTACGGGAAAGGAAGCAGGAGTTGTACACGACTTCGAGCTCGTCGTTAGCAGCTTCAGGAGCCGTCGTTTCTTCGCCAAACGCTTTACCTACCATGTAGAAGCGGTCGTCGTCGGCAAGAGCCGAGACGTACTCGTTAGCGTTAGCAGCGTTACCCATCGACTTAACGGTGATTTCCGTAGCCGAGGTAACAGCCGTAACAAAAACGGTTCCTTTGTAGGTCGTCAGGTCAGAGGCAAATACCTCGAACACAGAACCAACGAGCGAGCTGTCAACAACAATGCCAGTGGCGTTGTCGAGGGTGACGTTCGCGTCAAGCGTGTCGTTGGGCTGACCGTTGCTCGACCAAGCCGGAGGAGCCCCGGCATTCAGATCGAAGAACTGATAGCGCCATCCTGCACGGTGCTCGAAAAACTTGTAGTCCGGAGAAGGCAGCGTAGGAGCGCTACCATCTAGACGTGCCATTGCTGCAGAGAGGAACGGCGTGCTAGACGGGTAGAGCTGTGCATACTGCTGCGGCTCCGGATAAAACACAGTCCGGTCAGTCCAGAGGACGCCGGAGAACGAGAAGTTCTTAGACATGTTCTTATCCTATGATTTTGTCCTCGCTTAACCCCAAGGGTCAAGAGCTTTTGAGGACGTTGCAGTAAACAGTCCCGGTTTTGAGACTTGTCCCTGTGGCACACCTTGTGCCGCAGGGGTCATTGGCAACCGCTGCTGCTGCGCTTGCGCGTTCCTCTCAGCAACCTGTGAGCGCAGATTATCCAATCCGGAGTCTGGCACGCTAGTAGCTGAAGAGTTGTTGTTCATAATATAGGCTTTTGCTAGCAAATCTACATCTTGGAAAAGCTGGCCAGAAGCCAAGTCACGAACAAATCTTTCGGCATCCTGCTGATTCATTCCGAATCTAGCACTTACCTCCGTAACAGCCTCGCGCATCTCTTGCTGCTCGCGCATACTGTTGGTGTAGTCCTCGATGCCTTTGATTTTCTGTTCAAGGTTTTGCTGCATGTGGGTCTGGAGCTTAGTCTGGTATTCTGCTAGCTCCTGATTGTATGCGTGCACATCCTTGATATAGTCATCCCACTCGTCGCCATACGGCTCGTCGGGGATCTGCGGAACAACAGGCGGTTCCGGCGCGGCCTCTGGTGCTTGTTGGACCTGAGGCGTCACGGATTGAGCAACTGCCTGCTGCTGCTGTTGGGCCTGCTGAAGCTGCCTAGCCAGCTCGGCTACGTCTGCCTGTGTTGCGCCCTGCTGCTTTGCCGATTTCAGCTCATTAGCAGCTTTGGACGCTTCGCTCTGCCAGTAACGAGCCATGTTGTACGCCGTCTCGGCGTCCATGTGCTCAGGAATAGCCTGAACGTCAAGGCCCTCGGGAAGATTAAACGACGGCTGAGCATCAGTAGTGGCAGCAACACTCTGCTGCTCAACCGCCGACTGCGAGCCATCGGGTTGTCCCTGAGGAGCCCCGGCATTTGCAGTTTCAGTGTGGACACCAGCTTGCCGAGCTTGGGCTTGCTGGTTGGCCATAAAGTCAATAGGATTTGGGTTCCCAGTGTTTTGCTCTGGGGGGGTGTCGCTAAACGGATCGATAGCCATATTGCTGCTTTTTGTTGTTTTTGCTGCTTTCTAGCGCCTTAGTCAAAGGTCGCATACTCTACTTTTACTGTGCCAGAGGATGGGGCCCCAGTAAATGCTGTGCTAGACACGGGCGATGGCAAGAAAAACGCACCGCCAGCCTCAACGACTGCAATGTCAGTGCCACCAACGCTAACAGTAACAGTTGCCGTTGTTGCCGCGTTGTCTGTGTCTAAACCGGTGTTTCTGATAAAGATACCCTTGCAGCTAGCAGGGGTGGTAGCAATGGTTGCACTACCAGAAAGCGTGGTAGTACCCGTAGTACCATTTGTATACGTTGGAGAGGCAACTGACGCACCGCCGCCAAAAGACTTACCAAAGTCCGAAGCGATGCTGTGGACGTCTGCGCCTTCTCCACCTGTGTAGAGGTAAACAGGGCTTACGCTCACGGAGTAATCAATTCTGCTTGCCATGGGTTGTTACTGTTCAAGTTGTTGCTGTTGTTGCGATACCATCTGCTGACGCATTTGCTGCTCCTGCTTGCGCTTCTCGCGCATCACATAGTTGAACTTGTCTGCATCAACCTTGATGGATCCAAGAAGGTCATTGAGCTTGCCCTTGAACTTCTCCAGCTCGGCTTTCTGCTTGGCATGCTGCGCCTCGCGTTGCCATGTCTGGAGATCACCTTCAAGCCCTTTGATCTGATCTTGGTATTGCTGCAAGGCACCCTGTAGCTGCGAGTAGATGCTCTTGCGCTCAAGAATCTGGTTAGCATCCGGGAACTCGCTGTGCTTGAGAACTGCGATGTCGTCGATGATTCCAGCGGAATACATCTCCATATCGACCTGCAGCTTGGCCCAGCGGTTGTTTGGCAGCGTAGAGCCGCCAAGGATGCGAATGTCGATACGACCGGATGCAATGTCGTTTAGCTTGCCAGCCAGCTCGTCTGGTCGGTCGTAGTTTATAACGGTAGTCGTTATGTCTCCGGATGGGGCTTCGAGACGAAGAACCTTTTCCTGAGTGTAGTGGAACTGGGCATAGTCGCGCATAACCTCGCCAATGCGGGTCAGCGTGGCGTACACCATGTCCATCTTGCCCTTGATGCGGCGCTGCCCCATCTCATCGATTGCTAGCGTGCCACGATAGGTGCGGGGGCTAGCGGCAATGTTCCCCTCTTGGAACGAGTACAAGCCAAGGGTGCGCTCCATGATCTGGTATGCGCGGTCCATGTTGGCGTACAAGGCGTTTGGCAGTGGAGGCGGCGATGCGATAACAATACCACCGGGCGCCCCACCGCCTCCTCCGTATGCAGAGTCGTAGGGGATAAACGCTGTTCCAGCCTTTCCCCAGCGCTGCTCGAGGTCGTCTGCGTCGATCAGCGAGCCGTCCGGGTAGAACACCTTCATGTTGGTGCTGTTGGCGGCGTGGGCTAGGATAAGCGAAAGGCTCTTGTTGATGACGTCCTGCATGTCACGAACGCGCATAACGTCTGACATGGGGAACGGGGTGCGGTTGTGGGACGCTGGTAGCGGAACAACCGGGAAGTTCGAGATCGGGAGTACCACGGGGTCCGTAATCATCTCGTCGCCACAAGACATGACGAGACGAATACGGGTTTCGTAATAGTTGACAGGAGCGGGGAGGAGCTCCATATCAATGAGAACACCCACAGACGTAGGTGTAATTATTACGTGCGAACCCGGTACAGAGCCCTCGTGGGGTGGGCCGGGCATCTGATAGGTCTCTCCCGTCTCTGGATCCTGCATCTGGTGATGCTCAGGACCAATCTGCTCGTAAACCTGCATAAGACCGGCAATCTCCGTCAGATCGGTAGTGATCGTAACGGCTTGTCCGGGCTGCTCGACAATAACGGCTGGCATTGCCAGCTCTGCGTCCATGTCCTCGAGCGGAAACACTTTGTCAGTGCCGGTGGTCGGGTTGTACAACCGTACATACGGCACTTTGATTTTCTCGTAACGCTCTAGCACCTCGTACTTGTCGCGTGCATAAGCGTCCGGGGCGTCGCCAGAAAGGCCTATTTCACCCGTTTGCGATGGTCTTCGCGTGCGAACCCATGGCTCTTCGTCTCCGTGGATGCGCCCCGTGTTCTTTTCTTTGAGTCTATCAGCCGCCTCTTGGTCGATCTGGCGCAGCTGGTAGTACGTCATTGGCGTACGAACAATCACCCAAGCAGCATCGTCCCACAGCGGGTGGGTACACTCGGGGTCAGGGAATACGCTTTTGGGCTCCAAAGCACGCCAAACAACCTCTCCACGTCCAGAATCCTTGTTTGGGTCGATATATACAAAGGCAACGCCGCGACCTTGTACGTACGAGTCCCGTACAACCTGCTTCATGTGTAGCTGTCCTTGGGACTGATACCACATGTGCGAGAACAGATCGGACCATGCAGCCGCCAGCGCAACGTCGCTATCCTCTACGGGGGTAGCTCGGAAGGCCGGGTTGTTTGCCGTCAGCATGTCCACAGCCTGTTCCGTCAGCTGGAACGTGGCTTGGATCGTGGTTGGCATCTGGCCGCGTGCTAGCAGTGCGCTGCGCTGCTCCTCCGTCCAGTGGTTGCCAGCATACAGGCTTTCGCCCTCGACGGCCATGCTGTCCATCCAGTCCTGAGCCATTTCGCGGCCATACTCGTATAGCTGCTGGTTGACCTCGGCCTCGCTCCGGTCGCTGGCCCCGACTACAATATCGCTGTGGTCCGCAAAGACAGATTGCGGGTGAGGTCTCTTCGTCTCTACGGACGTGATTGTCTCAATATCTGGAAATGACATAGGCCCCTGATTGTATACTGTAAACTAAGGCTTATGCTAGCATAGGATCAAACCCCTTCTTGCTAGCATTGTAGCTGCCGTGCTTACTTTTGTCATACCCGCTTCTGCGGTCGTACGGGTCAGCATTTATGTCAAATCCGACATAGTTGTAAACGATTTCACTATGTCGCGGCTTGACGCGGTATCGGATAGCTTTTTCTAGGGCGTCAATAAGGTCATCCTTGCCCCTAGGGTACATGCGGAACTGCTCTGCTAGGTCAGACATGTCCTTCATCATCCAGACGCGACCCTGCTTCATAAGCGGCTGCATCGCCTCGAGTCGACTGCCCTCGCCCTTCTTGGCCTGTGTTGGCTTATCAGTCATGGCGCGGATGCGGTGATCCTTCCACAGGTAGTCCGTTACGAAGCCAAAAGCCGCACTTGTCTCGACCACCAGACGTGCTGGCTTGTATATCTTGTTCTGCCCGACGATTTTCTCAATGATCTGGTGAGGCATAAGTCGTTCGTGCACATAGGGTAACACGTACATGTTGTCGAACTTGTCGACAGCTATAGCCGCTATTGCGGTCTTGTCAGCCCTGACGTTCTGAGACGCGGCGGGGTCGACGGCCATAATCACTGATACCGGAAACTCCTGTGGCTTGTCTAGATCTCTCAGCCTCTGGCTTCCGCGTGATGATCGCTTTGTTATGCGCATATAGGGCTGCTCTGCCTCGTCAAAGCGAAGCTCGCCCTCGTAGTACATCTCGTACTCTGGAAGGAAGATCTGGTCCTCGTCCCCTACGATCTCGCAGCAATACTCCCTGTAGAAGGATGACAGGAGGCCCATGGCCTCTAGCTTCTCTTTTCGGTTCAGGAGCTTGTCAGATGGCTCAATATCTGGCCACAGCACGTCTTTGTAGTAGTGCCACTCGTTCTCAGCCTCGCTCCACCACAGTGATCGCTTCTGGTCTGGCTGGTTCTTAAACCACATAGAGTGCCATCCGGGCGTCTCGAACAGCTTTACGACCATACAATCGGTGTTGATGGGCGTCCCAATGACCACAACCTTGCTAAATCCGGTCCTCGTCATGGCCGGAACCACCACCTGCTCGAGCCAGCGAAGGTTTTTCTCTAGCGCCTCGGGCGTTCTGGTGTTCTCTTCGTCCTCGCCGTCATCCACAATAGACAATGTTGGACGCTGCGTACCAGCTTTCATTCCCCTTCCGGGCTGGCGCATGCCAATAGCACGGACGGCAGAGCCGTTTTTAAGCTGGATAAAGTCTTCCTGCCACACAGAAGCGGTATCTTCGCCCCAGTTTCCAAAGACTTTTCGAAAGTTTGATGAATAAGATCCATCATGGCCGAGGACTCGCTTGATGGTGTTGAGTCGGGCCTTGGCTTCTCGCTGTGTTTTGCTGATGATGACGACATATCGGGGTGTGATGTCCCCGGTGTCGACGTGTCCCATCTCGTAGAGGTATCTGTCATAGCAAAACAGGTGGTGCAGCGCGTTTAGTTCCACGGCTACGGAGCTTTTTCCGCTAGCTCGCGGGGCAACGATGCTGATATTCTCCTTGAATGGGTCTAGGAGCGCCTCTTCGATGGCGTAGTGCATCGGAGGCGTCTTTGCCGTGAACATCTCCGGCAGTATGGCCCTTCCAAAGGATATGATACTGCCTACGACCGGGGGCATAGCCATTAGTTATCACCATCTTCTGCGTGCTCGTCGGGCTCTTCGGCTACTTCGAGCCGCTCCGGCAGGAACTTTGGCTCCTCTGCCGCTGGTGCTTGCAAGAGCTCCCAGTTGGCCTCTACGCCTCCGCTCTTCTCTTCGGTCGTTATGACCTCTCTGATGCGGTCTGCGGCGTCTATCATGTTCTTGGCGTTGCCAGTGTTCTGCGCTACCGTGATGGCATCCTTGTATACGTCCAGCACGAAGCCCATATCCAGCCCACGCTCATGCAGGTACTCGCTGGTCTTCTTGATGACCTCTTCTTTGACCTTGGGCTGCTTGTAGACAAGTTTGGCTTTTGCTGCTGGAACTTTTGCGTTTGGCTCCAAAACCTTACCTATATCGTGAAAGTCTTCTTCTCTGAGCTTGAAGTCACTAGATATGAGCCTATCGGCAAACATCTGTATGGCGACCTTGCCCCTTGTACGCCGTAATATATCATCTACCCACGACATGGGCGTTGGAGAGTGGTATCCGTGGCCTAGATACTTGTAAGGCAGGTACTCTAGCTTCTCCCTGAGCGCATTTTTGATATGCTCACCCCAGTGGCCCTTATTCTCTAGCACCTCCCTGCCATGCTCTATGCTATCTGCCTTTACTACGAATCGGTCTTTTGCGAACGAAAAGGTCAGGTCGACCAGCATGCCGTTGCTTGGCCGATGTGTCATCGACTCTTTCCTAATAAGTAGCTCGCCCACCCATCCGTCAGAGGTCAGGATCCAGTCCCCCGGCTCGGCCGCACGGTAGTCTTTGTGGTAGGTGATGCCAAGGCGGTCCGCTTCATGCTGCTGGTAGACAGCATATTCTATCGCGGAGCCATCAAAAGGTGGTGTTCGAAGTCGCCGGACAATAGTGTCGGCCATAATCACTTGTTGGGGTAGCCGTTGTTGCCGTATCGCATCAGTTTTCCGCGAGCTGCGGACAAGATGTCGCCGCAATGCCGCGTCACAACGTCAAGATAGGAGTCAGCCTCCGTCATTCCTTCCTGCGTGTGATCCAAACAGGACAAAACGATCCATGTGGCTACCTGTAGGCGTTCTTTTTGGCTAGCGCTCTCTAGAATCCTACCTACTTGCTCAATATGTGTCATAAATCACCCCTTTTGCTGCCTATAGACCCATTTATGGCTCTTCTTGCGCAAAACGTCCCGCTCGACAGCATGTTTCTGGTACTCTATAAACGACATGACGCCAGCAGCGTCCTTGTACGGCACCCTAATCGTCTCAGGATACTCCCAGATGTTGTTGATCTTGATGGTATCGCCAGCCCTAGGGCCATCCTCCAGCTCTATCAGTATCTGCGACATAGCCTAGTTGTTCAGATCAGGCCAGCCGTTGCCCATAAACAGCGTGGCGTAGCCACCAGTGATGACCCTTCGGCACTTCTGCCCCGTCTCAGGGCATTTCTCCAGAGGCTTATCCTTCATACTCTGCTCAACCTCGAACTTGGTACCATCTTCTCTCTGATATACGTACGTCATAGGGTTATCAACAGGTGTGGATTCATTTTGTGCATAAGTCATATCAAAAAATATGAAACAAAACGCCAACTCATCAATATTTGAAGACGCTTTTTGTCTGGCAAGCGGCGCCAAGCGGAACGAAGTGTAGCGAGCGACGCCCCTGATCTTGCATCCTTGGCCGACCAGCCATTCCTGCACCACGCCCAGAGAATATATATATATTTTTTTTTGTTTCTGGGCTTATAGAGAAGGCGCCTAAGCCAGCCTTCAAGCTGATTCCCGTTGAGAAATCCACAGAAAAGCACATCTCGCTGTGGATAACCCAAAAGAAAGCGCGACATCAGGAGTGGGTATAGTAAAATGTGACCCGACCCCCCTAATTCGGGTTCTATGGGGGGTGCCGACACGTTTAAAATGTGCGCGAAAGTGTGCGCGAGGGACAGCCCTCCAGCCAGCAGTGCTAGCACGCCAGCGCCCAGCCACGCCAGCAGTGCCAGCGGGTACGGGGAGCTCGCCTATGGATCACACACCGAGCCAGTCCAACGCCTAGGCATACACGAGACAGCACGGAACATACGCACAGAAGGTACCTGTGCTACCGGGTCTAGCTAGGTGCCAGCCGCATGAATCCATCCATGGCATGCAGGCATGCAGGAACACCAGCAACCAGCCAGCCTATCGGGTGTCGTGCTAGATTTAAATGAGCCTTTTTTGGGGGCATGCGGGGCGATTCTGAAAAAAAGTGCTAGACGGGTGTTGACTTTCCATTCGGCTACCGTATTTTACTACCAGCCAACGGGACACACCCCGGCACACACACACCTAGAGAGGATACACACCATGCAAGGAGAGATCACCGAATACGGACACAAGGCTTTCGACTACCTGCGCCAGCACGAACCGGAGACGCTGGAGCTTGTGAACGAGGAAGTCTACAGGGCTTATGAGCCGGAAGACCTGACCCTCCGAAGCGTCTTTGCCATCGAACGTGCGCTTAAGCAACTGGGACTCGAGCCAAACGTCTTCCTCTGCTGGTACTACGAGTGGGAGGAGGAGGAAGACCATTACGACGACTTCTATGTATGCTAAGCCGAAACGCCCTTCGGGGCGTCCACCGGTATCGCCGGTGCTGACGAGGCTCGACAACCGACCCGCAGACACACACACCTAGAGGATACACACATGAACCCTATCATCCCCATCATCCGCAAGTACGAAGCCGGTAGCTACGACGAGAACGCCCTTCGCACCGTCCTGCGGAACCGGTCAGCCAACGCACTTCGCGAGGCATGCCGCATCAACTTCGCCGACCACCCTGACGGCACCACGTGGGTTGCCAGCGCACGTAAGGACGCCATGATCGAGGCGCTGGTCAGCGGTCTAAACCACGGCAACACCGTGCCAGCACCGGGCGTCCAGCCCGCAGGGTCCGACCCTGCCGACCTGCTCTTCGCCGGGCTACGTGGGCTCATAGGTCAGCAACCCGCCAGCATCGACCGGGACGCCGTGGTGTCCATCGTGCAGGAACAGCTAGCCAGCATGCCAGCACGCACCGTCGAGGTGGTCATCCCCGACCGTCCGACCGTGGACGTGGGGCGCCAGCATCCGCACTTCGACAAGCTGGTCAAGGCGCTTGCCCTTGGCACCGTGGCTCTCGTCGGTCCAGCCGGGTCCGGCAAGACGTCAGCCGCCCGTGCCGCCGCCAAGGCGTACGGTCAGGCGTTTACTGCCATCTCCGTGGGCGCACAGACCAGCGCGTCCGACATCTTCGGGTTCGTCGATGCCAACGGTCAGCACCGCAAGGACACCGTGGCGCGTGCCATCACCGAGGGGCATGTGCTCCTGCTAGACGAGTACGACACCTGCCACCCCGGCGTGTCCAAGCAGATGAACGGCATCCTCGACTCCGACACCACCGTGGTCGAGTTCCCGCACGGCAAGGTCGAGAAGCATCCCGACTTTCGGGTCGTGGTTGCCATGAACACCACCGGACGTGGCGCGTCCCGCGAGTACGTTGGTGGACGCCAGCAGGATGCCAGCACGCTGGACCGCATGTTCTGGATCGACTGGTCGTACGACCTCGACTTCGAGCGCGAGCTCACACTAGCTCAGGGCGCCAGCACGAAGGATGCCACCGACTGGATCGACACCATCGACAAGCTGCGCGACCGCGCCGTCGAGACCGGTCTGCGTATCACCATCGGCACCCGTGCCAAGATCCGCGGAGCCCGTGCCCTCGCCGCTGGCTTCAGCAAGGATGAGGCGCTGGACCTCGTGCTCCTGTCAGCCCTCGGCGCGGACGAGCGTGCCAGCCTCAAAGCGTCCCTGTAATCACACACCCGCAGGCGCCGTAACGCCAGCCCCAAACCACACACAGCCATGAAGCGCATCAAGACAGAAACCAGCAACACCTTCATCTTTGACAGCATCGAGGATGCCGTGTCCTACGGCACGAACAGCAAAGCGCCTTGGGACCAGTCCAAGACCAACGGCGAGGACTTCGCCTTCTCCCGCGACTGGGACCACCACGTCGAGCTCATGACCACCGGCTGGGTATACGGTCGCAAGCAATTCGCAGATGCTAGACGCGACAGCGGCGTGCCCGTCAGCGCCCCCGTGGTCGAGTCCTTTGAAGCCGCCTTCGACGTCTGCGGGTCCGTGGTCGACATGGGTCGCTACGTCGACGGTGAGCCCGAGAACATGCTAGACTACCGCCTCGAGGAGATCGAGGGCACGGGCAACATCATCACCATCCTAGCCGGTGGTTGCGTTGCCGGGTGGACCAGCACGGACAGCATGGTCCGCTACGGTGTGGCTCTAGCATGCACCATCGACCTGCTCGAGTCCAACGGCTACCGTGTCGAGCTACTGGTCGCTTACTCGAGCTATCACAACACGTTCGTGGAGCCGACCGGCAAGAAATACCTCAACTCGGTCGTGCCCATCAAGCGTGCCAACGAGCCCCTCGACGTGGAGCGGTTCATCAAGACGCTGGTCTGCCCTAGCTGGTTTCGCCGTGGCATGTTCCGCGTGGACGAGGCAATGGTGCACGAGCTCTCGGGCGGCAAGACAACCCTCGAAAAGCTGACGCCCGGCTACGGCACGGTCAACTGGGATCTTGACGAATTGGCTACTGTGCTAGACGCCGACACCGTGGTGGAGTCTATCAAGCGCCACAACCAGCACTACAGCGTCAAGGAGCACATGGTCAACATGCTGGGCGCGGTCGGGCATGCAGACCTCGCAGACTTCTACGCCTAAACCAACCAAGCCGAAACGGTCCCGTAAGACCGTCCGCTGGTATCGCCAGCGCTGACGAGGCTCGACACCCGAACCCGCAGATACAGAAAAACACACACCACCATGACACCTATCGACCGAATCTGCCGCGTGCTAGACCGCGCATGCCTCGCCGGGCTCACGCTTGGCACAGCTTACCTCATCATCAGAACCATCATCGGATAGACCAATGCAGACACTACGCAGAACCAAGACCGGGGCGCTTGCGCCAGCCGATCAAGCACTACCAACAGAGAAGCCTGAGATCAACCGCGAAAGTGAATACTCGTGGTGGTTCGACTGGGAGCGGGACGAAGACCCCCTGACCTTTTGGGACCGCAAACTTGCACGCCGCAGAGGCAACCACAAATAAGCGGGAACCAACCCATTCACACCTCGTAACACACCTACACACACCACAAAACACACACCACCATGGAAACCACACCATACACCACCCCCGTTCCTGAAGTCGGCAACATCTCCGACGGATCACTATCGCCACGGTTCGGACTGGGAAACCTCGTAGCCACGCCGGGCGTCATCGACGCCATCGGGCTGGACAACGTGATGCCCTACGTATTCATGCACCTGACCGGGCACTGGGGAGACCTAGACGAGGAAGACCAGCGCACCAATGACTGGTCCGTAGAGAACGGCTCCCGCATCCTGTCCGCGTATCATTGGAAGGGCGAAAAGTTTTGGATCATCACGGAGCGCGACCGAAGCGTCACCACCCTGCTCCTGCCCGACGAATACTAGACACACACCAGCCACCCCGTAAGGTGGCACAACCCTACTAAGACAATGGCACAGATTAATCTGATTCTACCTACCTACTTGGCGTTCGCCATCAAGAATGATGACTATGATGACCTTGACGCTCAGGAGCGGCGCGAGTTCGACGCATGGTGGGCAGACCTTGAAAAGCGGCACGGATCCCTGTGGTTCTATGGTTGCCGTGACTACATCGGCGATGCCGAAGGCGACGATTACACGGGTGGTCGGATATGGGACCACCAACTCGTCACCCTTGGAGAATAAGCGCTCCAGACACCACGTACTCGTCACCCTTGCAGAATAAACACACACCAGCCGCCCCGTAAGGCAGCACAACCTTACCAAGACAATGACACAGATAGATAAAGACGTGCAGTACCTGAGGGCTATCGCTGATGCCTTCCCGAAACCGAGAAAGACAATGGCATCCGAATCAGAGGAGCAGGAAGAAGAGGAGCACGACGATCCGGCGCTAGACCCGGACAACGAGTACTGCTCATGCGGCAGGCTGACGGACAACTATCCCGTGATCTGCGACCACTGCAGGTACATGGCAAGAATACCATAAACCGCCTACGCTACGAACGTGAAGCCGCCTGCACTACAAACACGATTGTATACCACATTCAGGAATACAGAACAAAAACACACACGACCATGCTAGACTTCAAAACACTGTACCCAACCCCGTCCGAGTCGGACTTCTATAGCAACGCCGACATGGGCAAGCACAAGATAGCCGCCACGATAGCACGGTTTGCCGAGGCTGACTACATCAGCCCGTTCGACGTGACCCACGAGGACTTGCGACAATATGCAGACGAGCACGAAGCCGCAGATGTGCTGGAGCTAGCACGTATCAAGTACCGCCTGTTCCAGTACGAAGAGTTTTATGTGGCTCACATGGATGACCAGCAGAGCTATCGGTTCAACTAATCCACAACCAACCAACACACTACCATGGGACTTATTAACGGACTTCGAGACGCATTTTACAACACCACAAACGAGACCGGAGAAGACCTGAAGGAGCACCGGGAGCGTGCCATATCACAGGAGGAGGCAATAGAGTCTCTTTACAGGTCCAATCCGGACTGGGCTATCGGTCCATGGCAGGTGGAGAAGCTGATAGAGGGGGAGTGGCCTATCACCAGCATCAGGCGTGCTATCACGAACCTCACCAAGCGTGGGGTGCTGGTCAAGACGGACCATAAGCGGCGAGGCAGGCATGGACGCCCCGAGTACATGTGGCAACTAAACCCAAGCATGGAGGCACAGCCATGAAGCTAGACTGGTTCGAGCGCGAGGCTTACCACGACGGTCCAGCCACTACGGACAGGCAGGGGCAGATCATCAGGGTTGCCAAGCTGAAGCTGGCAATGCTCAAGCATCGCATCACACAATCAATCCGAAGGAGGATACGCAAATGAATGACATGAACGCTGGATACAAGGCACACGGGGTGGGACCACTTTCGCCACCGGAGTTCCGAGGCATCGAGTGCAAGCACTGTGAGCTGGAGTTTGCGCACGAGGAGCTCACATTCGGCGCATGCTGGGAGTGCATACGGGAGTACCACTGCATAGGGTGCGAGGCTGACGAGGAGCTAGACAGGTACGGTCTGTGCAAGTCGTGTAGCGCTACGTCGGACACATGGGCAGTGCGCGTGGTGTACTGGGGCGTGATACATCACCACAAAGGAGAAGAGGACGATGAGGTTCTGCAATTCGTTGACCCATCCGAAGCAGGAACAACTGTCGAGCTCATACCGGGGATGTACCACAAGGAAGTCCTTCGATCTGCCGTCAGGTATCTGACCGACAAATATCACGAGTTCAAGGTTACACATATCGGGGAGCTAACCCCCATGGAGGAGCTATAAATGGAGTTCACAGCAACATCAACATCAAAGCTGGCACGCAAGCACGTCTACGTGACGCCCGAGCAGTCGGCTGGCATATCGGAGCGATCCGGTTCGGGCAACGTGTCCACGTACCTCCGCAATCAGGAGGAGTGCTACAGCATGACGCTGGCATGCGCCAAGCTGGTGCTTGCAGACGTGCTAAAGGAAGCCGGGGCAAGCGAGGCAGAGCGTGCGCTTATCATATCACGGATCTACGATGCCGTTGCGCCTAGCGACGGGGATCTGTATGAGCACACAAGCTCGATGCGAGACTGCCCCTCGTGCATGTACATCAAGGCAGAAAAGCTATCAGAGATCCTATACGGCATGGACCACCCAACAGGAGGCTCTAGAGGGGGGTGGGTGGAAGCCATATCGGTCATGTGCAGTGCCATGTTCCCTATGATTATGATGCTAGCATGCGACGCAAGGGCTGGCATCAGTGTTGGCACAGCAAACACACACCAGTACACCACAACACAGGAGGCAATATGAAACGCGATGTTATAGGCATAGAGGTCAATGGTCGTGAGATTATGACAGAGACCACGGTGTCATTTAGCCGAGAAACAAGAGACACAAAGCCATGGATCTTTCAGGCGCTGGACGCCAAGGAGAACGCGCATGCAACCATTGCCGCGCACGTCATGACCGAGTGCATTACGCGATCAAAGAGGGTGTCGGAGGCGCTCATCGAGGCTTGCGGCTCCGATGGTATTTCGCTAGAGATAGATCCGGAGCACATTTTACCGCCCATGATCGAGGCAATTCTATGGAGACCGGGACCAGTTGATGGGGAGATAGAGTTATGCACCGTTTCAGGCGCCCCGCAGGTGCAAGAAGATGTTATATCCGAGGAAGATGGGTACGGGTTCTTGCACATATCTCATCCCGACGCAGGAACGATTGGGCAACTGACCAAGATTACACTGGAGGGCATGGGGGGAGACGAGTGGAGGCTACTCTCCTTCATGTCAGCCGGGTCGGACAAGATGGATAGAGCCCTGCCGAGCGGCGAGACTGTTGCCATTGACGCCATTGTCAACGAGGTCGCCTGCCCCATCGACCCACATGAAGATCACAGGCTTGGCTCGTCCGCGTTTTACATGGCTACATACTGCATGGAGATTGCCGAGGATGACGATGGCATGCTGATAGTCAGGGACTACCTAGACGAGGGGAAGGGCATAGAAGACCTAGACTCAATGGGGTTGGCGTCACAGGGTCAGTTCCTAGGAGAGCACGCCGCTATTTATTACCCCATGAATCTAGCTGGATACCTTATCGACAGGCTACAGAAAAGACCGTATCAAAGCATGCTAGATTCAGCCGGATCGCTAATCAAAGCGTCACCCTGCGATAAGATGGCTGGAATGTCGTTTGTCGCTGGCGTATTCCACCGCACCGATGGCTTTGGTGACTTGATTTGTGATTTCGTGCCCCTGATGATGACAGCCAGCTACACAGAGGCGGCTGGGCTTTTGATGCCGATGCTTGAGGAGGTAGCTGATGCACTTGACGGGGGCGATGCTGAATCTGTGGTCGGAATAACAGATATGCTCAAGGATGCTTGCATAGCATTTAACCTATTCGAATGGTCCTTGTGCGCACTGTCAGACAGCTTGCATCGGGCTGATCCGCTCAAGTGGAACAGGCTAAAAAGCCTAATGATCGAAATAGGGGGAACCGATGCCTAGCCATCTTGTACACAGACTCGCCAACCCATTACCAACACACCATACACACCATACACACCATGCACACAACAATGAAAATCCGCACAACAACCAATTACAACCAGTTCAAACAGCTCACCGGAAACCGGTCTATCAACCAGTCGCACAAAGCAAGGCTGATGGAGTCCATGCGGGAAAACTACCGCTTCACGGTCGTCACGGTAAACGAGAATTACGAGGTGATCGATGGTCAGCACCGCCTAGCATGCGCCAAGGAGCTCGGGCTTCCTGTACACTACGTGGTATGCAAGGGTTATGGTCTATCTGATGTCCAGCAACTAAATGCAAACCTGAAGAGGTGGACCACTAACGACTACCTCGAAGGCTACTGCGAGATGGGCAACGAGCACTATCTGTTTTACCGGGCTTTTAAGAATAGCTTCAAGCTCGGTCACAATGAGTGCATGAGGCTCTTGTCCGGCTCCTACAAGGGAAAGAAGTTTGATGACTTCAGGAACGGAGAGTTCACGGTGGTAGACGGCGCCAAGGCAATGGACTACGCCGAGAAGATCGTAGGGCTTGAGGATCTGTACTCCGGTGTGCGCCGACGAGCCTTTGTGTTTGCCATGATGGACCTACTGGATCTACCACAATTCGACTACGACAGGTTCCGCTCAAAGCTCGAGCGCCAGCGTGCTAAGATGCACGACTGCACTTCGTCTGACCAGTACAAGGATCTGATCGAAACGATCTACAACTTCTACACCAGCGACAAGGTAAACCTGCGCTTCGCATAGGCATCAATCTGCCGCCCCGTAAGGCGGCACAAAGCACACAGAACAATGGCAAGAAAAGACACAGGCGTCGTGAACATTCACGGCAAGGAATACAAGACGGTAGCCCTTCGGGTTGCCGAGTTTCGCAACGAGTACACCATCAAGGATGGTTGGGGCATCGTGACATCGCTTGTCCACCATGACGAGGACACGGTTATTATGAGAGCCGAGGTGGTCAACCCATCAGGCATGGTGGTCGGGACTGGTTACGCAGAGGAAAAGCGGTCAGCCAGTCAGATCAACCGCACCTCAGCCATGGAAGTATCGGAGACTAGCAGCATCGGACGCGCACTCGCAGCCGTGGGGCTTGCCGGGACCGAGTACGCTTCTGCCGATGAGGTAGCCAATGCTATACAGCAGCAGTCCTCTAGCCCCAAGCAATCGGGAGGCGGCTACACGTCCGGTGCTAGCGAGAAGCAGGTAGGCTTTGCCAAATCCCTGCTCAAGAACCCCAAGCTGTCAGCCGAGCAACGCCGTGACGGCATGGCGTATCTCGATGGGGATCGCACTGGCAAAGAGGTTAGTGCTTTCATCGACCGGCTCAAAGCCCTGATAGGTGATGAGTGATGGCAAACGCATGGAGATCACAAAGAACAGTCGGCATTGCAGAAGCCCTAAAGAGCTTTCGGGCTAAGGCATGCAAGCTGGCAACGGGAAAGAACCTAGCTGAGTGGGAGCAGTTGTTTGCCAAGCGCAGAACGGTAGGCATACAGCGCAACCATCTCAACTCTGACAGGATCTTCTACCCATGGAGCAATGCCGACAAGAGGTTCGATACCTACTACGGTTTGCCCAAAAGCGCTTGGGAGCTGGTCGTGATGAAGGTGGATCCATTGCACGATCTGCCCGAGCACTTTCAGGAGGCTGTCGACATGGATTCGATGCCCCTGATTATAGCTAGAAAGGATCACATGCGCGACATCCACACACACCTGTACGGTAAGTCCAAGTATCACGAATACGAGATGCCCAAGTGGCTACTGGTCAAGCGCATTAGAAAGCAGTACCTGCAAACCATATAACACACACCCATGACACACATTGCAAAAACCATGACCCTCAGAGACGGCGAGATCAAAACAACAGTCCGCGCCATCAACCATGCACACAGTGCTATCCACAAGGTAGTATCGAAGTATGCTGGCGACATTGACGACGAGACATCCTCCGAGTGCATGATCGCGCTGGCAGAGCTGGAGGCAATAATCCAGCACGTGTTTGGCTCCCTGTCAACATCGAAGACAAAGGAGGTTTCTAAGTGATTACCAATCAAATGATAGACGAAGCCATCGGCGCTGGCAAAAACATACCGACCCCGGAAGAGGTCAAGTTTGTTGTCGCCGGTGTATGCGGAATACCGCAGGATGAGATCGTGGGCAAGAGGAGGTTTCAGGCAGTCGTCACGGCTAGGCACATCGCCATGTGGATATGTGTCTGCCTGAGGCACTTGTCCCTAGCTGATATTGGCAAGAGCTTCGGTGGAAGAGACCACACGACAGTCATACATGCCGCTAGAACCATTGATGGATACCTGAGCATAGCGCTTATGCCTAGCGCAAGTGGAGCTCACCACGAAAGGGAGGTGCTCAAGAATATCAAGGCGTCAGTAGACATTCTGAAAAGCCGTGGATACGACATGATAGACGCGGCAGATCTCATCAACGCAAGACTGAACCGTGGCTAAGCGACAAGACCTAGAGCATCACGAGCAGGTCATCCTGTTTAAATGGCTAGAGCAGTGTGCCGGTGCACACATGCTATGGAACAACATCTTTGCCATACCCAACGGTGGGCACAGGCATGTATCCGTAGCAACGAAGCTGAAGGCAGAGGGTGTCCGGAGAGGCGTGCCGGACATCTTCTGCGCGGCTCCGACCGAGCGACACGCTGGACTGTTTATCGAGATGAAGATCAAGCCCAACCGACCGAGCAAGAATCAGAAGGAGTGGCTTGCTAGACTCGAAGATGCTGGGTACAGGACCGAGGTGTGTTACTCATTCGAAGAGGCGCACTCCGTGATAACGTCGCACATGCGACAGGCAATAGAACACTACGACAAAGCACACCAAGACAATGGAAAAGACACAGAACCTGTTTGACCTTACTGCCAACCAGCTGGACATCATGTACCAGCTCGAGGCCCTGCTGGAGGAGACGGCTGGCTATATAGACGTGCGTGCTGATTTCCTGCTGGACGAGCTGAGCCAAGCCGAGGATGACCTGCTTGCCAAGATGGATGCCTACGCCATCGTGATAGCACAGATGGAGCTGGACGCAGAGGCCTACGAAGCCAAGGCGTCCTACCTACGGGGCAAGATGGAGACCATGAGGTCGAGGGCTGGTAGCAAGCGCCGGGTTGTCGACACCCTCAAGTCTAGAATCATCCAATCGATGAAGGCGCTTGGCATGCAGAAGGCAGAGACGCCCAACAAGGTTAGCATGTCCATAAGAAAAGCCAAGGCTCCGGTCATCATCGAGGACGAATCACTAGTCCCTGATGAGTTCAGCAGAATCACCCGAAAACCGGACAAAACAGCCATCGCTCAGGCTCTGCAAGATGGGCTACCATGCGACTTTGCAAAACTTGGAGAGCCTCAGGAGTACGTAGTTTTGCGGTAGCACTACAATTGCCAATTGCCAATTCCTTAGGGTTGGCAAATGGCAAATGCACCTTACCGCCTCAGAGCGTCTCCATCGTTTGGAAGACTACCTGCTGAGACGCCCTGTCCCATGTGAACCGGACCCACCAGCCACCGAGTGGCTTCGGTGGTGCTCCGCGTTCATAGTGGAATCCACCCGCCAAATTGTACTCCTGCTTGTATGTTGATGTACACAGGTGGATCTGCGGCTTGAGAACAACCTTCCCGTAGTCCGTTATTTTCTCGCGGACAATCTCCATGCGCCAGCGCTCGTGTATGTGACCAGTCACAACAATGTCAGCATCGCCGTATATCTCTGCGTTGCGCTGTGAGATAAGTGTTCCGCGAGTGACCCTTCCTCCTCCTCCATGCCCATGGTGATACCGAAGCCATAGCGACTTTCGGTTGCTGTTTGTTTCGTCGACGAACCTGAGCTTGATGTATCCTCCGTATCCACCCACCTGCACATTGCTACCAGCCTCTTTGTTTAGGGTGTAGGCAAAGCGTGCTAGAATATCTGTTTGGTGGTGCTTGATAATAGACGTCTCGTGGTTGCCATGACCAATGACTGCCAGCTGGTGGGCATACGGCTTAAAGAAGTCTACCGCCGTGTTCGGCACATCGTCGAAATACTCTTCCCCACGGTGGATAGAGCGCAGTGCATCCGATGACTTGCGCCGGTCATACTTTCCCTGCATCAGGCAGAAGAAGTCGCCGACATCTATGACGGGTGCGTTCCTCTCTTTTGCTAGATCAAGATGCCTCTTTTGTAGATCCCAGTCAGAGTGCCTGTTGTCCCAGTGGCGGTCTCCGGTTATCAGAAGCCACTGCTCCCATTCGGAATTGGTGTACGTGGCTTCAAATCTAATCTCGTGTGCGTCGGGTCCAAGCCTATCTACGGTCCACATAATCTAATAGGTTTTTGTCCACAATCGCTGTTGAGCAAACAGTGATAGGGAACATGTTTTTTGTGCTGCTGTAGGCTGCAATAGTGAGCTTTCCGTATGTGTGAGCTGGGTGAATCCTAGGACCAGCAAGAGCTATGAGGCGGACTCACGATCCTCCAAGGTGAAAGAGAAAGGGGGGCGAGGTAGTGTGTGTCCTCGTCCCCCTTTTTTCTTTTAGTCCGGGAATGTCGCCATATACTCCGGTGGCGTTTCGATCTCTGTCTCAAAATCTAGAGACTGGAAGATTTCCTTGTTCTGCAGGTATATCCGCATGTAGCCAAGGTCTCTAGCGCGTATGTCGTCAGTGTCCTTCAGCAAGGATTGCGTGTCTACACCCTTGAAGTACCCATCCTCAACGGTTTGTGCCATCTTGGAGGATATGATCTTGTCATCTATCATGTATTCCAAGGTCTGACCCACGTCCCCGTAGTCAAATAGATAGGATATTGCTAGCACGTCCTGATCCAGCTCCATCTGTGCCCGGAGGTACTCCCGGTTTGTCTCTTGGATTTTATTGACAATATCCTCCTCTTCTAACCCCGCCTCCTCTGTTAGGTATCTCTTCAGTTCTGAGGTGGCTGAGGCGCGGATATTCTGATACCTGTTGTACGCCCCCTTGCCAGCAAAAGACCGGTTGAGCTTGGAGATCCTGAATCCAAAGAGCGCGGTCATCTCCCTCGCAAACTGTGCCTCGTCGTCCTTCTTGTTGGCCTCCACCATTCTTCTGATCTGCTTAATAGTGGTGGGGAGGGTGCTAGAGAATATGTGGTCCAGCTGCTTCTCTACAATATCGGCAGCGCTGTCAACGTCTTCGTTGTAGAGAGTGCCACCGCGACCATCAGAGTTGTTAAAAGCCTCAAGAATGGCCGGGACAGCCACTTCCTTGGACACAAATGGGGATATAAGGCCATATATGCTCTCATACATTGCGCCAACGACGTCTCTGGCGTAGTCATCTGGCGTGTACTCCTTTGTATTCTGCTCCCAGTCTCTTCCGAACGCGGTTCTCTTGAGGTTTTTTAAAGCGTCGGCCTGAACGCTGTGGATGTTAAAGAAGCTGGTGTTTGTATATAGGATTTCGTCCCTGCTATTTGGGTTTCTGCCAAGCACCACAAGGTCTGAGTTCTTGTAGTAGTCAGGGCCAAGCCTGCGAAGGGCGCTGTTGTACTCCCACTCGTCCCACATACGCTCCGGCGGCTCATCGCCTCCACCGGAACGACTTAGCGCTAAGTACCAAAGGACAGCCTTCGTCGTTTGCAGCGCTACGGCGTTTGTGGTCACAAGAAGTAACCCGCTAAGCCGAGCCGCCCCGCGCCTAATTCGCGCAGGATTATTTTGCGCCCTGCCCTCTGTTACCTCCTTGAATCCCTGCCTTGCTATCTCGATCCCATTTCTCATCGCCTCAAAGTTAAATGACGGGAAGGCTGCCTGAAACGGGTTAAGCACGCCCCACTTCCTTAAGCCGGGAGAAACCTCGGAATACGTGGGTGTTGTTTTTCTGACTATAGGGGCGGCCTGATCCATGAGCCACTCAATGTCGCCAGCCCTGTCTGGGTATTGCTTGGCGAGGGACTGCATTTCAAGATCGGCTGACATGATCTTGAATATGTTGTCAGAACCTTGGTAGATAGACGAAGCCTTCTCGCCGGTTAACTTGGCGGCAGAGACAACTTGCCCGGCAACACCTTTGCCATCAAGGCCAGAGGATGTTTCGTATAGCTTTCTGATCTCGCTCTCCTCAGTTACTGCTAGCAACCTGCCAAGGTCGCCAGCACGAGCGCTTTCATTCAGAACCCCCCTTTCTGCGAGACCAGTTAGAGCATTCTCTACCGTTGTTTCGATGCCTCCAAACACAATCACATCATCCGGCTTGGCTGTCAACCAAAACTCCTTGTCAGACCCAATGGCATTTTTGAGCTTGCTTCTAGATTTGGTCAGATCCTTGAATCCAGCCTGAGCCGACACTCTGGTGGCTTTAGCAAATCCCCTCGGCACATGCCCGTTTGACACGGGGAATAACACGGCGCTGAGCAAGTTTCTTATTTGAGTTGGGACCGACAGCACGAGCAAGCCAAACTTCACAACAGCGTTTGACTTGAGGGCGATCTTGTGCAGCGCACCCATATCCTCATTTGCCCCGAAGTGATACCTAAGCATGTCATAGATTTCTGCATCTATGACGTACCCATCAAGCGGCGCAAATGCCGGGTTGTCATCTTTTGAAATCCTAACCCCTCCTTCCATTGACTCGGACAGCGCCCTTTCTGGAGACATGAGAACATCCGGACCCAGCGTTTCCTTCATGGTCAAGAGCAAGTCTGTAACCAGAAGCAAATCAGACTGCTTGACAATGGTGTTTACCCATCTAGCTTCGGGCGAATCGTATTCTCCAAGAAGAAACCGCTCCCAGTCCTTCAGAGTTTTTCTTCTCTTGAGTATGCCGAGATCGCGCTTTAGCGCATTAGCCTTTTTGCTCTTAGGGTCTCCGCTATATACACCAAGGAAAGCATCTACTCTCTCGTTTACACTCTGCCCATAGGGGTCTATGGCCTTTTCCATTGCGGCCCTATGCTTCCTGAATATGGCCTTCCATTTGGACCCCTTCTTCATTGGCATGGTTACAACCTGTACGCCATACTTCTCCTTGTACTCCTTTTCTGCCGCACGTCTAGCCTCGATTGTTACCAGCCTGCGCTTTTCCACAGATCGAAGCTGATTCATAGCGCTGACAACCTCGGTGTCGCCAGCGGCCTCTGCATCCTTTACGATCTGAGCCCAGTCACTCTCTGCATGGGCACGGAACGCTCGCGTCAGGTATACGCCCGTATTTTCCTGAAATACAGCAACAAGTTTTTCGTCAATCTGCCCCTGCTCGATTAGTCTAATAGTCAGGCTGTCCACCATGCCGCGCAGATTCGTTGCCTGCTTTTGCACCGACTCAGGAAGATCAAGAAGTGCCTCCTGCTCCCCACCCAAAAACCTATTTAGCGCGTCCCGTTGCTGCGGGGTCACTTTGTCATAGCCGCCGTTAGACTCTGCAAAGGACGCATCTAGCTTGGCCAGCGCCAGCTTGATGCGAACCATATTGCTCATTTTCCGACCCCTCGCCATAACGGAAATAGCGTAGGCCTCCTTGGACCTGCGGGCAATTGACCCTCCGGGCAAAACGAAGTCCCACCCAAGTTTCTTTAGGCGCTGCCGCCACGTTTTTTTAGTGCTACACGTTGCTGGCATTATTTACATGTGCTAGAGTTTGCCAATCTTGCGGCAAGCTGCTTCGCCTCCGCAAACATAGACCTAAAAGAGGAGTAGCCCACACCGTTATCGCGTCTCGTTGTTGCCTCTGCGCCAAGCGCGGCTATTACTTGGGTTTCTGTTGTTGCCCCTGCACTGCTTGCCGGAGCAGGGAGCGCAGCTCCGAAGACACTCGGGGCCTGCTGAGGTGCGAACGCACCTTGGCCTGCTTGTCGGTCGAAGAGCTCGTCTGCTTGTTTTCGTATTTCATTGGACAGCCTAATTCTGTCGGAGGTTGTTATATCCTGCTCGGAAAGATAAGAAACGGCCTCTGGGAATGATGTCGTTTGGCCCAGACCCATAAGCATAACATCGTCTGCCATTGCTTCTAGCTCGGCATAGGTGGCTTGGTTCATGTCCACCCCTGTTCTCGAAAGGAATGTAGACGCTATTGCCGGAAGGTCTTCACTGAGCTGTGCATTTTGATACAGCGGACTATTGCGAACGCGGTCCCACTGGCGCTGCTCCATGGATGACGGAGCCTTGCCGGTGAGTTCGGTGTATCTGCTAGACAGCTTCTGATATGCTTCTGACTGAGTGCCCTGCTCTCTGGCAATAACCATAGCATCTAGCACTTCATACCTGTTCTGGCTGTGAACCGCGACGTGATCCAGCGACTGATCCAGCGTGGCCCCGGCTGGAATAGTGTCTACAACAGATCCGGAGTAGAGGGCATCAGACATCTTGCCCCGAAGTATAATTGGATTCTGGTTTGCCGCATCCGGAATACCCATCCTGTCTGCCATGTCCACCAGATCGACATCGCTAATCTGCGACATCTCTGCGTCTGGGGCGAATTGGCGGGTGGGCATATATATAGGTGGGCGCTGAACCTGAGCATCTAGGCCCCTAGATACCGCATGGTCGAAAGCCGCTGCAACAACTATCGCGGACGCCTGCGGGTCGCTGCCAGCAGAAACTATTTCCTGATCCGACTTGGCGGCCATCTTCTGGTACACGTCAGCGTACCTAACTCTAGCAGACACGGACGCCGTTGGGCCGGGTGGGGCATACTGGCCCTGAATCTTGTCTACCTCTTGCCTCTGCAGCGCCTGACCCTGTTCATACGACTCAACCATAACGCCGTCTCCCGCCTTGTATGGAGATGCGTTTTCTGGGTCGTAAACCATAAACACTACATCTGGGCGACCACCATTGTAGTCCCCAAACAGGTCATAGTCCCACCCCGGAGGCTTGTAATCGTCATTAAAGGCAACCCTAGCAACGGCTCTGAATCCAGACCGGGCATACAAAATCGGCAGCACAGTGTCGTATGCGTCTAGGTGCGTGCCCCCATTCGCTACAGCCGCATTAAGTCCATACCTGACAAAGCCTTTGTTGCTTTCGCCAGAAGAAAAGACCGATACAATGTCTCCGTCAGGCTTTACGGCCACGCCAGCCTGAGAGTCTTCACTAACAAAAACCTTAATGCCAGAGTAGTCATCGTATACGTCAACAGCCACGCGATAGGGGTTGGCCTCTAGCGCGGAAACCATGGACGACCTGAAGTAGGCTGGCCCCTCCTCTTCAGACAGCTCAAGAACTCTCCTTGTCTCTTTGCCCTGCGGCGTGATGCTATAATCTGTCTTTACCGCAGATGTCTCATCGCCCCTGCTTACAAGTTGAAGGCTTCCACCATCCTCAACTGTGCCTCCGACATCTTCTGCTTGTCCTTCTCCCACCCCTCCTCGTCGAACCTGAATGGCGGGAACGGCCTCTTCTGCGGCTGGCTCTCCTGCTGCTTCTGGGGTTGCGGCTGGCTCTGCTGCTGGCTCTGCTGCTGTTTCGGATCCATCTTTGATAACCTTTTTTTGTGTGCTTAGTTGCTCATACTCCAATGCGGCAGGAGAGCCAGCCGCAGAAG
>Ga0222715_10000512_pt1 | contig 38466 bp, 39 predicted proteins | sample C33_9DmetaG_FD_165056 | JGI IMG/M metagenome (GOLD analysis project Ga0222715, IMG submission 165056) | Estuarine water microbial communities from San Francisco Bay, California, United States - C33_9D | ecosystem: Environmental > Aquatic > Marine > Unclassified | place: USA: California...
TCCGTAAAAACAATACTCACCTCTTTAATCTTTGCACCCTTCTTATAGGCTCTGAATTTCATTTCAATTTGAAAGGCGTATCCGACAAACCGTACTGCATCTAAATTCAACTTCTTTAGTAAGGAGGCTCGATAACACATAAAACCAGCCGTAGGGTCATATACAGGCATTCCTGTGATTAAACGAACATAAAAGGAGGCCCCGTAGGAGAGCAATATTCGATGTAGCGGCCAATTAACCACATTCACTCCTTTGCAATATCTACTACCAATAGCGACATCGGCACCGTTCTCACAGGCTGCATGCAGTCGAACTAAATCACTTGGAGTATGAGAAAAGTCAGCATCCATTTCAAAAATAAAGGAATAACCCTTTGCCAAGGCCCACTTAAATCCATGGATATAAGCGGTACCAAGTCCGGCTTTTTCAGTTCTTACTTCGAGGTGAAGTGAGTCGGGATAACTATCCTGTAATTCGCGTACCTGATCTGCCGTTCCATCGGGAGAATTATCATCAACGATGAGTACATGATACCCTCTGTTTAAATCTTGAACCGCAGCAATGATCAGTGCAACGTTTTCGATTTCGTTATAGGTTGGTATAATGACTAGGCATTCACTCATAAGCGGCTAAATTAGGACATTTGTGTCGATCCAAAGACAACTTCAAAAACGTACCTTTGATTTCTGTGATGAGGCTAAAGTTTTCCTTTAAAGTTCAACTCGTTGTTATTACCCTGATTAATTTGCTTCAGGCAAGTTTTACTGGCCTTTTAAAAGACGAGGCCTACTATGCCTATTTCGCGAAGAATATGCAGTGGGGGTATTTCGATCATCCACCTTTTGTTGCCTTACTGGCACTCCCTTCATCGATTGAAGGCTTGGGGCTTTTTGGTGTTCGAATTCTAAGTGTGCTCAGCGTATCACTTAGTTATTGGCTACTGTACCAAACACTGAGTAAGGAGACCAAAGAAAGAATGTCTAACGGGCTATTTTCACTGCTACTACTAGGCTTACCTTTAGTCAATCTCTACGGATTTCTCACCTTACCAGACACAGGGACACTCCTATTTACCGCCCTATTCTTTTACGCCTACAAGCAATTTCTCTTAAAGACAAAATATGCTGTCTTAACATTAGGTCTAGCTATGGCAGGTCTCATGTACAGCAAATATACAGGCGTATTGATCCTGTTTGGCGTGATCGCTTCTAACCCTGCCTTAATCAGAGATAGTAGGGCCTGGAAGGCAGTCGTAATAAGCTTAATTACATTCGGCCCACACTTACTATGGCTCTCTCAAAACGAATGGGTGACCTTGAGGTTTCATTTTTCGGAACGACCGAATCACGCCTATGAATTTCTCCTATTCACCGGAGGGTTTTTCCTAAACGCCATCGCCATTATCGGATTTTTCTTTTACGACTTCTATCGAACCCTATTTTCAACCACTACAAGAAACCCCTTCGAAAAAGGACTAAGATTTACGGTTTGGGCAGTTCTGGTGTTTTTCTTCTTTTCGTCATTTAGTAAAAAGTCTCAACTTCAGTGGTTACTCCCCATGGTCTATCCATTACTTCTCATTTTCATAGAAAGACCGTTATCTCTGCCAGAGATAAGACGGATTAAGAAGTTAGGATTGGTGAGTATCGTTCTCCTTTTTAGTCTAAGATTTTTGATGGCTTTTGAACAACTATCTCCAATTCATCTTGAGCCTCATGGTGTCAAGGAATGGTCACAGAAAATCTCAACTAAGGCGAATGGTAAACCCGTACTATTTATAGATTCTTATCAACGCGCTGCTCTCTATGAATTTTACAGTAGACAAATAGGATTATCATATAACACCCTTGATTATCGACCAAACCAGTACGATTTTGATAAACGCTGGTCAAGTATTAATCAAGATTCTGTCTTTGTAATCAGTTCTAAACCCAACGATTTCGAACAACGCTTAGATAGCCCTAAAAAAGGAGACCTATTCTGGAGTACAACAACCTACCTCGATCTTATTTTACCTGATGAAGTTGCAATCGATTCAACGCTTATTCGCTTCGAAAAACCGTTACTAGGAAGGCTTTATTTAGCAGAGCTCGATAAATTTAGACGCGTTCAAACGATACATTTACTAAAAGTCGAAGAGAATAATACCGCATCGATTGCAGTGACAAATCTAGCTTATCCTTTCTATCGAATAGGCATTACATCACCAGGCCTGCCTCCACGAATTATTCATAAGTTTGCTCAACCTTCAAGGCTATGACCGCGGATACTGTTTTCATCTTTTTCTTTATTCTTTTAGGTCTATTAGTACTTATCAAAAGGACTTATCCGGAACCTTTTCGACTTTTCTTGCAGCTTCCTTACAATGATACTTTCATTCGACTCTATGATTCAAAACTGCGATCATGGCGCTTCACACTTTGGGGGTTTTTAGCAACGGGGATCCTTAGCCTTTCTTATTTAATCGAAAAACTAAGTTTTAAGGCTTATATCGATGAAAAGCTAGGATTTAATTCATACTTCCTAATCCTGGGCTTCTTGTTATTGAAACAGACTCTGAGATTAAATGCAGGAATTTATCTCTTAAAGAAAAAAAAGGCTTCTAAACTAATTAGTAGTGTCGCCACAAGTTTTTTAGCCTATCAAGGACTTATCTCCTTTTTATTTTCCTGGCTTTATTTCGCAGAAATAGTACCTTACTCATTGCTCGAAGCAATTTATTTCTTTCTGATTTTTGTCTTACAGATTCTAAGCTATTTCAGTGTAATCAAAAAGTCTCAACGTGGTAACATACGCTTCAGTGTGGCGTTAATTTTATATATTTGCATTCTCGAAATGTCACCCTTGACAGTATTGTTAATGGTCATTAAATGAATTTGAATATGAAAGTGAAAACCATATTGGTTTCTCAGCCCGAGCCGAAATTAGAGAACTCTCCCTATGCAAAGCTCATAGAGAAAGAAAAACTCACTGTCGATTTCAGACCATTCATTCATGTTGAAGGGGTAGATTCTAAAGAGGTGCGAGCTCAAAAAATCGACCTCAGCAAATTCACTGCCATCATTCTAACCAGTCGTAATGCGGTAGACCACTACTTTCGACTAGCTGAAGAAATGCGTTTCAAAGTCCCAGATACTATGAAATACTTCTGTCAGTCTGAAGCGGTTGCTTTTTATCTTCAGAAATATGTGGTTTATCGCAAGCGTAAAATTTATGTAGGGCAACGTCTATTATCTGACCTCACTCCTAACTTCAAGAAGTACAAAAACGAGACTTATTTATTACCGTCATCTGATTCACTAAAGCCAATTGTGCCAGATACCTTGAATGAATTTGGAATTAATTGGACTCGAGGAATCTTCTACAAGACGGTTATGAGTGACCTGTCAGATTTAGCAGACGTTTATTACGATATTCTCGTCTTCTTTAGCCCAACAGGAATCGAGAGCTTATTTCACAATTTTCCTGATTTCGCTCAAAACAATACCCGCATCGCTGCGTTCGGTAGCAGCACGATTCAAGCTGCAGAAACTAGAGGGCTAGTGGTGAATATCAAAGCTCCTACACCTGAAACCCCGTCCATGACAATGGCGCTTCAGAAGTACATCAGTGAGGTTAACGCTTAAAAGCCTTAAGCGCTAAAAATCCCCAATTTGCAATTAAAAACAGCCCACCTATAGGGGTCACAGGCCCGAGAAACGAAAGTTTCACGCCCAGTAATTCCTGTAGATTGAGGAGGTAAATACTTCCTGAAAATAATAGTATCCCGATAATGGTCAACCAGAAAGAGGTTTGCTTTACGTCTTCGTCAAAATAGGAAGTTAATAAAACGACCATTAAGAGTAAAACGTGGGTCATCTGATACCGAACCCCAATCGTAAAGCTCTCTAATTGCTCAGGGCTTAGTACTTCTTTTAAGGTATGAGATCCTAAAGCTCCTAGAATGACCGCGATCATTCCTAAAAACAACATTATTGAAACTTTTATCTTCATTTCACTTCTATTTTATAACTATATGTATCTTAAACGCTTAAAATTTGTCACATGAAGAATTCAGACTCAATCTACACACTAGACGGGATAGATAAAACCATACTATCCCATCTAATGAAAGATGCTAGAACTCCTATTCTGGAAATTTCAAGAAAGGTAGGGATTTCGGGAGCAGCGATTCATCAGCGGCTGCGAAAATTAGAGCAGGCAGGTGTATTAGAGGGATCTAAAATGGTAATTAACACTAAAAAGCTAGGCTATAGCACAATGGCATATATTGGTGTATACCTAGACAAAGCCATGAATAATCCGTCTGCAGTAAGAGCGTTGCAAGAGATCCCTGAAGTTTTAGAATGCCATTATACCACAGGCAACTGGTCTATTCTCATCAAAGTACTTTGTAAGAATAATGAACATCTTATGCAGATTCTAAACAATCACATTCAACGAATCGAAGGAATCTCAAGAACAGAAACCTTTATTTCTCTGAATCAACAAATCGATCGTCAGATTAGTCTCTAGAACGCATGACCTGCATCGCCCAGTAAAGAAGCGAAGCCAAAGCACCTAGCGCCGCGACTAGATAAGTTCTTGCTGCCCATTTCAGGGCATCTTGAGCACCATCATATTCCTGATCGGTAAGCATTTTCTCCCTGGTTAACCAAGCCAAAGCTCTTCGGCTGGCATCGTATTCAACAGGAAGGGTAATAAAACTAAAAACGGTTGCAATGGCCATAAGCCCAAGTCCTAAAAGAGCAATAAGAAACCCAAATGAGCTTCCTGCGCCAAAAGAAAGGGCAATCCCTATAATCACAATCCAAGTTGAAAGTCCCGAAGAAACTTGAACAATAGGAACTAGTTGTGATCGCATCGTCAACCATTTGTACGCCTCTGCATGTTGTACTGCATGTCCTACTTCATGTGCAGCTACCGCAGCCGCAGATGCATTTCTTCCTGAGTAAACCGCCTCACTAAGATTTACGGTTTTGTCTAAAGGGTTGTAATGATCCGTTAATCTACCGGGAGTAGAAATAACACGAACATCGCTAATGCCGTGATCGTCGAGCATTTTTTGAGCAATTTCAAAACCTGACCATCCGCCCGAAAGTTTGGTTTTCTCGTACTTTCTAAACTTTGATTTTAATCGCTGAGAAACACCAGCACTCACTAGGGTTATTAAAATGAGTAATAAATAATATCCGGCCATAATTATAGAATGAACTTATTAAACAACGATATTGACAATTTTACCAGGGACCACAATGACCTTTTTCGGGGCTGCGCCTTTGAGTTGCTCCGTAGTCTTTTCGTGAGCCATCACTGCTTTCTCAATCTCATCTTTGGATGCATCAGCGCTTAAAGTAATCTTAAAGCGCATTTTTCCATTGAAAGAAACCGGATACTCCTTTTCAGATTCGACTAAATAACTCGCATCAAAGACAGGAAAGGGCTGATGTGCTATGGATGGTGAATTACCCAATTTCACCCATAATTCTTCTGCAATATGAGGCGCATAGGGTGAAACAAGAATAGCTAAAGGCTCGAGAATCTGCCTAGAAAAACAGTTTTCAGAGGTAAGTGTATTTACACAGATCATAAATGACGAAACAGACGTATTGAATGAGAACGACTCTAGATCATCTTGCACCTTTTTGATCGTCTTATGAAGAATTTTAAATGATTCAGCACTTGGATTTTCATCATTTACTGAATCATATAATTTCCACAGTTTTTTAAGGAATCCTGACACTCCCGTAATACCTGCGGTATTCCATGGTTTAGACTGTTCTAGCGGGCCTAAGAACATTTCGTAAAGGCGTAATGCATCGGCACCGTATTCTTCACAAATCTGATCTGGATTCACCACGTTATACCAACGCTTAGACATCTTTTCAACCTCACGACCAACAATATATCGGTCTTTCTCAAGAACAAAACTGGCATCGGCGTATTGAAGCTGCCATTTTTTCAAACCTTCGATATCTAATTCATCACTTGAATTAATCAGGCCTACATCTACTCTCAATTTTTCAAAGTAGTCAATATAATTCTCAGCAGACGAATCCTTAAAATCAATTAAACCATGAGAATAGTAGGTATTGGTTTTCGACTTTCTATAGACAATTGCCGAAAGACCCGTAATCATTCCCTGATTAATCAATTTCTTAGCAAATTCAGGCTGAGAAACAAGTCCTAAGTCGTACATAAAATACTGCCAAAAGCGAGCATATAAAAGGTGAGTCACAGCGTGTTCACTACCTCCGATATAGAGATCTACTCCTTTCCAATAAGCTACCTTCTCTTTGTCGACAAGTTGAGCCTCATTGTGAGGGTCCATAAATCGATTGAAGTATTGCGAAGATCCCGCCCAGCCCGGCATGGTATTCAACTCTAGCGGAAAGATCGTTTGGTGATCAATAAAATCTACGTCTACTACCTTCTGGTTTACAGCATCCCAAGCCCAAACCTTAGCATTACCTAGAGGCGGATCGCCTTTTTCGGTAGGCAAATATTGTGTAACCTCTGGCAATTCAAGAGGTAGCGCTGATTCAGGCAACATTTGAGGTCTACCATTTACATAATAAACTGGGAAAGGCTCTCCCCAATAACGTTGACGACTGAATACCGCATCTCTTAAACGGTAATTAACCTTACCAGTTCCTTTTCCTTCCGCTTCAAGACGATCAATCATGGCACGCTTCGCAGTGGCGTAATCTAAACCATTCAAGAAATCCGAATTCGCGATGATCGTTGTTCCTTTATCGGTAAATGCCTCATCCTCTATAGAAACTCCTTCAAAAACATTAGGAATCGAAAGGTTGAAATGCTTTGCAAAATCATAATCGCGTTGGTCTCCACAGGGAACTGCCATTACAGCTCCTGTTCCATAGCTCGCTAGAACATAGTCCCCAATCCAAACCGGGATTCGATCCCCTGAAAATGGGTGAAGCACATAGGCGCCTGTAAAAGCACCTGTAATTCGTTTCACGTCAGACATACGATCAAGTTCTGAACGCTTTGCAGTTTCTTCAATGTAAGCCTCCACCTCAGCGCGCTGGACGTCTGTGGTGATTTTGGTCACTAAATCATGCTCGGGAGCAAGCGTCATAAAGCTCACCCCAAACAGGGTATCAGGTCGAGTGGTAAATACTTTGATAAGTTCTTGGTGACCCTCCACTTGAAAGCTAACTTCTGCACCTTCAGATCGTCCGATCCAATTGGTTTGGGAATCTTTAAGAGGCTGAGGCCAATCAATGGTTGATAACCCTTCAAGCAAACGGTCCGCATAGGCAGTAATTCGCATACTCCATTGCTTCATTTTTTTGCGAACTACTGGGTGTCCTCCACGCTCAGAAACCCCATTAACGATTTCATCATTGGCTAGAACCGTTCCTAATTCAGGACACCAGTTCACTTCAATGTCTGCGAGATAAGTCAGGCGATACTTTTGAAGAAGATCTTCTTGAGCTTCAGTACTCATTTCTTTCCACTCTTCAGAAGTAAATATCGGAGTATCTTCATCAGAGTGCGCATTTACAGTACCATTTCCCTCTTTCTCAAAACACGCGACTAAATCGGTAATCGATCTTGCTTTATCCGCATCCTTATCGTACCAAGAATTAAACAGGTGAATGAAAATCATCTGGGTATGCTTGTAATAACTAGGTTCAGAAGTCTTGAATTGACGAGACCAATCAAATGAAAAACCTATTCGATCTAATTGTTCGCGATAACGAGCGGTATTTACCTCGGTTGTTTTTGCCGGATGCTGCCCTGTTTGAATGGCATATTGCTCAGCAGGCAGCCCAAACGAATCATATCCCATCGGATGCAGTACGTTATAACCCTGATGGCGTTTAAAGCGTGCATAGATGTCACTTGCAATGTATCCGAGCGGATGACCCACGTGTAAACCAGCCCCCGAAGGATAAGGAAACATATCTAGCACATAATACTTCGGCTTAGCCGAATGATCCTCTGCTTTAAAAGTTTCATTTTCTGCCCAATAACGCTGCCATTTGGCCTCAATCTCGTTAAAATTATAATTCATTTCTGACCGATATTTTGGGCCTTAAAAGTACTGCGAATAAACCGAGGCTGAAAATCTAGATTTACTTTGCTAATTTTAGTGCTCCAAAGCAATTCATGAGCTCCTACATCGCACGTTATGAAAAAAGAAGACTGAGATCTTCTTATATCTCTGTAGCCTTGAGTATAACTGTGGTTCTAATTCTCGTAGGGCTCCTTTGTACACTAGTTTTTAACGCCAGCCGGCTAGGTGATTATTTTAAGGAGCAACTCATCATTACCGCCTATTTAAGTCCCAACGCCAAAGAGGTTGAGAAAGCTCAATTACTCAAAGGTTTTGAGTTAGACGAAAATACCTTAGCCGTTACCTTCATTTCTAAAGAAGAAGCCGCCAAAGATTACAGCGAAGAAATCGGACAAGACTTTGTAGAATTCCTAGGATTTAATCCACTAAGAGACGGTGTTGAAATAGCGTTAAAAGCTCCATTCGTTTCAGTCAGTTCAATCGACCAATTGGCGACCGATCTAGCGCAAAGGCCGTTTGTTGAGGAAGTAATTTATGACACTGAATTGTTGGGGTTACTGGAAAGCAACTTTTCTTCCATCCAAAAGGCCCTCGCTTTTGGAGCAGTTATCTTACTGCTATTCTCCATTCTGCTAATTAATAGTTCGATTAAACTCTCTATTTATTCTAAACGTTTGGTAATAAAGACGCTTCGACTCGTTGGGGCAAAAAAGTCCTTTATTCGCTGGCCATTTATCTGGATTAATTTACGACTTGGGCTTCTTGGGGCAACGATTTCATCGATCCTACTAACCACTCTCTATTTTGAACTAGATAAGTGGTATCCAAATCTTAAACTCACGGCAGACTATTATGCCCTTGGAGCCATTATCTCACTGCTGTTTCTATTAGGAACGACCATAACGATCTTTAGCACCTATTTAGCCACTTCAAGATTCTTGTCGCTCAAGGCAACTAACGATTTTGCATAACCTATGAAACGACCACTACTAGAAAAAAGAAATTATCAAATAATCATCGCAGGAATTATTTTAATCGCCATTGGATTTATACTTATGAGTGGCGGAAGAAGTGATGACCCCGAAGTATTCAATCCAGAAATTTACAATTTTAGAAGAATCAGACTCGCACCCACATTAATCATTATAGGCCTTGCTCTTCAAGCCTATGCTATACTATGCAGGCCGAAGAAATGAGTGTCATTGAATCTTTAATACTTGGCCTAATCCAGGGTCTAACCGAATTTTTACCCGTCTCTTCAAGTGGTCATTTGGAGTTAGCTAAAGCTTTATTGGGGAGCGAAGCACTACCAAAAGAAAGCCTGCTTGTTACGGTAATCCTTCATTTCGCTACCGCTCTAAGCACCCTTTTCTTATTTCGAAAAGATGTATGGGAGATCCTTCAAAAAACACTTTCTAGAGATCCATCTTCAACAACATTCACCTTTTCGATCGTCCTATCAATGTTACCCGCAGCAGCGGTAGGTTTTTTCTTTGAAGACCTAATCGACTCTTTTTTCTCAGGAAACCTCACCCTGGTAGGTATAATGCTCATCTTAACAGCGCTTTTATTGACAATCGCAGATCGGAGCAAGGCAAGTCAAAAATCTCTTAATTACAGAGATGCCTTTATTATCGGTATCGCCCAAGCGATTGCAATTCTGCCTGGTATATCAAGAAGCGGTGCCACCATTTCAACTTCAGTTATTTTAGGGCTCGACAAGTCTGAGGCGGCGCGTTTTTCTTTTCTAATGGTGGTTCCTCTTATCTTCGGTAAGATTGCTAAAGATCTGTTGAGCGGATCTATTTTCAGCACTGAAATCGAAACAGTACCGCTAATCATAGGCTTTCTGAGTGCCTTCTTCTCAGGAATTATCGCTTGTAAATGGATGATTACACTGGTAAAGAAAAGCAGGCTTACCTATTTCGCGGTCTATTGTGTTATAGCGGGTGTATCAGCTCTAATATTTTTATAATTAATGGAGAACCTAGGCGAATTAACTACCGAACAATGGCTCGAAGGTCAACTCCTTCTGGTTGATAAACCCCTCGGATGGAGTTCGTTTCAAGCTGTAAACGCCATAAAATGGGCTCTCTTAAAAAAACTAAAATTAAAGAAGATCAAAATTGGACATGCAGGTACACTAGATCCATTAGCTAGTGGACTGCTAATTATCTGCGTAGGAAAGTTCACTAAACGGATACCCACTTTTCAAGGTCAAATAAAAACCTATACGGGAACGATTTCAATTGGGAACACCACTCCTTCGTATGATCTAGAAACCGAATTTGACAAAACCTTTGAAACCACTCATATTAGCATCTCAGATCTTCAAGAAAAAACCAGTCAATTTACTGGCGAAATAGAGCAGACTCCTCCGCTTTTTTCTGCACTTAAAAAAGACGGGAAACGCCTATACGAATACGCTCGACAAGGTCAAGATACTGAGATTCAACCTAGAAAAATTGAAATTCACTCCTTCGAGATTGATCCTTCTAGATTCGATTCAAAAAAGGAAGTCGACTTTGAGGTGGTCTGCTCAAAGGGAACCTATATCAGATCCCTAGCACATGACTACGGTAAGGCGCTCGAATCTGGAGCCCATCTTAGCGCCCTTCGCAGAACTAAAATCGGAGAATACGAGGTAGCTGATGCTTTAACCCCTGAAGAGATTAAAGAAAGCTTATGCGTGAATTAGTCAGAAGAGCACAGCGGATCGCCCGAGTAATCACTGGGGCTTTGATGATTCTCATAAGTATGCTTTTATTTGGGTATAGTATTGAGTTAAATCTAAATCGCGATGAAATGATAAACGTCATCGAAGATCCCGAACCTGACTTTTTCAAAAAATTGGAGGAAAAACGATTCGAAGCTTTTAAAGTAGAAACGAATAAAGCATCTAACGAAGCTGGAAAAGAATCTGAATACGAAGACCCCGAGCCGTTGGCTTCTTTAGAGAGCCTCGAGGCAGGAAAAGACTATTCAAAAATGGCTGCCGAAATGGCCGCCGGTTCTGGGATTGGAGCCTTAAGTCAAGAAATCGAGGATCGTATCAATCGAATGAAGGAGAATGCCCCGCCAAAAGGACAACCCATAAAATTAGCCAAACGAACGACCATTAGTTACAATTTAAAGGGTCGCGTACACCGCGAACTTCCAGTGCCAGTGTATAAATGCTTAGAAGGGGGTGAAATCGTCATCAATGTTGCAGTAGATAATCGAGGTAGGGTTGTAGATGCCTGGTTTAGTCCTGAATTCTCATCAACAAGTAACGGATGTCTAGTAGACAACGCCATAGAATACGCTAAACTCTCACGTTTTCAAGAGTCTGGTAAGCCCTATCAAGAAGGAACGATAACCTATTTATTTCCTGCCAAGGAGGACTAACAATTCTAAAATAATCTGTCTTCCCTTATTCTCATTATACCACTGCTGTAACTGCTCCCTCGCAGTCGCATCGAGCTTACCGTGCTGAGTTTTATAATCATCGATCAATTTGGCAGCACCTACAGGTCGTGGCCCCCAACTATCTACAGTGTCTCCCGAATATTGAATAAGTTTAGGAATCGACTGAGCACCTCCCGTCAAAAATTGATTCATCAGATCAAGGTTCTCGTCTCTTAGTAGGATTTCTAACTCGAGACCCGGGTGTATTTCGGCAATTTTAGCCATTAAAGGCAATGAAGGCGGCGCATCACCACACCAAGGCTCAGTGAGTACAACCCATCTTATAGGTGCTTTTTGTTCTTTGAGCCAATCTATCTCCTGATCAATGAGCTTTGCTTGTTTTTCCCAACGCTTTATACGTTGCCAATTAAGCTGTGTGTATTCTAGATAAGCCGGTTCTGTATGTCCACCAGTGGTTCTATTCTCATCTACTAAACGCTTGTGTAATTCTTTGTACTCGCTATAATTCATCTCGAATTTTCGTTGACTGTAAAGATAATGCAGTTCAGTGGCTTAGCTTTACACCTATCAAACAACCACTTATGCAAAGTAGATGCCACTGGTGCGGTGAAGACTCTCTTTATATTGCTTACCACGACAACGAATGGGGCAGGCCTAATAGAGACGACCAAAAGCTTTTTGAGAGTTTAATTTTAGAAAGCTTTCAGTCAGGGTTAAGCTGGATCACCATCTTAAGAAAAAGAGAGTATTTTCGAAAAGCATTCGATAACTTCAATGCGGAGAAAATTGCGACCTACAACGTAAAAGATGTAGAGCGATTAATGTCTGATAAGAACATCATCAGGAATCGCCTGAAGATTGAAGCCACCATTCAAAATGCTAAGAGCTTACTTTCTTTAAATAAAGAGGGCATAACCTTAAGTCAGTTTGTTTGGGAAGTAACCGACGAAAAGGTTCTTCAACCAAAGTTTGCAGACTCAAGAGAGCTTCCTTCTACAACAATAGAGGCAAAGGCGCTTTCAAAAAAATTTAAAAAAGCGAACTTCAAGTTTATGGGTCCCGTGGTGTGCTATGCCTTTATGCAGGCCAACGGTTTAACCAATGACCATAGTCTAGAATGTTTCTTGCATCAATCCGTTTAGAAAGGGAGATCGTCAAAGTCTTCCTCGCTGGTCTGATCAGCTGCTGGGAAGCTATCTAGAGGAGGTAGTGGAGGCATTCCGCTATCTGATGTTGCCGCAGGAGCAGATTGTTGAGCTTCAATCCTCCAGCCTTGAATCGAATTGAAATACTTTACCTCTCCTTGAGGAGAAGTCCACTCACGACCTTTAAGGTTAATACCTACGGTAACCTTTTGACCTGGAGAAAATTGAGATAATAAATCACATTTATCTTGAATGAACTCTACCAATAAGTCTTGTGGATATTGCTCTTCGGTGGTAACCACTATTTCGCGCTTTCTGAAGCCATTTGCACCGTAAGTCTTGGTTTCACCTATTAATTTGATACTTCCTTGTAATTCCATGATCTAGTTTTGAGATTTATAGGCCTCTGCAATATCAGCCGCTAAGCTCTGAAAGGCTTCTGGGGTTAGATTTTCTTTATGTGTGAATTGTGCGTTCTTCATCTCATTGAGCGGAATAAGATGAACATGGACATGAGGTACTTCTAGCCCAATAACTGAAAGACCTACACGTTTGCACTCGACGACCTTTTCAATAGCCTTAGCAACTGAATAAGAGAACTGCATAAGGTCAGTATATTCATCTATGGATAAATCAAAAAGTCGATTCGTTTCTTTTTTAGGGATACATAGGGTATGTCCTTTGGCGTTTGGATTGATATCTAAAAACGCCAAAAAGTCTTGATTTTCAGCAACCTTATACGAGGGTATTTCTCCAGAAATAATCTTTGAAAAAATAGTTGCCATTAAGATCTTGTAATTTTTACAACTTCAAATTCGATTTTACCGCTAGGTACTTGAATCTCTGCCGTATCACCAACAGCCTTACCTAGAAGTCCTTTACCGATTGGAGAATTTACTGAGATCTTACCTGTCTTGAGGTCTGCCTCACTTTCAGCTACTAATGTATAGGTCATTTCTTGACCATTAACCTTATTCTTAATTGTAACCGTTGACAATACTAAGACTTTGGAGTTGTCTAATTGTGATTCATCAATGATACGAGCATTGGCCAAAGTTTCTTCAAGCTTAGAAATTCTCATTTCTAAAAGTCCTTGAGCTTCTTTCGCCGCATCATACTCGGCATTTTCTGACAAATCTCCTTTATCTCTTGCGTCTGCTATAGCCTGCGAAGCCTTTGGACGCTCGATATCTTTCAATTGATTTAACTCGTCTTTCAGTTTTTGTAAACCTTCTTTCGTGTAATAAGCTACTTTTGCCATGGTCATAACAATTAAAAAATCCTCAAGACGATGTATGAGTCGAGAGGATTGAATCAAAGATACAAAATTCTAAAGAGTCTCGAAAGTTGCGATTACCTATTAAATTCATTGCCATTTTTCTTTTCCTCATTGTATGTAGCTGTGAATCAATCACTCCTATTCAAAATCCATTTTTACCAAAGGCCTCTTTTGATGTTCAAATCGACATAAACCTTCCACTATATAGTCCGCTTCAAAACACAGGAAATTCGGTCACGCTCCCAAGCAACCTTGGCGGAGTAAAGGGAATTCACATTACCAACGTAGGGTTTTCAACATTTCGCGCCTTCGAAGTCTCATGCCCAAATCACCCCCCTAGTTCGTGTTCTTCAACTGAATTGCAAGGGAGTCAAGTCAACTGTCAATGCGAGGATCAATTGAGTTACAGCGTATTTACCGGCCAACTGCTTAATCGTCAAGGTTCAGAAACCCTATTCGACCTTACTGAATATCAGGTAAGAACCGAGGGCAATACGCTCTATATTTTTAATTAAGCGTTCTAGTTTTGATGAGACTCGCGAAGTAAGTCGTTTACCGTCTTCACCGGGTTAAAAGTCATTGAAGGCACCTCAACGAATAGTGTATTCCAGAAAGCCATAGCTCCATTCCACAAGCCGGGTAACTCAAGGGCAAGAATCTTATTTCCTTCATAAGTTTTATGAGCAATGAATCCTTGTTTATAATCCACAAAATCTTCAAGCTGATAACGCTCTCCTCCATAATCGGTAAGGCCACAAACAATATCCACCGGATTAAAGTGAGTTGCATTTTGAAGAACAGTATTTTGCTCAGGGTTTTCCTTGTCAATCTGAGCAGACTCAACAATCTGAAGTCGTTGACCATCAGAGGTGTTAACCCAAAATGGACCTCCCCCAGGCTCTCCTTCATTTCTTACCATGGCACAAACGCGCAACGGTCTGAAAAGGGCATTTTTTAAATCAAACAAAGGATCCTTAGAAGCAGAGCTAGATTCGTATCCAAAGGTCGAACTTAGAAATGATTCTATTTTTGCAAGATCTGCAGTCTCAGGGAATTCACACACCTCTTTCTGAAACCTATGAATTTGCTCCTGAATCTCAAAAGCAATACCTGCTAAAACACGTTTAAACTTGTGATGTTCAGCCCAATTTCTCCTTACACAGATATTATCAATATTCTTAATAAAGACAAAGTCTGCGGAGAGTTTAGAGAGATTCTCAATTAGTGCACCATGACCTCCCGGCCTAAAGAGCAAATCACCATCTAAAATTCTCGCCGGTGTAAAATCAGAATTGAGAGCGGGGGTGTCGGTGTACTTTTTCTGAGAAGAATAGGTAACCTCAACTTTCGAGGGAAACGATTTTTTCAAACGCTCAACTTCTTCAGAAATAGCGTCGAGATGATCTTCAGAAACTGTAAAATGAACACTCCCCTTCGTATAATCTAAAGCCTCCATAAGATGAGTATAAAGCGGAGTATAAGGCTGTTCTTCTTTGTGAAAGGGTAAGAGTGCCTTTGGCCTGCTTCCAAATTCAAATGGCGGCTCATTAAGCATAGTGCTTACCAGTGCAATACGGTCTTGATTGCTTATTACATCGTTTGATCCAATAGCATTCCTTAGATCTTCGGCGAATGGAAAACGATCAAAATATTCGAAGAATTGCTTTTCAGACGGATGCTTTTCAGCGTACTCTTCGAAGGGATCATCCGGTCTAAAGTCATCTAAGAAACTGTACAAACTTTTGAACATCCGAGTAGCAGCACCAGAGGCCGGAACGAATTTCTGAAGGTTATACTGCGATGCTTTTTGAGTAAATATTTCAAGGTATTTTTCTGAATCTTCAATAGGAATAATGCCATCGTTCAACGTGGCCGGACGCGCTAAGTTTACGAAGGGCACACCTTCTTTTATTTGCTTTAACTGTCTCTCGTATTGAGATAGAGAAATACCTAGATTCTCGAGTTGGGCTTGGTCTCTAGGGGCTAAATTCATAGAGTTTAAAAGAGCGCCTCAATGGCAGTTGAAGCAGACTCTAGTCGGGTTGTTTGGTTTCCTTGTAAAGATATATAATTACAACCATTAGCCTCCAAAGCAGAGCGAAATGCCTCGTACATTTTCTCTCTCTCGTGTGGTTTATCTCTGAGATCGTCAGCTACCCACGGCACATCAATACCTGTGAGTAGATACAAATCATAGTTTTGACTAGACACCGCATCAAGAAGCCTTTGATCTGCCCATCCGTTATAATAGACCTCAGAGTATACCAAAGTCTCTAGTAAATCTGTATCGCAAACGATGAATTGCTTCTTCTCGTTTTCGGCCTGAATAATTGCCTTATTTTCAAGTTTCATTTGTCCGATAGCTATCGGTACTAGATCTTCAGGCTGACAAATAGCACGCGAACAATCCCATTTATCCTGCAGATACTCTCTAGCATATTCAGCCACCCAAGGCACATCGTACTTTTCAGAAAGTTGTTTGGCAAGCGTAGTTTTACCCGTTGACTCAGGGCCAAAAAGAACAATACGCTTTACTACAGTTCGTTTTTGTGAAGGGATTTTCTCCATGCGTAATATCCTTGAAAGGCAAGTATCGTAAAAATAAAATACTGTAATGAGAGCATCCCCCAACCTCGATAGGCATAAAGAGGAATGGTGATTAAATCAGCGGAAATCCAAAGAATCCAACTCTCTAATTTCTTTCGTGCCATCAACCACATCGCCGTGAAGAATACCCCACTGGTAAAAATATCAATGACATTTGAAAGATCCATTGCTGTGCTAGTCAGGCGATAAACCATATAAGTAACCAGCATCGTAACAAGTACTAGGGTAAGGCCAAGTCCTTTTTCTTTGCTCGTCATCGTAGTGATTTGACGAACTTTTTTTCCTTCTTTTTGTCTCGACCATTCCCACCAACCATAAATACTCATCAATGAATAGTAGGCGTTCATTAGCATATCTCCGAGCAGACGGTCAGTAAAAAAAAGGTACATGGTTATCGTTGTTCCGATGATCCCTGTCGGATATACCCAAATATTAGCTCGCTTCGCCAACCAAACACTCCACACGCCGAATATAAAGGCCAAGAGCTCCAAAACAATAAGCTCAGTACTTCGTTCTAAATAAGGGCCTAAGAAGAAATCAACAATATTCATGATAACGTTTTAGTCTGATAGGTATAGACTAAGGTGTGATTGTCGAAAGTTTCGAAAGTAAAGTGGAATCGATTTTCATCAACCCATGCACTACTGTGGTGGGACTCTAGGGTAAAATCATCAATATTTATGGCCTCTCTAAAGGATAACCCTGCTCGGTCCAAGATTTTATAAATCGATTCTTTAGCTCCCCAAATAGCGGTTAGTTTTTCAATACGGTCCGAGGTATTTTCAAGACTTGCTACGGCACCTTCCCCCGTAAATCGAGGTGCAATTTTCAAAATTTTCTCACGATGCTGTTCTATATCTACGCCAATCTCAACATTAAATCCCAATGCGATCGCAACATAGCCCATAGTATGCGAAATAGATATCGAAATCCCACTATCCAGGAAAGGCTTTCCTGACGGCTTATACTTCAGCCCTTCATCTTCTATCTGATAAGTCTTTAGTAGCTGCCTTACCGCAAGAAAACATTTGCGATGCGTTTCTGACTTCATCTTAGACAAGCGCTCTTTAGAAGCCTCAGAAAGATTAAGGTTTTGGCGCAGTTCCTCTTCAGACTCTGAAACTCGCCAAACGGCGACCTTATAATCTTGAATACTCTTACTACTCAGGCTTTTAAATAAAGGCACTTTCTGAAAATTGATGGTATCTTTGTGGCCGTAAAAATACGGTTTTAATCATGGCAACACCCACTTACACCCCTTACAAAGTAAAAGACCTCAGTTTAGCAGATTGGGGACGCAAAGAAATTGAGCTTGCAGAAGCAGAGATGCCGGGTCTTATGGCCCTTCGAGAAGAGTATGGCGAAGCGCAGCCTCTGAAAGGTGCTCGTATTGCGGGTTGTCTGCACATGACCATTCAAACTGCCGTGCTTATCGAGACCCTAGTGGCCTTGGGAGCAGAGGTTACTTGGAGTTCTTGTAATATCTTCTCTACTCAGGATCACGCAGCAGCGGCTATTGCAGCGGCAGGGATTCCCGTTTATGCTTGGAAGGGGATGAACGAAGAGGAATTCAACTGGTGTATTGAGCAGACCCTTTTCTTCGGAGAAGATCGTCAACCGCTCAATATGATTCTTGACGATGGTGGGGACCTTACGAATATGGTACTTGATGAGTATCCAGAACTAGTAGCTGAGATTAGAGGTCTCTCTGAAGAAACTACTACTGGGGTTCACCGACTCTATGAGCGTATGGCCAAAGGAACACTTCCAATGCCTGCGATTAATGTCAATGACTCGGTAACTAAGTCGAAGTTTGATAACAAGTACGGATGTAAAGAAAGTGCCGTTGACGCGGTTCGCCGAGCTACCGATGTAATGCTTGCAGGTAAGCGTGTGATTGTTTGCGGGTACGGAGACGTAGGAAAGGGAACAGCCGCTTCATTTAGAGGTGCAGGGGCGATTGTAACGGTCACTGAGATTGACCCAATCTGTGCACTTCAAGCCTGTATGGACGGATACGAAGTAAAACGTCTAGAGACTGCGGTAGGTAATGCGGATATTGTAATCACCACTACCGGTAACAAAGACATTGTACGCGGAGAGCATTTCGAGGCGATGAAAGACAAGACCATTGTATGTAACATCGGACACTTCGATAATGAAATCGACATGGCGTGGTTAAATAGCAACCACGGAAACACCAAGGTTGAGATCAAGCCTCAAGTGGATAAATACACCATAGACGGTAAAGACATCATCATCTTAGCTGAAGGTCGTCTAGTTAACCTAGGATGTGCTACCGGACACCCAAGCTTTGTAATGAGTAATTCATTCACTAACCAGACTCTTGCTCAGTTAGAGTTGTGGAACAACTCTGAGAATTACGAAAACAAGGTTTACATGCTTCCGAAGCACTTAGATGAGAAAGTAGCAGCCCTTCACCTTGCAAAACTAGGTGCAGAACTTACCGAATTAAAGCAAGATCAGGCAGCCTATATTGGAGTAACCGTCAAAGGACCCTTCAAGCCTGAGTATTACAGATACTAGTGTCCTCTTTTCAGAAACTCATAACACTAGTAGACGAGCTGTATCAGGAGTCTAATTGGGCTGAAAAAAGTTCAATCGAAGTTTCCAAAGCGACTGTTGGGTGGCATATTGCGCACTCCTACCTCGTAATTATAAAGAGTTGTGAAAATCTTTTAAGCAATACAAATCGCCCATCAAAAAATCCAAAGTGGCTTCGACAAGAAGTCTTTTTTCTTTTACGAAAAATACCTCGAAATAAGATTGAGGCCCCAGACTTTGTTGTACCTATCGATGATAGCCAGAAGGAGATTAAAAGGCTTTACGACCAGGCGATGTCGCTCCTTTTACAGATAGAACAAAATAAGGATGGATACTTATCGCATCCCTTTTTAGGACCAATAAAACCAAAAAGAGTTCCTTTTTTCCTTCGAATACACACCGCTCATCACCTGCAGATTATTCGAGAAATTATCAAATAAAAAAAGGCACCGCATGCGGTGCCTTTTTGATATTAAGTCTAGAAATCAATTACGCCTCTGGGAACGGATCAACAGATACAAATGATTTTCCTCCTACTTTCTTTTCAAAACGAACGATACCATCAACTTTCGCGTGAAGGGTATGATCTTTTGAAGCATACACATTTTCTCCTGGGTTGTGTTTAGTGCCTCTTTGACGGACGATGATGTTACCTGCAATCGCAGCTTGACCACCGAAAATTTTAACGCCTAAGCGTTTCGATTCTGATTCTCTACCGTTTTTAGAACTACCGACCCCTTTCTTGTGTGCCATGGTATTATCTTTTTATTTAATTATGCTTTTGAAATCGCTTCGATTAACTCAGCCTTCTTCATCGAAGAAATTCCTGAGATCCCTTTGTCTTTAGCTACCTCTTTAAGTTCAGCCACAGTCATTGATGAATAATCAACGGCAGCTTCTTTAGCAGGAGCTTCTACCTCTTTCGCTTCTTCTTTCTTAGGAGCTGCTTTCTTAGCTGTTGCTTTATTAGCACCACTAGAAACGATGTTTTCAATGCTCACTTCAGTTAAATACTGACGGTGACCATTTTGTTTTTGGTAGCCCTTTCTTCTTTTCTTTTTAAAGACGATTACTTTATCGCCTTTCAGATGCTGAAGTACTTTTACTTCTATAGCAGCACCTTCTACGACTGGGGCGCCAATAGTAACCGAACCGTTGTCATCGATTAAAAGAACACGATCAAAAGAAACTTTTGAACCTTCTTTAGCATCTAAACGGTGTACGAATACCTTCTGGTCTTTTGCAACCTTAAATTGCTGCCCTGCCATCTCTACAATTGCGTACATAGTATAAAATTTAGTTCATTTCGCTATTAAGCGGGTGCAAATATAATTCAAAATAACGAGTTGCCAACAGTTTACAAACATTTTATCTGCCTCAGAATTAACACCTTTATAATAATTGAAACCTCATTCATAACGTATCTTTGTAGATAGTACAACCCCTTAGTCTAGATGTAACTTTTCTAAGGGTTTGTCGTCAGAATAGTATTAATTAAAACATCACTAATTCAATGAAGCCATTTTATGCTTTCACTGCAATACTTGGTCTTTGCTTGGGAACCCTTCAAGCCCAGCAAGTAGATTTCGAAGAGTACGATTTAGAAAACGGTCTTCACGTGATCCTTCATCAAGACAATACCGCTCCGGTAGTTGTAACTTCAGTTATGTATCACGTGGGTTCGAAAGACGAAAATCCGGCAAAAACAGGATTTGCTCATTTCTTTGAACACCTTTTATTCGAAGGATCAGAAAATATCGAACGTGGAGAGTTCTTTAAAATTGTAACCTCAAACGGAGGGTACAATAATGCAAACACTACCCAAGACCGCACCTACTATTACGAGCTTTTTCCTTCAAATCAACTCGCCTTAGGACTTTGGTTAGAATCAGAGCGATTAATGCATCCGATTATCAATCAAATCGGCGTTGATACTCAAAAAGAAGTCGTTCAAGAAGAGAGAAGACTCCGAGTAGATAACGCGCCTTATGGTCAATTGATTGAGAATATGTTTAAGAACTTATTTAGCAATCATCCTTATCGCTGGTCGGTAATCGGTTCTTTGGACCATTTAGCAAGTGCATCTCTAGAAGACTTTCAAGAATTCAATAAGGTGTACTATGTTCCCAATAACGCCACCTTAGTTTTAGCAGGAGACTTTGAAAAAGAAGAAGCGAAGAAACTCATCGAAGATTATTTCGGTCCTATTCCTAGAGGAAAAGAAATAGTAAAGAAAACCTACGATGAAGCACCAATCGATGGGCCTATTTACGCTCAATTCGAGGATGCAAATATTCAAATCCCTCTTATTTTATTAGGTTATCGCACCCCAGGTCAAGCCTCTAGAGATGCCTATGTACTGAACATGATTTCCTCTTACCTCAGCTCCGGACAAAGTTCTGTTCTCCAAAAGAAATTAGTAGATCAAAAACAAATGGCACTGCAAATCTTCGCTTTCAACTATAGCTTAGAAGACTACGGAGCTTATCTACTTGGAGGTCTACCTTTAGGAGACCATTCTATGGATGATCTAGTCGCAGAAATCGATGTAGAAATTGAAAAACTACAAAACGACTTGATTTCTGAACGTGATTATCAAAAACTTCAGAATCAATTCGAAAACTCATTTGTAAGTGCCAACAGCTCTTTTGAGGGAATTGCAGAAAATTTAGCTTCATACAACCAACTTTTCGGTGACACTAACTTGATCAATACAGAGATTGAGATTTACAGAAGTATCACTAGAGAAGAAATTAGAGAGGTTGCCAAAAAATATCTTCAAAAGCAACAACGTGTTGAATTAAAGTACGTTCCAAAACAAGACTAGTATCATGAAACTTAATATTCAAACTATTTTACGCAAAACCACAAAAACGGTTCTTATGACAGCCGTATTTGCAAGTGCTAGCTTGACCGCACAAATAGACCGTTCACAACAACCTGCACCCAACGGGTCTCCGGTAATTAAATTAGAAGAACCCCAAACCTTTGAACTTAAAAACGGATTAAAAGTTCTCGTCGTTGAAAATCACAAACTACCTCGGGTTAGCGTTCAGCTGCTCTTAGATAATCCGCCCATCTTAGAAGGAGAAAAGGCAGGTGTATCAAGCCTAACAGGAAGCCTCTTAGGTAAAGGATCTATGAATATCTCAAAGGACGACTACAACGATGAGGTAGACTTCTTAGGCGCATCAATCAATTTCTCTGGTCAAAGTGCTTTTGCTTCGACTTTATCTAGAAATTTTCCTAGAATCATTGAGCTCATGGCCGATGCGGCGATTCATCCAAACTTCTCGGGGGAAGAGTTTGAAAAAGAAAAGGAACGATTCATTGAGGGATTAAAGTCTGACGAAAAAAATGTTTCAGCAGTCGCTCGTCGTGTAGAGTCAGCACTTGCTTATGGAACCGCTCACCCGAGTGGTGAGTTTTCGAGTATCGAAAGTATCGAGAAAGTTGCCCTAGAAGATGCCAAGGCGTTTTATGAGGACTTTTTTGTTCCCGAACATGCCTACCTAGTATTAATCGGGGATCTGACTTTAAAAGACGCGAAGAAACTAGTAAAATCAAATTTTGGAAAATGGAAGGCAAAATCTGCTAGACAAACTCCTTTCGGAGCAGCCTCGAATCCTGAAGCCACAGAAATCAACTTCGTTGATATGCCAAACGCTGTACAATCTGAAATTATTGTACAAAACCTTGTTGATCTTAAAATGAGCGATGAGGACTATATTCCTGCACTTATTGCCAACCAAATTCTTGGAGGAGGAGCAGAAGGCAGACTCTTTTTAAATCTTAGAGAAGATAAAGGATATACCTACGGATCCTATTCAGGTATCGGAAGCAGCAAAGACACCAAAGCGCGTTTTAGAGCCACTGCGCAAGTTCGAAATGCCGTAACAGATTCCGCTGTAGTTCAAATTCTGGAAGAAGTTAAGCGAATTAGAACAGAGCTTGTTAATCAAGAAGATCTTAAAAACGCTAAAGAGAAATACAAAGGAAGTTTTGTGCGTTCACTAGAGCGTCCACAGACGGTAGCAAATTTTGCCCTCAACATCGAAACTCAAGATTTAGACGGGGACTTCTATCAGACCTATTTAAGCCGAATTGATGCAGTAACTGCCGAAGAGGTAATAGCCGCTGCCAACAAGTTTTTTGCTCTTAACAACCTCAGAATCGTGGTGGTAGGAAAGGGTGTTGAAGTAGCCGAAGCTCTTGAAAATATCAACTTCGATGGTGCCAAACTGAAGGTAAACTACTTTGATCCATTTGCAAATTCAATCGAAAAACCAACCTTTAGCAAGCCACTACCTGCAGGGCTTACTGCTCAAAAGGTAATTGCAAACTACCTAGATAAAGTAGGCGGAACTGAAGCTCTTGAAAACGTTAGTTCTTACGCTATAAAAGCTACTGCTACCATTCAAGGGATGACTCTTGAGCTGGCAACTTCAGCAAAGGGAGCTAACTACACTCAGGAGATGAAAATGATGGGCAATGTTATGCAGCGTTCTGTACTTACCAAAAGTGAGGCCTATCAAGAGATGCAAGGTCAACGCATCCCAATGAGTGAGGAGGATCGCCAAAAAATGCAATTAGAAACAGGGATTGTTGCCGAATTAGCCTGGGTAGATCATCCTGAAATCAAATTAACCGCCATCGAGTCGGTAAATGGTTCTGACGCATATGTTGTTCAGCTCACTAAGGATCGCACTCTTTACTTCGATGTAAATTCGGGACTTAAGGTTCAGGAAATCGTAACGGTTGAAGCAGGCGGACAAACGATTACCCAAAAAGCCTCTTTCAGCGACTACAAAGAAGTTAACGGGATACTTATCCCTCATAGCGTTTCTAGAAATTTAGGGCCACAGACACTAGATTTTAAGATCGCTGAAATCACAATAAACTAGAGATGAAGAAAGTTCTCATCCTGTTCGCACTAATAGCAGGCCTAGCCGTATCATGCAAAGGTGAAACCTCTAAATCGAATACCGAAGCTAAAGTAGTAGATCCTTACACGATGGAAGGTGTGATGGCGGTGCACGATGAAATAATGCCAAAAATGGGACAAATGGCAAAACTATCTAGTGCATTAAAACCATTAGCTGATTCTTCTCCTAAGGGTCCTGAGGCCAAAGCTATCGAGGATCTAAAAGTTGCTCACGAAGCCATGATGACTTGGATGAAAGAAATTGGAGACACTTTTACCCATGAAGAAATCATGAAAGGAGCTGCCTTAAGTGATGAAAAGAAAGAAGCGCTTCGAATTGAAGCAGATAAAATCGCAGAGGTAAAACGCTTAATGCTAGAGAGTATTACCAATGCTGAGGCCTTGTTAAGAAAATAACGCGGGCATTTTTATTAACTGTATTATAGGGCTGTCTTTGGCAGCCCTATTTTTATTTGCTTGATTCTTCTATTATCGATGCTTTCAACCGTTAGGGTATAGCCCTTGAAACGGATGATTTCTCCTCGCTTCGGAAATCCTTTGGTGATCTCTAGTACAAAACCAGCTAGGGTCTCAGACTCTCCCTTAAACTCTTCAAACATCTCTACGCTGCTTAATTCAGCAACACGATAGAAATCTTTTAATGAAGTTTTTCCTTCAAAAACATAGGTGTAATCATCGATACGAGAATAAACTAGATCAATATCGTCGTACTCATCACTGATGTCGCCAACAATCTCTTCAATTACATCTTCTAGAGTAATTACGCCAGAGGTTCCGCCGTACTCATCTACAACAATGGCTAAGTGTGTTTTTTGATTTTGAAAATCTACCAATAAATCATCCAACTTTTTATTCTCTGGAACAAAAAAAGGAGCGCGCAAAAGGTTCTGCCACTCAAAATCATCTTCGTCTAAGTGCGGTAACAAGTCTTTGATAAAGAGAACTCCCAAGATCTTATCCATAGAGTCTTCAAAAACAGGTACTCTTGAATACCCCTTTTCAGTGACCCGCTGCAACACCTCAGCGTAGCTTAGGTCGCTTTTAAGGCCGAAAATATCAATGCGCGGACGCATTACTTGACGAGTTTCTGTATTACCAAAAGTCACAATTCCTTCGAGTAATTTCTTTTCCTCTGAGGTGGTATCTTCTTGCGAAGCTAATTCTAAGGCCTGAGAGAGATGATCTACACTAATCTGCGCACGTTTATCAGCCAGTTTATCCTCAAGTAAGTGGCTTAATGACTGAAGTGGTCGACTTAACGGGCTAAAAAATTTGTCTAAAACCGAAAGCACCGGTGTCATTCTCAAAGAGACAGTTATCGGATTTCTATTTGCATAGATCTTTGGCAAAATCTCACCGAAGATCAAAATCAAAACAGTGGCGATGGCAATGTCAAATAGCGTTTGCAACGATAAGACTGCAAAAAGTAAGGTTTCTGAACCTGAAAACCAGAAATCAGAGAGACTTGTGAAAAGTAAAACAATGGCAATATTAACTGCATTGTTTGCAATAAGAATCGTAGCCAATAAACGCTTTGGTGTGGATAGTAAGGCTAAGGTTTTTGCGCCTTTCTGTTCTGGATCTTCTTTCAGTTGATTGATATCGGTTGCCGACAAACCAAATAACGCAACCTCTGACCCTGAAATCAATGCAGAACTGATGAGTAAAAATAGAAGTCCGATTATAGAAAAAAGAAGCTCAAGGTTACCTAAAACGGCGGTCTCGTTAACAGCTAAAACAGTTGAAATTAAATTACTGGATAGGGGATCTGAGCTCATAATTTAGAACGGAAGATCGTCGTCTTCTGCAGGAGAAATATTAGCCGCAGGAGTCGCCGACGGCTGACTAGCTGATGGTTGTCCCATAGGCGTTCCACCTTCTTTTGGAGGGCTAAGGAACGTGAAGTCGGTGACATGTACCTCAGTACTGTAGCGCATTTGTCCACTTTCATCTTGCCATTGACGGTTTTTCAATCGCCCTTCAACATAGATTTTGTCACCTTTGTTCAGGTACTTCTCACAAATTTCTGCTGCCTTGTTTCGCACAACTATGTTATGCCACTCGGTATTTGAAACCTTTTCACCAGTTTGTTTATTGGTATAGGTTTCATTCGTAGCTACCGGAAATCTACCGATACAATTTCCACCTTCGAAATAGTGCATTTTAACCTCATCTCCTAGATGGCCAATGAGCATAACTTTGTTGAGTGTTCCTGACATAAAATTAAAAGTACTAAATTTTGAATTGTTGAAGCAATCGCTCCATTAAAGTTGAGGTCGGATATTGATCAATTTCATCCATAGAAACCACTGGTTGGTTTAGATTTTTGACCTCTACTCGGTAAACTCTTACCTCGAGATGTCGATGAGAAAGCTTGTGCACTATTGGGTTTTCACTAAGCAAAGTCACCTTTGCGCTTTGCCCTACGAATGACTCAATTTCATTCGTGGTTAATTCGCCCGAAGTATCAGATTCTATAAGTGGAAACTCATACAATCCCGCCCAAATACCATGGTTAGGTCGTTTTACAAACCGTGTATTTCGATTCTGGTCAAGCAACATCAAATAATGCAGATAACGCTTGGTTACTTTTACCTTAGACAATTTGACGGGTAAATCATCGATCTTATTAGTTGCTAATGCTAGGCATCGATCATTAAATATACAGTTCGTGCAATTCGGCTTTTTTGGGGTACACTCAGTCGCTCCAAATTCCATAATTGCCTGATTAAAAAGATCTGGATCTTCAGGATCAATTAAAGAGTCTGCCAATTCTTGAAATAACTTTTGACCATTCGATTTGTTAATGGGCTCATCGATACCGAAAACACGCGACAAAACCCTGTAAACATTCCCATCAACAACTGCCTTTTTTTCCTTGAAAGCAAAGGAGGCTATTGCCGCTGCTGTATAAGGCCCAATACCTTTTAACTTCAAGAGTTCATCGTAGGTTTCTGGGAAACGTCCGCGAAAATCCTCGCAGACAATTTCCGCTGTTTTTTTTAGGTTTCGAGCACGTGAATAGTAACCTAACCCTTGCCAAAGCTTTAGAACCTCTTCCTCATTTGCCGCTGCAAGATCTTGAACTGTGGGATAAGATGCCTGAAACTTTTCATAATAAGGAAGCCCTTGCGCCACTCGAGTCTGTTGAAGAATCACTTCGGATAGCCAGATAAAATATGGGTCACGCGTATCTCTCCAGGGAAGGGATCGTTTACTTATTAAATACCACTTTATAAGTGGAGCTGAAAAATATCGGTTATCTTTGCTCATTTGATATAGTAGCCTAAAATTTAGAGGCTTAAGGCTAAAAATGCATTTAATTCGTATATTTGCAAGCCTTAAAAAATTATTAAAGATAACCAGCATATGACGAAAGCAGACATCGTAAGCAAAATCTCTGACAAATTAGGAATCGAGAAAGGAGACGTACAAGCTACTGTAGAGTCTTTCATGGAAGAAGTGAAAGCATCCCTAGAAAGTGGAGACAATGTTTACTTAAGAGGTTTTGGTAGCTTCATTATCAAAACAAGAGCTGAGAAAACAGGTCGTAACATTTCGAAGAACACAACCATTAAGATTCCTGCACACAACGTACCCGCATTCAAACCTGCTAAGGTTTTTGTAGAAGGCGTAAAAAACGGTGTAGAAGTAAAATAAGTATTAATCGATAAATCAACCGCATTATGCCGAGTGGAAAGAAAAGAAAAAGACATAAGGTAGCGACTCACAAGCGCAAGAAGCGTAGAAGAGCTAATCGCCACAAGAAGAAATAAGTAAGCTCGGGCTCTGTCCCGAGTTGCTATTTTTCACCCCATACGTTCATTGACATTTTCGAATACCGCTGACAAAACACTTTGTGTTCTGCAGCACCATTATTAATTAGTGTACTAGTATTACTAGTGCAATAAATATCGTAACCGTGAATAAAGAATTAATCATTCGAACACAGAACAACACGGTCGATTTTGCCTTATTAAAAGACGGGAAATTAGTTGAATTACACCGAGAAGAAGGAGATAATAGCTTCTCTGTAGGAGACATATTTCTTGCGAAAGTACGCAAGCCGGTTACCGGTTTAAATGCTGCCTTTGTAAATGTAGGGTATCAAAAAGATGCCTTTTTACACTATCATGATCTAGGGCCAAGAATTGGGTCTCTTATGAGCTTTACTAAGGGAGTATTAAGCAAAAAAATTACGGATTTCAGTTTGACAAACTATCCGCTAGAAAAAGAAATAGATAAAGACGGCAGTATCAACGATGCGATTAAAGCTAACCAATCTATCCTGGTTCAAATAGTTAAAGAACCAATATCGACTAAAGGCCCTCGAATTAGTTCAGAACTATCGTTGGCAGGTAGATATGTAGTTATGGTACCTTTCTCAGATAGAGTCTCAGTCTCACAGAAGATCGAGAGTAAAAAAGAAAAGGATCGTCTCAAGAGATTGGTGATGAGTATCAAACCTAAAGGTTTTGGTATCATTGTAAGAACAGTAGCCGAAGGTCAAAAAGTAGCTAGCTTAGATGCTGACATACAGCGCTTGATCGGAAAATGGAATACCTTATGCGCTAATGTTTCGCAAGGAGACCATCCATCTAAAGTACTCACAGAAGTTAATCGCTCTTTAAGTTTTATTAGAGACGTCTTTAACGAAAGCTTTACGGGTATTCATGCCGACGACCCTGCTATGATCGAAAGCATCAAAGATTACCTCACCGAAATATCACCCAAACATGAATCGATTGTTAAGCTTCATACAGGAGCCGTTCCAATCTATGAGAAGTTTGGGATTGATCGACAAATTAAAACATCATTAGGAAAGACCGCTTCTATGTCAAAAGGGGCGTACCTAGTGATTGAGCACACCGAAGCCATGCATGTTATCGATGTCAATAGTGGCAATCGATCTAACAAAGCAAATAATCAAGAAGACACTGCACTTGAAGTAAATCTCATTGCTGCGACAGAAGTTGCTAGACAACTACGCCTGCGCGATATGGGAGGAATTATTGTAGTCGACTTCATTGATATGGCTAAGAATGAACATCGCAAACAACTCTATGATCACCTGCGTGAAGAGATGAGTGATGATCGTGCAAAGCACAAAATTTTACCACCGACGAAGTTCGGTCTGATTCAAATCACGAGACAACGTGTAAGACCAGAGGTAAATATAATGACCCGCGAAAAAGATCCGAATGAAAATGGAACTGTTGAAGCTCCAATCGTTTTGATTGATAAAATGAATTATGAAATCGAAAAGATTTTAAGCAAAAAGAATAACAAAGGAGGTATCTACTTAAACGTTCACCCGTTTATTGCAGCTTATCTCACCAAAGGGCTTAATTCTATTCGTTTTCGCTGGTTCTTAAAGCATAAGAAGTGGATACATATTATCCCTCGAGATGCCTATACCTACTTACACTACCGTTTCAAAAATAAACAAGGCAAAACGATACGTTTATAGAAAAAGCCCCCTCGATGAGGGGGCTTTTTTTTTGCAGTAAACCGGAGTACTTTTGAATGGTGTACTACAAGCCAATGACTACATCTTACACTATAGACGAGGCGAAGCAGCGCATTGAAAATTATTGTGCCTATCGAGAGCGCTGTCATAGCGAAGTAGTTTCAAAGCTTGAGTCTATGGGGATGATTCCTCAGGCCATAGAAAAAATCGTAGATGATCTTATTCAGTCCAATTACCTAAATGAACAACGTTTCGCCATTCAATTCGCACTGGGAAAATTCAGAATCAAGCATTGGGGAAAAAGACGAATCGAAAGAGAGTTGAAGTTCAAAGGACTCAGTCCTTTCACCATAAAAAAAGCCATCCAAGCTCTAGAAAAGGAAGATTATGAAGGCTGCTTTCACTCCCTCTTTGATAAAAAATTAGATTCGTTCAGCACTTTTGAAGGTCAAAAATTAAAAAACAAACTCATTCGTTATTTTCAGTATCGAGGTTGGGAAAACGAACTCATATTTAATCGAATAGAGCAGCTTTAGGCCCGATTCATTCGAAGGTAGTATCTTTTCACCATGAGATTAGTCAGATTCGCAGAGCGACAGGTATTGGCCTCCTTAGTGAGTCTGAGTGTGCTCTTGCGTTTTCCTTTTTTCTTTAGAGACTACATCGACAAGGATGAGAGCACCTTTATTCTTATGGGTCAAGCCTGGGTTGACGGATTTCTGCCTTATACCTTGCTTTGGGACTTGAAACCGCCACTAGTCTTTCTATACTTCGCTAAAATCATATACCTATTTGGCAAATCACTGCTCGCTATTCGATTTTTTGGAGCGGTAATCGTAGGGTTTAACGGATACCTGTTGTACCGAATCGCACGAAACCACACCTCGTCGATTTACGCCTTAACCCTTGGTGTACTTACCATTTATTTTCAATCCCTTTTCGGAAGCGTTCAGGGGGTGATGAGCGAGCATCTCGGTCTTTTCCCGATATTGCTTGGCTGCTACCTGCTCGTTGAAAATCGTAATTATTTCTGGGGTGCGCTTCTATTCAGTCTCGGCTTATACTTTAAACTAAATATTGCCTACGGAATGCTATTAGCATTTCCTTTTCTATTCTTTCAGCGTCGTGATGAAATGAAACAGATGATCGCAGGGTGTATTCTAGGGGGCGTATTAGCCTCGTTAATCACGGGGATTTGGTTCATAGGTAATACTAGTCTTTTTCTAGAATCCGTATTCTACGCACCCTTGGCATATACCAAAGCAACAATTAGCCAACAATTAAAAACCTTTTTATCACTGCTTCCTGCTTTTATTCTTCTTGCCTGGCTATTTAAAAGGTACCCCAAGCATCGATTTTACACGCTTTTTACCGCAGGAGTTTTATTCAGTCTTATTCGACTCGGTAAGGTAAACGGGCACTACCTTCTTCAAGTATATCCTTTTATGATTTTACTCATAGGAATCCTTATATATGAGCTTAAACGAAAGCTATCGCCGCAAATTATATTGATTCTATTAGTGATCATTCCCATTGAAACCTATAAGGAAACTTGGGATCTTATGCAATATCATGAAAACACTGGGTATTGGTATAATGGAGAAGGTCATGAGATCGCCCGATTTCTGAAAGATCATGACTTAGATAAAAAAACTGCTTATTACACCGATTATCACATCGGATACTGGCTTACCAACAATCGCCCACTAACAAAGGTGGTAACTCATCCGAGTAATATAGAACGTCCTGAATTATTTCCCTTCATGCGGGTGAAGGATTCAACGCCAGTAGCTGTATTAGAGGAATTATTAAACAACCAGAAACCTGAAATCATTATCGCTAAATCGCGTAAAAATTTCAAGGATGCATTGCTAGAATCAATGCTTACTAGTGCCCTAAAACAAAACTACCAACAGATAAAATCTGTTGGTAGTACGCTTATTTATAAAAGAAAATAGATTCTTAGTCTACTAATAGAACTAGATTGTTTTGCTTCATCTCTACAGTACCGCTTTTAATACCAAGAACTGTGTCAGAACCTTTAGTAGTAAAGAGGTGTGCAAAAGAAGAAGGAACTTTCTTTACATCAAACCCTTTAAGACGAACCTCTCCTTCTTGTAATATAGAAACAATTGGGGCGTGATTTTCAAGTAATTGAAAAGAACCATCAACTCCGGGTAATGCGACAGCTGTTGCATCTCCTTGGTATAAAGTGGCCTCAGGTGAGATGATTTCTAATTTCATAAACTCTTAAGCTTCAGCAAGCATTTTCTCTCCTGCCTCGATAGCTTCTTCAATCGATCCCTTTAGGTTGAAGGCAGCTTCAGGTAGGTGGTCTAACTCACCGTCCATAATCATATTAAATCCTTTGATCGTTTCTTTGATATCTACAAGTACTCCAGGAATACCCGTAAACTGCTCAGCTACGTGGAAAGGCTGAGATAAGAAACGCTGAACACGACGTGCTCTTGATACTGCAAGTTTGTCTTCTTCAGAAAGTTCTTCCATACCAAGAATCGCGATGATATCTTGAAGCTCTTTATAACGCTGAAGAAGCTCCTTAACGCGTTGTGCACAGTTGTAGTGTTCGTCACCTAGAATATCAGCGGTAAGAATTCTTGAAGTAGAATCTAGCGGATCTACTGCAGGATAAATACCAAGCTCCGCAATCTTACGAGAAAGTACAGTCGTTGCATCAAGGTGGGCAAATGTTGTAGCAGGAGCAGGGTCAGTAAGGTCATCCGCAGGTACATAAACGGCCTGAACCGAAGTAATCGAACCATTTTTAGTTGAAGTAATACGCTCTTGCATTGCTCCCATCTCTGTAGCAAGGGTAGGTTGGTAACCTACTGCCGATGGCATACGACCAAGAAGTGCAGATACCTCAGAACCTGCTTGAGTAAATCTAAAGATGTTATCTACGAAGAAAAGTACGTCTTTACCTTGACCATCTCCGGCTCCATCTCTAAAGTATTCAGCAATCGTTAATCCTGAAAGAGCAACACGTGCACGTGCCCCAGGAGGCTCGTTCATCTGACCGAAAACGAAGGTAGCCTTAGACTCCTTCATTGCGTTTTTATCTACTTTAGAAAGATCCCATCCACCTTTCTCCATTTCTTCCATGAAGGCTTCACCATACTTGATAATTCCTGACTCAAGCATTTCACGAAGAAGGTCATTTCCCTCACGTGTACGCTCTCCTACACCGGCGAATACCGATAAACCACCGTGACCCTTCGCGATATTGTTGATTAACTCCTGAATAAGTACGGTTTTACCAACACCAGCTCCACCGAAAAGACCAATCTTACCTCCTTTAGCATAAGGCTCTATTAGATCGATCACCTTAATACCGGTAAAAAGAACTTCTGTAGAAGTAGATAGATTTTCGAATGCAGGAGCCTCACGGTGAATTGGAAGACCTTTATCTCCAGTGCGCTCTAGTTCGATAAGACCGTCAATAGGCGCTCCAATTACATTAAATAAACGACCATAAACGTCGTCGCCGATTGGCATTTGAATAGGTGCTCCAGTAGCTACAACCGAAGTACCACGGCTAAGACCGTCTGTAGAGTCCATAGATATTGTACGAACGGTGTTTTCACCAACGTGAGATTGAACCTCTAAAACGAGCTCAGAACCATCAGGTTTTGAAACAGATAGAGAATCGTAAATCTTAGGAAGAGCAACACCTGCTTCGAATTCTACATCGATTACAGGTCCTACAACTTGTGAAATTTTTCCAGTTACTTGAGACATTACTAGAGCGTTATATGGCTAAAAGCCTGTTACTTAATTTGAGCGCAAATATACACAGATTGGAGGAAGTAAAAAACCTCTTATAAAAATAAAAGCGCCCCTAAATGGGGCGCTTTAAAAATTGATTATAAGAAGGTTCTGATTAGAAGTTCACGTTAAGTGAAGCATAGTATATAGAACCAATCATTCCAGTACCGATAGCAGTCATATAATCACCACCAGCGATGTTAGAACCTCCTACCTTAAGCACACTGTTGTACTGAGGTAGTTTAAGGTTGATAGACGCATCAAGAACATCAAAAGCAGGAATTTCTCCGTCAGCAAAAGATGCCTCCCAAGTATATGATCCTGAATAACGATAGTTTACATTAAATCCTAAGTTCTTAGCTAACTCTTGGTGACCAAAAGAAGCCTTGAAACGATCTCTTGGAGTGTTTAATCCTACCTCAAAATCTGGATAATCAGCTTCATTGAAATCAAGTTCAGTCAATGTGTAGCTAATTCCTAAGTCAAATCCGGCAATTCTAGTATCTAAACCAGCTACTACACCATAAGACTTAACAGGAACATCTGTGTTTGAATATGCTTGATAAACTTTGTAATCTCCATTTTGAAGAGCAAGAAGAGATAATGAATTATCACCAGCTTGACCGTATAATGGAACTACTTTGGTTTCAGCAGCATTGAAGTTCGTGTACTGATTCCAGTAAGCACTTACGTCCAGAGTGATAGGGCCAATTTGACCACGGTAACCTACCTCATAAGCTTCAATCTCTTCAGCACCAACTAACTCGGTATCTTTCTTAACTGGTGCACCAGCAAGAACAGAGGAAAGCGAGAACGAATTAGTATATGCAGAGCGACCAGTTACAGTAGCTGTAGCAGGTAATCCAAAAGATTGTGCTTGAGCACTTGTAGCAAAAGTTCTTACATCACGATCAAGGTTAGACTCAGCACCACCAACTAGGATAGCTTGTCCTACATCCAAACCGATGAAGAAATCCTGAGTAGTAGGATTTCTGAAACCAGTCTGAGCTGAGAAACGAACATTGTGATTTCTAGCTGAACCTAACGTATATCCGAAAGAGATACGAGGAGAAACAAAACCATCTAAGAATTCGTTCTTGTCGTAACGAGCAGAAGCCGTTACTTTAAGACGCTCATCAGCAAACTTCTTCTGAATCTGAGTGTATGCACCGTACTCATTGTACTTGATAGGACCGTCTTTATCAGTAAAGATCGTACCGTTAGAATTTAACTCATATTGACGGTAAGAACCTCCAACCTGTAGGTCTGCCCAATTATTGATAAGGTGAGCAAAATTGTAGTTACCATTGATATGTCTAAACTTGGTATTATCGATAAACCTAGCTCCTGTCGCAAAATCACCATCTTGTTTCACCTTAGTGAATGCGCTATTGAATTCACCTGAACCAGGTAAGAATCGGTTTCTATTCGTTTGACCTTGTAGGTTAAATGCACCATAATTCGTTGCAGCTCCAAATTGACCATAGAAGTCTACAGGATAATCTGCAGCTAATCGACCATTATTGTGAGCGTCTGTATCAGAACGACCTAGTTGCTTTGAAATTAAGTATCCGGTCACGTAGTCACCGAACCACTTCATGTCAGCAGACTGTTGACGGTTAATATTGATTGCGGCAAAACGCGTATCATAAGCATCACCTGAATCTTCTTCTGTTACATAAGCACGAACAAAGAAATGATCGTTTTTAACCTCTAATTTTTGTTGAGTCATCGCAAAGCCTGATACCGCATAACGGTTAGCTCCTTGATAAATAGTAGTACCCGTACCTCTGCGGTAGTTGTAGATAATTTCTAGATCGTCTCCGTTCGGACGATAGTAGATCCCAATATCTCTCTTCATACTCTTCGCATCGTAATCTGCAAGAGCAGCCTCGTCGTAACCTGTACGAGAAACAAATGCTTTACCGAAAGTACCCGTTGGTGTACCTGCAAAGTAATCGAAGTCTAAGGTTGTAGCAACCTCATCACCATAAACGTTTAGACCGTCATAGCCAGGGTTAGTTCTGCGTGATGACCATCCTTGGTACGGAAGAGCCGTCTGACTCATATCCTCAGTACTATTGGCATGCCAGTCTTCACCTTGTAAGAAGGTAAGGTTGGCTTTGATCGCTAGTTTGTCAGAGAATTTCTTAGCGAATCGAACTCCAACGTCCATGTACTCATTTGCACCAGCTGCATTCTGAACCGTGATACCCGTTTTACCATAAACACTAACACCTTCGGTAGTGAATGGGTCTTTAGAAGTCATAAATAAGATACCATTGAAAGCACCAGCACCATAAAGTGCAGATGAAGCACCTGGTAGGATCTCGACGCTTGCAACATCAAGCTCAGACATACCTACTAGGTTACCAAGTACGAAGTTAAGACCTGGCGCAGTGTTGTCCATTCCATCCACTAATTGAAGGAATCTTGTGTTTGCAAAAGTTGCGAAACCACGAGTATTGATCGATTGAAAAGTAAGTGAGTTTGTATTGATGTCAACTCCCTTGAGATTTTGTAAACTTCCGTAGAAACTCTCACCAGTTGCATTCTGAATTTGAGCAAGACCAAAACGCTCAACAGAAACTGGCGATTCGAAAATACGCTCAGGAGTTCTAGAAGCAGAAATTACAATTTCATCTAACGCTGTAGAAGATTCATTAAGCGTTACAGTTAAGGCTGATCCTGAGAAGGTAGCAGTTGCTGTGGTATACCCTAGACTTGAAACACGCACAGTAAATGGCGGAGTAAGATTAGTGGTAAAAGCAAAGTTTCCGTCGAAATCAGCTACAGCACCCTGTGATTGTCCAACTACGATAATATTCGCATTGGCAACAGGAGCACCATTTTGATCTACAACCTTTCCATTTACGCTAGTTTGAGCTAGAGCAAAAGCACTTGAAAGGATGCTTAGTACAAGAATTAACTTTTTCATCATGTGGTAATTAGATTTAATTCATCCGATTTGGTGGGGGAAAGATAGGACTTTTTTCAAAGCTGTTGTGAATTTGACAAAGAATCGCCTCTTAAAATGTCAAAGACAAAGCTCAAAACAGATATTGTCGAATACTTCTATCTAAACCATTGATTATCAACTACACGCTGTAATTAATTATCTCGCGTCGATAGGCGGTTAGAAGTTTCGATTTCGAAACAAAGCCATAATACTTACCCTCGCGAATAACGGGTAGATTCCAAGCTCCACTATCCTGAAAACGCTGCATGACCTGCTGCATATTGTCTTTAGCATAATCAATCACCTCTGGAGGACGAGTCATATACTCCCTTGCTTTCGTAAGGTCATAAAGGGATTGATCAAAGAGTACCGATCGAATGTCATCAAGCAAAATAACCCCTTCCAAAGAACCGTCTTCACTTACTACCGGAAACAAATTTCGACTCGATTTCGCCACTCCTTCTTCTAGTAATTGCCTTAAAGACATTTCTGGGCTGAGTTCAACAAAATTTTGTTCAATCACCGAATCGAGATTCATCAACGTCAAAACGCTTTGATCCTTGTCAAAAGTCAGCAGCGCATTCTTCTCGGCTAACTCTTTTGTATAAATAGTGTGACTTAGATTATTTTTCGAAATCAGGTAAGCGGTTGAAACGCATAACATAAGCGGAATAAAAAGCTCATAGCCTCCGGTAATTTCAGCAATCAAAAAGATAGCGGTGAGCGGTGTTTTTAATACTCCGGCTACAATACCAGCCATTCCAATCAGGGTAAAATGCGTCTCATTGACCGCAAATCCCAAAGCATTAAAGGTCTTACCAACTGCGTTACCTAATGAACTTCCCATTACAAGAGCAGGAATAATAATACCTCCTGTACCTCCCGACGCAATAGTGAGGGTCATCGCAAGTGACTTAAAAAGGGTAATTCCCAAAAGAAGAAAGATCACCACGTAGGTTTTTTCTGACCAGAGCTCAAACATAGAACCCTGAATAACGGATAGATGATTACCAGAAAGCAGCGCGTTTATAACTCCATACCCTTCACCATAAAGTGGAGGAATAAAGTAGAGCATCGCTCCCATGATTACACCCCCCACAATAAATCGATACGATCGCGATTTAATTCTTTCAAGTGCTCCGGTAATGGCGAAATGCGCCTTGTGAAAATAAACGCTAACTAGGCCCGCCATCACACCTAGAACAATATAGAAGAGTGTGTCTGAAACATTAAACCCTTCATTGTGATCAAAGGTGAATAATACCTGGTCTCCAACTACTAAGAAAGAAGTGATCACCGACACTAACGAGGCAACAAGCAGAGGAAGTAATGAGGCAAATGTGAGGTCTAAACTGAAAATTTCAATGGCAAAAATCACCGCAGCAATGGGTGATTGAAAACTAGTTGCGATAACTCCTGAAGCCGCACAACCAATAAGTAACATTCTAGTCTTTCGGTTCAGATGAAAAAGATCACCAAAAACAGAAGATGCTGCCGAAGCAGATAAGATAGCCGGGCTCATCAGACCGACCGAACCCCCAAACCCAACCGTTAAAGGAGCGGTGATGAGCGGCATGTAAAACTTGTTCGATTCTACCTTGGCCCCCTTTTTTGACAGCGCAAATAGAAGGGTAGCGATAGGTTGAAATACTCCTTTGCGGTAGAGCTTATGCCAAATGAGATATACAGCGGACAATCCAATGAGCGGAAGAGCAAAGTAAAGGCCGTTTTGAGTAAGCGAAAGCCCGAGAGATCCTACATACTGTATACCGTAGGTGATATTCTTAATAAGCACCGCGATTAGTCCTGCAACCAGGCCAACAAGGGCACTAAGAATTAAAACAAAATTGCGTTCAGAAATATGTTTGTATTTCCAAATCAGGAACTTACGAAGGATTGCGCTTAAGGTTGCATTCACAGCGCAAAACTAGTAAATGTGTTTCTACCTTCTTCTTATTAGGTATACATTTTTAACTCGGGTTCCATCTTCATTGAAGTGAATAAGATTCTTTCCTTCAAACATCCAGTAGCCATCGATTGAAATGTCAATATCTCCCTCCTCAAGGCCAGCAATATAAAGTTTACCCTGGTCAATTCGATAGTTCAAATTTTCGATTTCAGGAACGTCATCATCTGTCTTGACTATCAATCGTACGCTGTTTTTATTGTAAAAATCAAAGACAACATCGACAGATTCAAGGGCCACATCCACAAATCCTGCAACTGCTCCAGCGAGCATTTTTCCAAATACCCCT
>Ga0222715_10000514_pt1 | contig 38384 bp, 37 predicted proteins | sample C33_9DmetaG_FD_165056 | JGI IMG/M metagenome (GOLD analysis project Ga0222715, IMG submission 165056) | Estuarine water microbial communities from San Francisco Bay, California, United States - C33_9D | ecosystem: Environmental > Aquatic > Marine > Unclassified | place: USA: California...
CGACGCAGCTTATAAGAGTAACTGCAATAGCGACTATAGCTAATAGTGATCTGAAGTTCCTGCGGCCAGGCATGTTGGACATTCCTCTGTGATTTTCTACTGACTTGCTGTCAATGAATTCTCTTACTGTGCAGTTACTGAAGTAACTTTTAGGGTCGAAGTGTAACCCTTTAGGCACTCTAATTCATCGCAAGAATGGTATCCGCGACAATTTGACGCGTGAGACGTTTGTCAGTGGTAAGAGGGTAGTTGCTAAAAGGAACTGCGGTGATGACTATCGAAGGCGCTTAAGGATTAAACGCCTAGTGCTGGTCTCGCTGCTTCTTCACCTGAGAGAGTTCTTTGGCGAATTGATCGAGCTTCATCCTAATTTCTTCTTCTTTCTGCTTCTTTAAAAAGCTCATATCGCTATCCGCTTTCGCTTCTTCGATGGCTTCCTGGATTGCATCGGTTATTGGCTTGTCTATTGCTGCTTCAGCAGATTTGTTCATTCGCTATAACTCCAGCTATTGCATCCAACTTCATAGTGCCGGTCAATTTGAAACAGACAGCATGTGTGATTTCTAGCCATGCCATGTGTCGGCTTTTATTCGTTTTTTGGCCTCTTCTTTAAAAGAGCCCTTTAAATTACTGCCGGATTGTGTCACTCGTACTGCGATTTCCGCGACTATAATCGCGCTTCTTACGTTTAAAAATCAGTAATTTAGCTTCATCTATGGAGCGCAACATATAGTGTAAGTCGGCCGAAGTCAAACAATATCTAGTGCTTTCAAGCGCTTATAGAGCCCATTTCTGACCCAAAATATAAAAGGTATATCTGCCCCCTTGCCCTTGTGTCACTGCACTACAAGGCAAATAATTCTCATAATTTCAGATACTTAGGCGCTCGACGGCCCTGCCATATACCAAAAAACAAAGGACACCCAAAAAAAATATAAAGGACATCCAATTAATTTAAATTTCCTGAGAATTCGGTCATCAGTCATAGGTTTAAGCCAAGTGATGGATTTTTGATCAAAGAATTAACTGCGCCTCCAGATTATCGTGACGTAAATCTGCGCTTTCTAGGTATTAAGCACGCTGATGTGTCGATAGAGGATATCGAGAGACGATGACTTTGTGATTCTGGGCTCTAGTCCAAGATTAGGACAGAGGTGGTCTAGGCGCTGCCGTATAACGAGCGAGAAGAATGAACTCCCCTTACCCATTTATGCGGATGCTTCAAACTCACTCCAGACTTGATACGACTTTCATGAAAATGGACCAATGCCGATTCGGTTCCTGCCGCCACGGAGTAGTGGTGATGAAATCCGGTGACACTCTTCATCCAGGCTTCGCCATCGATGCCCAAGTCATTAAGGAGTCTATTCTTCTCATCCAGGGTATCTGTGATCCTGTGGGCATTATATTCTTCGGGATGAAGTGCCTTGCAGGTTGTCTCCAGCAAATCGAAATAGCTTTGCGGAGTAATTGCCAAGGGGCGATATGACGCCTCACTAGCCCCTCCTATTTCGGACATTAGGCGCAGCTTAGCCTGTCTATCGCCGGCCTGACGACCGATCAAGTGTTTCGTATTACGGCGCGTGAGAAGACGATATTGCCGGTAACTTCGATTCTTCACTTTCTTCGCATGATTGATCAGTCGCTCCTGGATCGAAGTGAAGTCGCTGCCCTCCAGTGAATCAGTAACACCTGCCCGAACAGGGTTTAGATCCACATAGGCCATACACGTTACCAGAGCTTTCTCATCTAGCAAGGCCTGACTCTTGAACCGCCCTTCCCAGAAACGACCACGGCAGGCATCTTCTCGATTCGCCTGACGGGCGACGGTTTCGTTCACACAGCGCATGAACCAGCTAATATCCATGAGCCGCTCCCGCCACAGATTCACTTGCTGCTGCAGGCGCTTCTGCGCCGCCTTGCTCGATTTGTTTTTTTGTAGGGTGGCTATCAAGGCGGCATTGCGCGGAAATACTGCAGTCCATCGCCTGACTACTTCTGCCTCATCCCAATCTTTCGCTTGCTGCTCGTTGACGAACAAGACCAGATGGTAGTGATTACTCATAATGGCATAGGCACAGATATCGATTGAAAACTGTGCTGCCAAGGTCTTGATTCGCGTCACTAGCCACTGCTTACGATGATCGAAATTTTTTCCGCTGACAGGATCGTCGCCACAGAGATAGGCGCGGCGCACACAGCGTGAGATACAATGATAATAAGGTGTATCTTGCAGCGACACTTGTTGGTATCTGGCTCGGGTCATCGGTGTTTGCTATGTCGCTTTGTTCCAGTTGTTGTTCTTGCTTTGGACGAAATTGCCCGCCGTTTATAGCTCGGACAAAATGCAAGCGGACCACCGATTTTAGAGGGTTTGTAGTACTATGCAAGGCGAAATTAAAAAGTGTTAAAGTGGCAGTGACACAACAGTGATGAAATAGGGATTGAGGTAGTAATGAGAATCGGAGTTGACTTAGGTGGTACGAAAATCGAGGGGATATTGCTTGCACCCAATGGTGGGGTAATAGAAAAGATTCGCGTCGATACACCAGCGGAAAAATATTCAGATACAGTCGAGGCGCTGTGCCAAGTGGTCGAAGAGCTTCAGCAAAAAGCTCCCCTAGCACAATGTACGGTTGGAATTGGGACTCCTGGCGCTTTATCTACAAAGAATGAGAATAACATCGAGCTAATGAAGAACTGCAATTCGATCTGCCTCAATGGCGAACCGTTAAAGCTCGATATCGAGAAACGACTAGGCTATGAGACCAGAGTTGAGAACGATGCTAATTGTTTCGCACTTTCCGAGGCTTGCTACGGCGCAGCCAGATCTGCCAAGACAGTTTTCGGTGTGATCCTGGGTACTGGCACAGGCGGCGGTATCGTAATAGACAAGCGGTTACACACCGGCCCGAATAGCATCGCTGGCGAATGGGGACACAACTGCATTCCCAGTTCGGTTCGCAAACTGATTGCTGAAGATCGACCCTGCTACTGTGGCAGACAGAACTGCAACGAGACTGTTCTCTCTGGCCGAGGACTTAGGCAGACCCACTTCGAAGAGAGCGGAGTCGAGCTAGAAGCCACGGAAATAGCGCGCTTAGCGACTAGCGGTGATAGTCGCGCGTACAAAACTATACAGACCTACTGCGAGCAGTTAGCTCGATGTCTCTCTAGCGTAGTGAACTTTTTTGACCCGGAAATGATTGTCTTGGGCGGGGGCTTATCGAACATTGAGCAGCTTTATGTGCAGGTTCCGGATCTCATGCGTGAGCATGTATTTACAGAAAATATGCTGACAGAGCTATCGGCACCTCAATTTGGCGATGCTAGCGGCGCCATCGGTGCCGCCTGTCTCTGGCCTCTCGACTAAAGATCGAGTATCGGATTTATGCGTTGAAAGGGTGTCGCAAGACTATAGTTTCTTCACGATCAGGGCCGGTCGAAATAATGTCAACTGGCACCTCTACTGTCTTCTCGATGTACTGAATATAGTCTCTAGCATTCTGCGGCAGATCGTCAAGACTCTTTGCACCTACTGTAGACTCTTTCCAGCCAGGCAATTCTTTATAGATAGGCTCGAGAGTTTTGTAACTTTCGATATCCATCAGGCTGCCCGAGGTGTTGTCACCCACACCAGCATAGCCCGTACAGACTTTGATTGTATCCAGCCCATCAAGCACATCGAGCTTGGTTAGACATATACCCGATACGCTATTAATACGCATGGCCAACTTAACGGCACAGGCATCGAACCAGCCACAACGTCGATCGCGCCCTGTGGTAGCGCCCTTTTCGTGCCCGACTGTCGCCAGATGCTTGCCGATGTCGTCGAACAGCTCTGTGGGGAAAGGCCCGGAACCGACACGTGTGGTATAAGCCTTGGTAATACCTAATACATAATCCAGATAGAGCGGACCAAAGCCGCTACCTGTCGCCGTGCCACCCGCAGTGGTATTGGACGAAGTAACGAAGGGGTAAGTGCCATGATCAATGTCCAGCAACGAGCCCTGAGCGCCTTCAAATAGTATGTTGTCTGCGTTCTTCCGGTGCTTATGCAAAATGTCTATTGTATCTGCCACCATCGGTCGAACTCGCTCCGCCAGCTGTAAGTACTGATCTAGAGTTTCTTGATAATCAACGGTCGCCACTTCGTAGTAATTACTTAACATGAAGTTGTGATATTCCATGAGCTCGGCAAGCTTCGAAGCGAAGTGTTCTGCGTTGAGTATGCCGGCAAGGCGTATGCCGCGTCGTGCGACTTTATCTTCATAAGCCGGACCTATTCCTCTGCCGGTGGTGCCTATCTTGGCAATGCCCTGCTTAAGCTCGCGCGCCTGATCCAGGGCGATATGTGAAGGCAAGATAAGAGGACAGGCGCCGCTAATTTTAAGACGGTCGCGCACTTCTATTCCGGTGCTCTCTAGCCCTTCGATCTCTTTCAGCAAGGCTTCGAGGCTTATTACCACACCGTTACCGATCACGCAGTCTACGCTCTCGCGCAAAATACCTGACGGCAATAGATGCAATACGGTTTTCTTCCCGTTAATTACCAGCGTATGCCCTGCGTTATGACCACCCTGAAAGCGAACTGCAACCTTAGCCTGGTCCGTTAAGAGATCAACTATCTTTCCCTTACCTTCATCGCCCCACTGGGTGCCAAGTACTACTACTGATTTTGCCATCGTCCTCTACTCAATTCCTTAGCGCTAGTTTAAACGCTACTTTAAATTCTTAACCGTCCACTCGCCATCGACTAGCTGCAATTGTCGATCACAATTCAAGTCTTGTAGTTCTTCAGCCGCGAGCTCACTAGCCAAAAGATTGATAATCACTATCTCACCATCTGCCCGTAATTTCGCAATCGCATCTAATAGCTCTACTTCATTACCACTAGGCGCTACTATTGTTTTTTTCTGCGTAAATGTCCTACTGCTTAGCCTGGCGATCGTCTTAAGGTCGCTGTCAAACCCAGAAGCGGGTCGCGAGCGGCCGAAGACCTCACCGATGTGGTCATAGCGACCACCCTTTGCCACTGCACGGCCATAGTTCGATGTATAGGCAGCGAACACTATTCCCGTATGATATTCATAGCCACGCAACTCACAAAGATCGAAACACATATTCATTTCGGGATGACGCTGCTTGACTCCTTCTACTATCAATACCAATTCCAGTAGTACTTTCATTAAAGCATTGGACGCGTTCTCGAAAGCGCTCAAGGCCTCTTGCAGCACAGACTCATCGCCACTTAATCTGGTGAGTTGTTTTAACATAGCATTCAACGAGGCATCTTCTACGGAGGCATCTAGAACCGCATCTATTTCGTCATAAGCCTTGCGCTGCACGGCATCGAACAGCTTCGCTTCAGTGTCTGAATCTATCGCCGCTTCTTTAACAAGGGCACGAAAGATGCCCACATGCCCCAGCACGATGTAGACATCATCTATTGCCGCCGCGTTCAGCGTGGCATACATAAGACAGATCAGTTCAATATCACACTCGACACCGGCATGACCGTATAACTCTGCACCAACACGAATGGGAACTCGCGATGCCAATAGCCCGCGAGGCTTGGTGTGCAGTACGTTGTCTGCATAGCACAACCGCACCGGGCCATCTCTATTCATGCAATGCGCGTCGATTCGAGCAGCCTGAGGAGTGATGTCTGCACGAATGCCCATCATGCGACCGCTTAACTGGTCGGTGATCTTGAATGTATGCAGGTCTAAATCGTGAGATGAACCGACTAACAAAGAATCCAGGTATTCAATCAATGGCGTGATCACCAGCTGATAGCCCCAAGACTCATAGAGATCCAATAGCTGGCGGCGCAAGTATTCCAGCTTGCTAGCCTCTAAGGGGAGAATTTCCTCAACACCATCTGGAAGTAACCAACGTTTTGCAGAAGTCATGTCTATTCAGCTTTCACTATGCAAATCTAATAGATTTATACGTTTTTAATTAATAATCAGAAGCAAGACCGTGCCGGCTAACATGCTCCCTAATCCAATCATGCGCATGGTGTTGTCATCAATCTGATCCAACATCAGCAGCATCTTTCGCCACCTGCCCGGGCTGATGAAGGGAATCACTCCTTCTATCACAAGCATCAGACAAAATGCTACGGCCAATTCATGCCACATAGTCTTGCCTCTGTTCTTGTAGCTAGCCCATTGCAACAGCTATTCACAAAACAAAAAAAGTAAACCTGAATCGCTGAACGCGATTCAGGTTTACGGTTTTTTAACTCTACTGATTTTTAGCTATGCCACTGCTTGAGCGGAGCTTACTGTGAAATCCCGTTCTTCAGATACTTGAAATAGTCACTATCTGGATCGAGTAACAGCACATCGCTCTTCGAGCTAAATGTTTCCCGATAAGAATTCAGACTTCGAGTAAAAGCATAAAACTCAGGATCTTTATTGTAGGCATCGGCATAGATGGCAGTTGCGGTAGCGTCGCCTTCACCGCGCAGGCGCTCTGCATCTCTGTAGGCCTCGGCACGGAAGATCGTCGCCTGACGGTCTGCGTCGGCACGAATACCGATCGCGAGCTCTTCACCGAATGAACGCAACTCTTGTGCTTCTCTGTTTCGCTCAGTAATCATGCGCTCGTAGACAGACGAACGTACATCTTCCGGTAGATCGATACGTTTTACTCGCACATCGATAATTTCGATACCGATATCCGCCGCAGTGGTCTCATTCAGATCTGCGGTTAAGGCCAGCATCAACTGGTCTCTCTCTCCAGCAACCACTTCTGCCAGAGTACGGTTACCAATCTGGTCACGCAGACCATCGTTAATACGTTCCGCAAGCAGACTGCCCGCAGTTGTAATACTACCGCGAGTAGAGACATAGAATTGACCTACATCTACGATGCGCCACTTAGCATAGGAATCGACTTCTAATGCTTTCTGCTCCAAAGTCAAGAAGCGACGTCGCGGTGCGTCCTCGGTCAAGATACGGGCGTCGAATTTTCGCACAGTGTTGACCCAAGGAATCTTGACGTGAAGACCCGGTTCGATATTGTCCTGCACTAGCTCACCAAACTGTAGCATCACAGCTCGCTCGGTTTCCTTCACAACAAACAGGGCATTGCCCGTGACTACGACAACAAGAAAAATGAAACCTACTGCAATAAAATTCTTCATGGTCGATTCCCTCGCCCTGTTACAGGCAGTCGTGAACGGTCTATGCTATTCGCGCTATTTGGTGCCGGTAAAAATGGCGCCAACTGATCTGCAAGATTTCTAAGATCGTTGTTACTGCTGTTTGCATCGATGCTCGAAGTACTCTGCTCCATCAGCTTGTCCAGTGGCAGGAATAGCATGTTGTTGCCACCCTGTACATCCACCATGATCTTGCTGCTAGCAGTCATCACGTCTTCGATAGAGTCGATGTACAGTCGTTGCCGAGTCACCTCAGGTGACTTTACATATTCAGTCAAAAGCTGATCGAAACGAGACGCATCACCAGTGGCTTGCGCGACAACTTGCTCTTTATAAGCATTCGCAGACTCTATGCGCCGCTGCGCTTCACCGCGTGCCTCAGGAATAATCTGATTCGAGTATTGCTGAGCCTGGTTCTGCACTCGCTGCTCGTCTTCTCTGGCACGAATCACGTCATCGAAGGCAGGTCGCACGGCATCGGGTGGCTGCGCATCAACGACGTTTACCTGACTCACTAGAATGCCGGTATTGTAAACATTCATATAATTCTGCAGGCGCTCCTGTACATCGGCTGCGATTCGATCGCGGCCGGTGGTCAGAATCTGATCCATAAAGTTACCGCCGACTACGTGACGGATGGCTGATTCGGAGGCATTATCCAGACTGAGTTCCGGATCCTGCACTGCGATCACATACTTCACCGGATCCTGTATCAGATACTGAACAGTGACGGCAATATCAATGATGTTCTCATCCGTTGTTAGCATCGCCCGATTTTCATAAGTCTTGGCGTTCAGCTCGGATACGTTCACCAGGCTCACTTCATCGATAAGCGGTGGATTCCAGTGCAAACCTGGACCCACTGTCGCATCCAGAACTTTACCGAAGCGCAACACCACACCCCGTTCCGCCGCATCGACAATATAGACACCCATAAATGCCCAGACCACGGCCACGACGACCACGAGGCCGGCGATTAGTCCTGCAGACAAGCCACCGCCGCCGCTGGAGGAAGACCCAGTAGAACCGGAACCACTCCCGCCGCCAAACAGGCTGTTAAATTTTTTGGTCAGGTTGCGCACAACCTCATCGATGTCAGGGGGCCCCTGGTCACCGCCCTTACGACCGCCACCCCAAGGGTCCTTGTCGTTATCGTTACCGTTATTTCCAGGTTCATTCCAAGCCATTGGCTTCTCCATAGCTTTCTAAAGACGCAGAAGGTCGATTTTAGCTAATAATTGTTCATTTACACAGCAATTTGCGCTTCGAGACGGTGATCTGTTGGGATCAGGCGATTTTCGCCTTCTCTACAGTTGCCTGCTCTAGCTGCTCCTTCACTGCAATATTGTGACTTATAATCTCTGTACCGCTTTGTTTCAGAATACGATCAAGGTCGGTACGGGGTAGTTTGACCCGCAGTTCAAAGTAGCCTTGCTCGTCTATATGTTCTTCTTCGATAAACCCGCTCGCATACAATTGACTGCGCAGCTTAGCCTGCTGCGGTGATACTCGGAGAGTCTCATGCGCCATGCTGCCTGCCAATAACTCACTCATTGCGCTATGCAACAGATCCATCCCCGCCCCGGTTTTAGCCGATACCCAGACTTTGCTGGGCTTGCCGTTCTCGCCGCGCTGTATATGAGGCTTAACGTCAGGAAGTAGATCGATCTTGTTGAATACGATTAGCTGCTCAACTGACTTCGCTCCGATCTCGGCCAGGACCTTATCAACCTCGACGATATGCTCCGGATGAAATTCATTGGCTGCATCTACAATATGGAGAAGCAGGTCCGCCTGCACAGTCTCTTCCAGCGTGGCGCGAAATGCCTCGACCAGTTGATGCGGCAGGTGGCTGATAAAACCTACGGTATCGGCAACGATAGCCGGGCCATAATTTTTCAGATTAATACGTCGCAGTGTCGAATCGAGAGTCGCAAACAATTGATCCGCCGCATAGGTATGGGATTCGGTCATCTTGTTAAACAGCGATGACTTGCCCGCGTTGGTATAACCCACCAGAGACAGCGTAGCCACCTCGGCTCTGCGTCGCGAACGTCTGCCCTGATCTCGTTGCCCGCGCACCTTCGCCAGGCCCTTGTTAATAGCCTTGATACGCTGCCCAATCATACGCTGATCGAGTTCTAATTGCTTCTCACCCGCACCGCGCATACCGATACCCCCCTTCTGTCTATCGAGGTGGGTCCATCCACGTTTTAAGCGAGTGCTCAGATGCTGCATCTGGGCGAGCTCTACTTGCAGCTTGCCCTCGTGGCTACGCGCGCGCTGCGCGAAGATATCCAGAATCAACCCCGTACGATCAAGCACACGACACTTAAGCTCGCGTTCGAGATTGCGTTCCTGACTCGGGGAGAGTGAGTGATTGAAGAGGACGATCTCGGCCTTATGGGCGAGCACGGCGGATTGAATCTCTTCGAGCTTGCCGGAGCCTACAAAATAGTTGGGTGAGGGCTGCTTGCGTGATCCGGTAATGAAGTCCACCGGCTGCGCACCGGCGGATATTGCTAATTCTTCAAATTCAGTTGGATCCTCTCGTTCACTTTCTGAATCGACAGCAAGGTGAACGAGAATAGAGACTTCGCCGGTATCGGGCCTGTCAAAAAACAATAAGTTACCTCACTGAAGCTTTAATTAAACCGTGTTACCGAGTTCGCCAGCGTCATCTTCAGCTACTTCGGCTGGGTTCTGCATTGGAATTTTGACCATGCGTGCAGGGACGACGGTCGAAATTGCGTGCTTGTAGACCATCTGACTCACGGCGTTCTTCAGCAAAATGACAAATTGATCAAACGACTCGATCTGACCCTGCAACTTAATTCCGCTAACCAGATAAATAGACACCGGTATGCGCTCCTTGCGAAGCACGTTTAAAAATGGATCTTGTAATGTATGTCCTTTAGACATAGTTGTTCTCCTTCAATCGACAATCTACAAAGCCGGGTATCCAACGTCTCACTTTCGAGAACTGGCTGAGCGGTTCTAAGATCTGCGGATCTTATCTATAATAATTAATAGTCTCTATACGTGCTTTATATAGCTTATATAGAGGTGGCATCCATGTATTTCAAGACATGATGTACTGATTGAGTGGATGAATCCCTCAAACTTTGCAGGCTTGGCCAACTGCGCAGCCATGTAAGCTGCCGCTTGGCGAGTTGTCTGGTGGCAATAATACTCTTTTCTACCATGGCATCATAGTCAATCTCGCCGTCCAGATACTGCCAAACTTGCCTGTATCCTACTGATTTTATTGAGGGAAGCTGGTGATTGAGATCACCGCGAGAGCGCAAGGCCTGCACCTCCTCTACCAAGCCCTCTTCAAGCATCTGCAGGAATCGTCTCTGGATATGACTATGTAATACGCCACGATCTTCTGGCTGGATCGCGAAAAAGTGCAAATTGTAGGGAAGTTCCGCCTCCTGTCGCGTTTGCATCTCGGCGTGAAGACTGGTCATGGACTGCCCTGACACCCGATAAACCTCCAGTGCGCGCTGTAATCGCTGTGGGTCGTTGGGGTGAATTCTGGCCGCCGCGGCGGGATCCACTGCCTCTAGCTGCCTGTGCACAGCAATCCAGCCCTGCTCAGTTGCCAGCTTCTCTATCTCGGCGCGCACCTGTGGATCGGCCTCAGGCATCCGCGCCAGGCCATCCCTAAGAACACGAAAATACAGCATCGTGCCGCCAACGAGCAGAGGTGTGTCGCCAACTGCGAGTATTTCGTCAATTTCACGAAAGGCATCGCTGCGGAACTGTGAAGCCGAATAGGGTACTGCGGGATCGATAAAGTCGATCAACCTATGGGGTGCCCGCGCCAGTGTTGTCTTATCGGGCTTGCCCGTACCGATGTCCATCTGCCTATAGATCTGCGCAGAATCGACGCTGACTATCTGAAAGGGATGCTGCTGCAGCAGATCGATAGCGAGGGCGGTCTTGCCCGAGGCGGTAGGACCCATCAGGCAGATCACATTGGGTTTGTTGGCTGAGGCGTTCATAGAGAATGATTGTACGCGGCTTTTTATGAAGGTGAGGGAGATAGTTGGCGATACTCTAGCTCGATACCAGGGTCGTGGACTTACTGCCCCCGCAGGAAGAGTTTGTCCAATTCGTCGAGGCTCTGATAGACCCAGGTTGGCCGGCCATGGTTGCACTGGCCGCTGCGCTCGGTGGCCTCCATGTCTCTAAGCAGAGCATTCATTTCTGGAATTGTGAGCTGACGGTTGGCACGCACCGAGCCGTGACAAGCCATCGTAGAAAGCAGCTCGTCCTGATGCGCCTGAATACGATCACTACTGCCGTACTCGAGAACATCCGAGAGCACATCGCGCACCAGCTGTTCGATGTTGGCGTTACGCAGAATCGAAGGCACCTGCCGCACTACAATGGATTCTGCCGCGACACGTTCCAGCTCGATACCGATACCTAACAAGGCTTCCTGTTCGGTCTCGGCGCAGTCGGCCTCTGCCTGACTCACCGCAATAGACAGTGGCACCAGTAACGGCTGCATCTTCAGTTCTTCATTCTGGCAGGCCGTCTTCATTCGCTCGTAAGTAATGCGCTCGTGGGCGGCATGCATGTCTACGGTAATCAGACCTTCCTTATTTTGTGCGAGAATATAGATTCCATGCAGTTGTGCTATGGCATAACCCAGCGGAGGTACTTCCGCATCTGCAGCCGTGAGCCGCGCAAAATTTTCAAGCTGACTGTGTATCGCATTAGCGTCGGGCTGCCCCGTATTTGGCCTATAGGCATAGTTTGAAGAGGTATTCTCAGCCAGCGATAGCCTGCTCTGATCGCTGAAATTTCCAATCGAATAATTTGAACCTGGGCTGGATGCCGGGCTACTCGCCCCATCACTTCCAGCGAAGGGTGCATAGGGATTATTGTCCTGCTCGCTATCCGCGAGTCGATCGGCAGGCCGCAGTTCCGCCAGGGCCTTGTGCAATGAGCTGAACAGAAAATCGTGAACCATACGGCTATCGCGAAAACGCACTTCGTGCTTCGTAGGATGAACATTGACATCGACAGCGGCGGGTGCCAGCTCGAGATACAAGACATAAGCTGGATGGCGGCCGTGAAACAACACGTCACGGTAGGCCTGCTTCACCGCATGAGTAACTAGTTTGTCGCGGATAATGCGGCCATTAACGTAGAAATATTGCAGGTCCGCCTGCGAGCGCGAAAATGTCGGCAGGCTTACCCAGCCCCAGAGGCGCAGGCCCGGCCCTTCCATTTCGACGAAGACAGAACTTTCGACGAAGGCAGGTCCGCACACCATGGCTACGCGCCGCTGTTTTTCCTGATCACTTTTTGCTGGCAGCAATTTGTGTATCGCGCGCTGATTGTGCGTCAGCGAAAATTGCACATCGAAACGACTCAGTGCGATACGTTTGAGTATCTCATCGATGCGCGAAAATTCGGTCTTCTCGGTTTTAAGAAATTTCTTGCGCGCGGGGGTATTGAAGAATAAGTCCCGAACTTCGACCGTGGTGCCACGGGTGTGGGCCGCAGGCGAAAGCTTCACATCCATCGCCTGCCCTTCGGCAACGACCTTCCAGCCACTGTTATCGCTCTCACCCTCCACATCGTCAGCGGACTTCGATGTCATCGTAAGTCTTGAGACTGAACTGATACTGGCTAAGGCCTCGCCGCGAAAACCAAGGCTGGCGATGTTTTCCAGGTCTTCGAGGTCTGTAATCTTGCTCGTAGCATGACGGCTTAGCGCTAGCTCCAAATCTTGCTTGTGAATCCCAAGCCCGTCGTCTTTAATCTTGATTAACTTGGTACCGCCCTGCTCGACCTCGATCTCCAGACGACTGGCGCCGGCATCCAGAGAGTTCTCTATCAGCTCCTTGACGACAGAGGCAGGACGTTCGACGACCTCGCCCGCCGCAATCTGATTTGCGAGGCGTTGGCTGAGAAGATTGATACGTGACATTGGCAGGTAATACTAATGAGAGTGTAAATGGCATTGTAGCACCAACCGCGCGCAAAAATAGTGAACGTCCTTAGTGAATTACTGAGCGGAGAATAACCTAAGGTACGCGAGAATTTAGGAGTTAGGAATCCTCAAGACCTGGCCGACCATGATGCGATCGTTGGAGAGATTATTTGCCTGACGCAAACTACCGAGACTGACGCGATAGCGCTGCGCTATTTCGGAGAGTGTCTCGCCGCGACGAATCGTATGCTCTTCTGGTTCCGCCGCACCGACGCCTGGAATGATTAGCTCCTGCCCGACACGAATCGTGTTGGAGGAGATGCCATTTACGGATTTCAGTTCGGCGAGGCTCACCTTGTAACGCTGCGCGATTACCGACAGGCTATCGCCGCGCTTGACCATGTAGGCGTCCGGCACGGGCATGAAGCCATTCGCCTTCTGATAGGCCACAAGCGTTCCTTCGGGCGGTGCATCATAAAAATAGTTCATCACTCCCTGAGCAATTCCTCGCGCCAGCTTCTGCTGAAAGGCTGAGGTGTTTAGTCTGCGCGCCTCATCGGGATTGGTGAGATAGCCGGTCTCGATCAGCATCGAAGGTATATCCGGTGACTTTAATACTTCCAGAGAGGCCTGCTGCACCTTGTCCCGACGCAGCCGCGTCACACCATCCAGGGTTTCCAGCACACGGGTTCCAGCAATCAGGCTCTGTTCCATGCTCCAGGCCATCTGCAGAGACACCAGAGTAAGCGCAACATCGTCATCCCAGGAGCTGAGATCCAGGTCGCCGCCTACGCCGCCTAGTAGGTCCGAGTTATTTTCCTTCTGCGCGACGCGGCGAGAATTCTCGCGGTCGGCACGATCACCGGACAGGGCATAGATGGTCAATCCGTTGGCTCTACTCGTGCGATACCAATCGGTATGCACGGCAACAAAAAGGTCGGCACGTTTCTCTCTAGCGATTTCCGAACGACGCTGCAACTCTACATAATAGTCGCCGTCACGAATCATGACCGGCGTAAAGCCCGGCATTCTCTCCAGGTGATCGAATAGTGCGCGTGCAATCTTGAGAGTGATGTTTTTCTCTTTCAGCCTGCCGTCAAAGCCGATGCCTCCCGGATCCTCACCGCCATGCCCTGCGGAGATCGCGACGATGATATTGCGTCGCTCATCGCTGCGTGGCGGGCTGTTAGAACTGGAAGCGGCGGCGTTACTATTTCTGGCTGCGTCTATAGAAGGCGCCTGATCGTAGAGATCAACGACGAGGCGGTCACCCAGCTCGCTATTCGGTGCGAGGGTGAAGCTACGCGGCTCGACCTGCGCGGCGAGATCGATAACCATACGCAGGGTATTGCCATCTCGTATCGCGCTGCGCATACCACTGATTGGACTGTCTTCCCAATCGACCAGAGATAGGTCGCCAGTAAATGACGAACCCTCTACATCGATAACCACGCGCTCGGGATTAGAGAGGGTAAAGAGCTTGTATTGCACCTCGCCCGACAGGTCGAAGACCAGTCGCGTATGGTCCGGCGCGCGCCACAATCTGACCTCTTCCACCTCGGCCGCAGACACAGCAACGCTGGCCAGCAGCGAACAAGCGGCTAGAACGAGAGCGATGCAGCGGTAACTGCCTGAGGTACTGCCTGTATTGCGCTTAGGGTTCATTACAAATTCTTTTAGACATACTTCACGTTGTCTATTACAACGGCCTTAAGGCCATAATCTTTTGGCAATTATGGCGCCTTTGTTGGTGAGACTTTGACAAGTCAGACGCCTTCCTGTTCCCTCGATGGCTATATCTATCAGCAAATCCGCTCCAGACAGCCATTTTGCGCCCTTCTCAGCCCATTCCACCAGGCAAAGATTAGACGCAGAGAAATACTCATCCACACCCAGATAAGACACTTCTTCCGGATCTGCCAGGCGATAGAGATCAAAGTGGTAGATGTTACAGAGCTCGAATTCATAGGGCTCGACCAGGGTGTAGGTAGGGCTCTTAACCGCACCGGTATAGCCGAAGGCGCGCATGAGCCCGCGAGTCAGCGTCGTCTTACCCGCGCCCAGCTCGCCATTCAGGAAGATCATACCGCCAAGGTGAGCAACGCCTTTCCCTTGCGGGATGACGTTAGCACTATCACCAGGCTCAAGAAACGTGGCTACTGCTAGCCTGGAGCCAAAATCCAGCGTGGCCGCCTCGTCTATTAAAGCTATTTGATGTTCGGATTGCATGGGCGGAAGTATAGAGCACAATGGCAAGAGGGTGAGAGTCGCTGTGGGAGCAAAACTGCATTCGCAGTACCTCAGCGATCACTCGCTTGCCAGACCGAGCAGCTAGAACTCCCGCTAATTCAGTGAGATACTGATTTGGTTCGCAAATAACAGCAAAGGCTGCGACTGGTCGAAATACCTAGGCCACGGATTCTGGACGAAGTGAACGCAAAAGATTATAGCTGCCTACTAATTCAAGAATGATGGAAAGGTACGAGACTATGAAAACGATGACTTGTGAGCAGCTTGGTGGAGCCTGTGACGAGGCGTTCGCGGCAGAGAGCATTGAGAAAATCGCTGAAATGAGCAAGGCCCATGCTATGCAAATATTTCAACAGAGAAATTACGCCCACCTTCTAGCCGCAGAAAAAATGAAGAACTTGATACCAGATCCCTACGCCATGAAGAACTGGCTTGAATCCAGAAGAAAAGAATTTGAAGCCTTGGTGGAAGACTAGGAGCAATCGGATGAATCGAATCATGTTGAAAGCTCTGGCGTACGGATTCACCTTAGGAACGATCTTCTTCGTTATAGCACCTCTGGGGCTTGGCATTTCTCTCATCGAATCTCTAAAGCCTGTCCTGGTGCCTGGTGTTTTTCTTGCCCAAGGGATTCTAGGAAACACTACTGGGATTGGATCGATAGTTTTTGCACTGGTTCTTAACGTAACTGTATATACAATTTTTTATACGATTTTGTTTTCCGGAATATTTTCACTGCGCAAGAAATGAAATATTGGGAAAATCGGTAAGTCCATGTCAAGACGACACTCAACAGCACTGGAATCTAAACAATGGCTAACATCATCATCTGTGCCGACGGTACCTGGAATCGCCCAGAAGAAGATATCGAGAAAGATTATCCCACCAACGTCTTGAAGTTAGCCCGGGCGATAAAGCCTTCTGGTAATTCGCTAAAACAACATGTGTTCTATGACTGGGGACTTGGCTCCTATCACAACAGCATGAGCGCGGGCGCGACCGGTCGCGGTATTCATAAGAATATTTTCGATGGCTACAGGTACATCGTTCAAAATTACGGGCACAACGATAAGATCTATCTGTTTGGTTTTAGTCGCGGTGCTTATACGGTGCGAGCCTTGTGTGGGCTTATCAATAATTGTGGCATCTTAAAGCGGGTAGACACGAATCGCATCGCCGAAGCCTGGGACATCTACAAGAGCGCCTCGAAGAAGAACCACCCCAATGGTGACGATGCAGTAAAATTTCGCAGCGACCACTGCCATGGGTCACGCAAGGTTCATTTCGTTGGCGTATGGGACACGGTCGGCGCTCTGGGCATTCCATTTAGTTTGATGGGACTGTTCGAAAGCAAGGATGAATTCTACGATACGAAGATGGGCTCCAATATATCTTTTGCACGCCATGCACTCGCCATAGACGAACAGCGAGAGGACTTTCAACCCACAGTCTGGACGCCGCGACCCGGAGTGGACCTGAAACAGGTTTGGTTTTCCGGCGTACACGCAGACATAGGCGGCTCCTATAAACCCGACAGAGATAGCGGCTTCGTCGCGGCAGACACGCCGCTTGCGTGGATGCTGGATGAGGCTAAGAACGCCGGATTAAAAATCGAGCCACATATCCGCGAAGCGTTGGCCACTAGCGACGGCGCGAAACTGCATAAGTCGCGCGGCCATGTCTATAGACTGAAGCGACCGCTGCACCGTCACTTAGAGGTCGATGAAAAACCAACCAGAATCCATCCCAGCGTAAAGGCTCGATATATCGCAGATGACTCCTATCGCCCACCGCGACTAAAGAGCCTGGTCGAAGACAAGGGCTGGGATGAATTAGATGTTGGGAATTAGAATGACCGACTTTCTCCTGACAAATTATTTAAGGGGGAGCGCAATCAATGGATAGAAAAATACTCGGCTTGCACAAAGACGGGGAAGGCGACTGGGTAGCCGAGCTCGAATGCTTTCACGATCAACATGTACGCCACAATCCACCCTTCTTCAATCGATCCTGGACGACTACAGACAAGGGACGAGAGTCGATGCTTGGCCAGCCTATAGAATGTGGAAGATGTCTACAGCTGGAATGGCCTGAGGGTCTTGAATCGCTGCGCTGCACGCCTCGGTTTGACGAGAACTCTATACCTAGAGGCCTGCAAAAGGATCATTCAACCAAGGCCGGTGTTTGGGGCCTGATCCATGTGGTGTCGGGGCAGCTACGCTATGTGTGTCAGACACCGGTCGAGCGTGAGATGTTACTCGATGCAGACAGCAAAGGGATCATACCCCCCGGCCTGCTCCACTATATTGAGGCTCAGGGTGATGTTTGTTTCTACGTGGAATTTTTTACGAGGCCTGGCTAGCAACTAGCGCGACGGGTTCACCAATTGGCGGATGAATGGCATCAGGTCCGTCGCCGCCATGCCGCGCTGACCTTGCGCCTGCATAGAAAGATCCGCTGCCTCGCCGTGAATACATACGCCGGCGCAGAGACTGTCGCCAAGCGAATGTCCCTGAGCTACCAGAGAACCTACGATTCCGCTCAGCATATCGCCCATGCCGCCCGTTGCCATGCCGGCGTTGCCCTCGCTACAGAGGAAGATACTTTGCTGCAAATTCTCAGTACTGCAGATCAGGCTGCCACTTCCCTTTAACAGACAGGCACCGCCCCAGATCTCGTTGAGTTCGCGCACCGCCGCGAAGCGATCATCTTGCACCGCACTGGTAGAAGTATTAAGCAGTGCAGCGGCTTCCCCGGGATGCGGGGTAAGTATCCAGTTGTCCCTTTTGATGCCAGTGCCGTGCTTAGCCGTTCCCTGTTGGTGTTTCTCGGCCAGAAGCTGCAGGGCATCGGCATCGACTATCAATGGTGTGCCCACTGTGATCTGACTCGACAGCGCTCTTTGCAATAAACCCCGCGACCAGTCGCTGCGTCCCAGACCGGGCCCGACGACGATTACCGTGGCTCTTGCCAGTAGCCCATCGATGTCCACCTGTTCATCTTCCGTACCCAGCACCATAACCTCGGGCCGTCTGGCTAGCAGCGCTGACCGATGCGCAGAGCGAGTGATTACGCTTACCAGGCCTGCGCCAGTTCGCAGTGCCGCCTCAGCGGCCATGATCACCGCTCCGCCGAAACCAGAGTCGCCACCGATGACGAGCACATGGCCGTGAGTTCCTTTATGCGAGGCAACCGCGCGCGGCAATAGCAGCGCACTGGTCGAATTGATATCTATGCGCGCCGCGCTTGGCTGGGGCGAAGCATCACTGGTGAACACACGGTCCGGAACGTCCAGGTCGTGATAGATCAACTCGCCTACATAGTCACCGGCCTGATTGGTGAGCAGACCCTGCTTCAAGCCAATAAACGTAACCGTAGTATCCGCTCTTACCGCTACACCCAGACACCTGCCCGTGTCGGCACTGAGGCCGGAGGGAATATCGATCGCCAACACCGGTCGATCTGCGGCGTTGATAAAGTTAATCGCCCTGGCATAGTCACCGCCGACCTCTCTATCCAGTCCGGTGCCGAGTAAGGCATCGACGACCACCGGGTGCGCGTGATCCTTCTCATGCTCAAGGTCTATATCGACGAAGGCGGTCATCAATACTTGCCGCTCTAGCGCCCACTGCCAGGCTTGTCGCGGATCGCCACTTAATTTTTCCGGGTCTGAGAGCTGAATCACTTCCGCGCTTAGTCCCTGCTCTTTCGCCAGGGCCGCTAGCAGATAACCGTCACCGGCATTATTGCCCGACCCTGCGAATACCTGAACATGGCGCGTCTGCGGCCAATTTTCCAGGAGTGCATCGAAGGCGACCGATGCCGCGGTTTGCATTAGCGTGAAGCCGGGGATATCAAATTGCTCGATCGCAATCTTATCCAGCAGACGAACCTGTTGTGCTGTGTAGAGATCACGTGGCAGCCTGTTGAGATAATCGGTCATGGCTACTTATCGAATTTCTGAATGAGGCGATGGACGAGACGCAGGCCGGCATCCAGGTCTTCGATGGGAATATCTTCGGTGTTGCGTATAGCCCAGGGATCCTGAACATCACGTAATGCCTGATAGGCGGTCTTGCCCTCTTCGGTTAGCACTACCAACACCGAGCGTTTATGCTTGGGATTGGTTTGGTAAGAGAGCAGGCCGTCGGTAACCATGACATCGGTAATACGCTGCACGGCCTGTCGCGACTGGCCCAGGACTCTTGCAATACCCGGCACAGTGAGACCGGAGCTGGAGAGTGCGATGACGCCGATGACCTTCCACCTGGCACTGGTCAGCCCCAGAGCTTCGGTCATATCATCTCCTTCCGATATTAAGAGTCCGTTCAGCCTAAACAAGGACAATACAAGGTCAAGAAACAGCATACGCTTGGGAGAATGCACTGGGTTTTCCTCGAAATTCCATCTAGTGGAGAGATTTACTCATTCCTAGATGACAACGGCATTTGAAATGGAACGACCTATGTCAGCATGTTGTCATTTGACACTGAATCCCAAGCGCAGTCAATTGTTGAATGACTCTATAGATCCGATAACAGCTAGCATAGAACTATCGCCCCAAAAATTGCGACTTGAATAGCAGAGCAGGATTTATTAAACGGCCATACTGGTCAGGCGCCCTCTTTATAAGGACAGCATCATGAATAAACTATTATCACTCTCTCTCGCAGCGGCTGCCGCTGCCTCGCTCTCCAGCTTCAGCCAGACTAGCCTGGCGCAGGCACAACTATCCGGCACCCCCGACGAACTGCGCGAGTTTCTGCACCCAAGGCCGAACACGGTGAATATCAACGGCGAGGCCGAACTTACGGCCTATAAAGATGTGGCGAAGATAAGCCTGATGGTCACCACCGAAGAACGCACCCTCAGCCGGGCAATGGAAGTGAACCAGGCGTTGCGACTCGAACTGATTCAAGACTTTTTGGCCGCCGGCATTCCCCAGGCAGACATTAACAATTCCAAGTTCTCCAGCTCACCACAGTTCGGCCTGTTCGGTCGCAATCCGAATAGCTTCGAAGTGTCCTCGCGCATGGAAGTCGAGGTCAACAGTGAGGAACATCTGCAGTTGCTGGCCGCCGCGGCAGATGAGCACGGTGAGGTTGATTTTGAGAGCACCGAGTTCGAGCACAGCGAGGAAGACGCCTTCGAACAGCAGGTCAAGGAAACCGCCTTGCAGGATGTGATGGCGCAGAAGGCCTACTACGAGAGCAGCCTCGGTCTGGAACTGAAGGCGGTAAACTTTTTCTATGGCGGCATCCGTCAGATGTCTCGTGCCATGCCCAGGGCTGCTATAGCTCAAGAGATGGCGCTGGATGCCAGCGGCGGCAGAGCCAGCTCGTCTGAAGCCATGTCAGCCCCTACTGTTGCCCCAACATTCGATGAAGTAGAATATCAGACCAACATTACAGTGGTATTCGAAATCATCAATGAGAATTAGCGGCCTAGGCCTACTTTGTCTTTTACTTGTTAGCCCGGCTGTTGGCGCCGATGCGATTCGCGACGCCAACAGACTACTGCGCGCGAGCAATGTCGCTAGCCAGTTTGAATCGATGACGCTGCTACAGACGCAAAACATCATTCGCACCTATAGCAGCATAGTGGCAATGTCGGCCGACATTGAATTGCCGCAATGGATCAAACTAGAAATAGCAAAATGCTATGAACAGGCTTTCGCCTGGGAGAAATTCGAAGAGGGAATCGCACAGATCTTTCTGGAGAATTTCAGTACAGACGAAATGAATATGCTGATTGATTTCTATCGCAGTGAAGGCTTACCGCCAACCGAAATAGAAAATTTCAAGGCAGCGATCGCCAAGGGTGAGGAGATTCAGCAGCTAAGCGCAGACTACATCTTTAACCACAGTGAAGGCTGTGCCGAGCACGATATCGATCTCATACTCGGCTTCCTTGCCAAGGCGCAACAAAGACCAGACAGCATTCTTAACACCGAACACTGACTCTAGCCTGCTTAGACTAGTAACGATTCTCCGGCGCCGGTCCATAGGACAGCCAGGTCCTGTTCACCTGTTGATGGACACCCGGTTTACTCCAGTCACATACGCCTAAGGGGAAGACCGCCTCCAGGCGTCGCTTCTCTTCATCGGTGAATGCCACGGTGTAATCCGCATAGTCGATAGGCTTCAGCTGACACTTCAGGATATCGTTGCTGAGCGGACCTCCCGCTACCAGACGCATTCCCGCATGCGGAGGGTACAAGCTGTTGCAGGCGCCAGCCGTATTATCGAAAATACTCTCCGTGTCGAAATTTGGTTCTTCGACGATGCGCTCTCCGTTAGGAGCAATGCAATCATTCTGCAGATCAACAGGTTTAGCGCGCACGATCTTGTCCAAGCGGGAAAGTGTTGAGGTATCCGCCTGAATATTCGCTAACCACTGATCCATCAGCGCAAGATTGTCTTCATCGATATTCTGTTCTCGAGAGTGGCGACGCGTTATGAAATTTCCCGCGTGGCCATTGTCACGCTCGAGTCGTGCCCGAGTCACAAAAGAATAGACACTAGCATGGAAGTTACCGATATCATCTAAGTAGACACGATCATCGAGAATGGGCACCTGTGACAGGCCAGCACCGCCGCTGGTGACTCGGCCGGTCTCGTAGACGATGCGCAGCGCATCGTCATCGGCGATCGTTCGCTGCGGCCTCGAATTGACATCGATATCCCAGCCGCCAATCTTCTCGTTCAAATCGAGGAATAAGTCCTTGTCGATTTTTCCCGCATTCAGGGCGAGCAATCCGTACTGCACGCCGACATTGTCGTGAGGAGACTTGGCAAATTGCCTCTGCGTTTCTACCTCGGGATAGTTTTTCTCTCCAAATATATTACGCATGCCATCATATATAGAGCACCTGGCGCCTTCTGGATTTGTCAGCGGATGATAACGAGCCGCCTCAGGAATCTGTGAAGAACAGTCATCGGGCCCAACACGCTTCGGCCTGTCACCAAGGGATTCATCGCAGACTGACCACATGGACCAACCGCCGAGAATCGCTTTAGTCTCATCTGACAGTTCCTTTGCCGGATCGTTGGCATAGCTGCGCAGCAGGCTCGCGCACTCCTGCGCATCGGTGAAGTAACTCACGGCATCGGCAAAGGTAAGGCTTGGCATCAGGCCATCGAGAATTCCTGGATAGGCGCCAGCGATGAGCAGCTGTTGCATCGCACCGCCAGAACCGCCATTGCCGATCGTATAACGCGGCTCACCGTAGGACTCGATGAAATGCTCTTTTACCATCATCGCAGTTTCTGCCGAGAGCACATCGTTACATCCGCCCTGGGCATTCACGTTCAAAGTAGACGACGCCACCGCATAACCCTTACTCAACATGTCCCGCCTTAGCACGCCTCCTGTCGAATTGCCCTGAAAGTATCCTGCCTCGCATCCACCCCCGAAGGTGTAGACTAGTCGTCCGTTCCATTGCCGCGAGGGAGCAAGCGCGCTAGGCGCAGCAGAAGATGGATCATGCAAGATGGCGATCTGATAGATGGCGCGATTAATAGTGCCGGTTTCGATGCGCACTATAAAAGGGACTTCGACTTCTTCAATCGTGTTAGTGAAGGCCATGTCCTGAGGTCGAAGCTGCAGCTCTGCTAGCGGCTTGAACCCGGCATCGGTGTCTGTCGATTGATATACATAGTCGACGCGCGTTACTAGGGAGCAGTCGCTATCGATTGCCCTATCGTCTATATATTTGCCGTTGCCGATAGCGAATCGGCGCTTCTGCCCATCTCTGTCCACCGCAAGATCAGCCAAGCAGAAGTAAGGACTCTGTTGCTCGCCCGAAAATATTGGGCCGCTGCGGGGATAGTTCACCACCTCCAGTTCGGCCGAGCGCTCTCCAGATAGAACAGAGATAGTGGCATTTCCCTGAGGGAGGCCTTCTACGAGGGCTTGATAGCGGTTTAACTGGGCAGATTCTTCCAGAGCCGCTAGTGAGGCTGTTATCGCCTTTCCATCGACCTGCAGCTGCAGCTGACTCGCCATCGAACTACTGTTAATCTCCACGAGAATATCGCCGCCGCTTATTAGATGAGATTGGTTGGACACCGGCCTGATACTGAGAACCTGAGTCACTGCTGGAACATTGTTATCAGGCGAGCAGGCGGCGAGAATAGCCAAGGAGGCGGCAACTGTCATACGTAAAATGGCTGTTGAGCGGGTGTGGAAATTAAGCATTTGATGACCCCGATTTGGTGTTAGTCTTGTTGTGTAGTTTTGTATCTATTAACTAGGGACAGGCTGCCGCAATAGCCCCGCCCTCTTGATGATTTGAACTGTACCATTGTGCAAATATGAATAACAAATCGGCACCGCAAACCGGCATAGAAGCTGATATCTCCGAGTGGCTGGAGGCGCTGGAGAATATCCGTGATTGCTATGGTGACGGCGGTGTTAAGACGCTATTAGACGATTTGAATGAATGGAGTCGCAATCGGAATATTCCGCTTTCCGAAGACCAATTCAATTCCCCCTATCTCAATACCATTGAGGTCTCCACTGAGCCTGACTATCCCGGTGACATCGATCTCGAGAAGTCCATCGAGAATATACTGCGCTGGAATGCCATGGCCATGGTACTGCAAGGACAGGATTCGGGCGCTGGCGTAGGCGGTCATATAGCGACCTACGCCTCGGCTGCGACCATGATGGAGGTTGGCTTCAACCATATCTTCCGCAAGCGCTCGGCGAACTACGGTGGCGACTTGATCATTCCCCAGCCGCATACCTCACCTGGTGTGTACGCTCGCTCCTGGCTCGAGGGCAGGCTGGACACTGCGCAACTCGAAAACTATCGACGCGAATTACAGCCTCATGCGGGGCTCACCTCCTACCCTCACCCCCGCTCCATGCCTGACTACTGGCAGGTGGCGAATGCCTCGATGGGGCTCTCCACCCCTACGGCTATCTATCAGGCGCGCTTTGCCAAGTATCTGGAGAACAGAGGATTAAAAGCCAAGAAGGGTGGCAAGGTCTGGTGCTTCATAGGAGATGGCGAAACCGATGAGCCGGAAGTCCTGGGCAGCATAAACATCGCCGCCAGGGAGAAGCTGGACAACCTCGTTCTGGTGGTAAATTGCAATCTGCAGAGACTGGATGGACCGGTGCGCGGTAACGGGAAGATAATTCAGGAGCTAGAGGCATCGTTTAAAGGATCGGGCTGGAATGTCATCAAGGTGATCTGGGGTTCGGGCTGGGACAGACTGCTCGATGAGGATAACGATGGCAACCTGCGCAAGCGCATGGAGGAATGCGTAGATGGCGACTACCAACGTTACTCGATTCTGCCTGGCGAACATCAGCGAGAACATTGGGTTGATGGCAATCCCCAGCTCGAGGCGATGATGAACTCGTTGAATGACGAGGAGGTGAAACAGATAAAGCGCGGCGGTCAGGATGTTAAGAAGATCTACGCCGCCTTCGACGCCGCCGCAAAATGTGGTGACAAGCCCACCGTGGTTCTGGTCAAGACAGTGAAGGGCGATGGCATCATCGGCGCCGAGGGCAGCAATACCGTCCATCAGAAGAAAAATCTCGACAGCGAGCAGCGCCTGCAGATAGCGAAGAGTTTTGGCATCCCACTCGATGAGGATGCGATACGCCGTGCCGAATTTTACAAGCCGGATGCCGGTAGCGCTGAGATTGGGTACCTGAAGGCGCGACGGGAAGCCCTGGGCGGCCCGATACCGGTTCGCGAAACTGAATGCGCCAAGCTCTCGCCTCCCCCATTAGAATCTTTTAAAACGCTCACCGATGGCTCCAGCACTAGAGTCCAGTCTACGACTATGGCATTGGTTCGAGTTCTTTCGGTGCTGCTACGCGAGAAGTCTCTGAACAAATACATCGTTCCCATCGTTCCCGATGAAGCCCGAACATTTGGCTTGGAGGCCTTGTTCAAGATTGCCGGTATTTTTTCCTTGCAGGGTCAACACTACACGCCGGTTGATGCAGATACTTTGCTTGCCTATCGCGAGGCGGAAGATGGGCAGATACTGCAGGAAGGCATTTGTGAAACCGGTGCGCTCGCCTCATTCCTCGCGGCCGGAACCGCCTACTCCATTCACGGCCTGCCGATGATTCCGTTTTACTTCTTCTATTCGATCTTCGGTTTTCAGCGCGTGGGCGACATGATCTGGACCTGTGGCGATATGTTGTGCCGCGGCTTTCTTATTGGCGGGACCGCTGGTAGAACGACCTTAAATGGCGAAGGCATTCAACATCAAGATGGTCATTCCCAGATTCTTGCGAATACCTACCCTAACCTGAAGAGTTATGACCCTGCCTTCGCCTATGAGTTGGTAATAATAGTCCGAGAAGGCATTCGTCGCATGTACGAGCAGCAGGAAAATATCTTCTACTACCTGACCGCCTACAATGAAAACTACCTGATGCCTGCCATGCCGAAGACAAAAGATATCGCGCAGAAGATCGTAGCCGGAGGCTATCTGCTGAGTAGCACGAAGAAAACAAGTGAGAGCGAAATTCACCTTCTGGGTAGCGGCTCGATAATGCAACAGGTTCTGAACGCGAGAGACCTGCTAGAAGAAAAAGGCTTTGCCGTTTCGGTATGGAGTATCACCAGCTACAACGAACTACTGCGAGACGCAGAGCAATGCGAGCGCGAAAACCGGCTGCACCCTTTCGCGAAAGCCGTGACTCCCTATATAGAAAAACTCTTTAAGACCACTAGCGGCAGCTACGTTGCCGCAAGCGATTATATGAAGATCTTCGCCAACAGCATCGCCCCCTGGATGCCTGGACAATTTACGGCACTGGGTACAGATGGCTACGGATTGAGCGAGTCACGGGCCAACCTGCGCGAGTATTTCGAGATTAGCCCTGATTATATTTGTCATGCGGCATTGGTGGGTTTGTACAAGCTCGGCGAGCTAGACGCGGCACAGCTGAAGATCCACATGAAAGATCTGAAGATCGATCCAGACAAGACGAATCCGATGCATCACTAGCGGCGGGTTTCGTCTTCAGATACCGGAAGCGTGCTAGGGTTCTACCAACTCAATTCTTACACCATCGGGGCCTTCGGCGAAGGCGATACGAATGGTACGAAACTCCCGCGGGTCCATCGAGAAAGCCACACCGTTTGCCTTCAGTTCGGCCTCAGTTGCGGTGAGGTCGGCAAACTTCCAGCCTAGATGGTCAAAACTTCGACCCTGTGTGGGGGCGAGTTCTTCCCTCGCCTGCCTCACCAGCAACAGGATGTCACCGTAGTTGAGTGCGGGTACGGCGTCCTTCCACTGCTCCCTCTCCCCGCCAAAATTTTCTCCATACCAGTCGAGCGTGCCTGCGGGGTCTGGCGATAAAAGATGTAAGTGATGCATGCCACGTAGTTCCGGGTCGTCGATGATTTCGATCTTGGTGCCCCAGGGATCCTCAACGAAGCCGATCTGCATACCGCTGAATTCCCTTAACTCGCCTAGCTGTCTGCCGCCGTCGGCAACCACATTGGCAACTACCTCGGCCACATTAGTCATCGAGAATCCGAAATGGTCCACAGCAGAACCGACCGAGCCTTCGCCGGGGTCGCGCTCGAAGAAGATCACCGCGATGTCGCCGTACATAACTCTGTCGATGGGATAGCTGGTGTCGGTAGAGCGCAGAAAACGAGCCGCTTCTCCGCCAAAATGCTTAACGTACCAGTTGACCGCTTCTTGGGAACTGGTGGCTGCTAAATGAATATGATCGTAGGGTGCGGCGAACGTCTTTGTAGACGCGCAAAGGAATAATACTGTGAGTAAGAGCAATTTTTTCATGAGCTGCCTCGTTATAGTTTTCTCTATTCTTCTTTTTGCTGGCAGCGACTCGGTGCACACTAGTGCGTCATAGAATAAACCAAATAGTTTATACCTAATCGGTAGGCAGCATTTGCATAACGGGTTGGGTAGGATGGATGATAGGTGTGTTCCCAGCCATCTCCCATATCGGAATTCCAGTTAATCAGAACCATGACGCGACCCTCGTCGTCGAGAATCGCGTGGTTCGTCGCATAGTTGATTCCCTGTTCACCCATTTCATCGTTTCGATACAACGCCGGTATCATCTGCGGGCCGTCAATATCGTAGTAGACATGAAATATTTCATGATCGGCCTTTAGCTCTACGACCTCACGGTCTGGAAAAACCAGACTGAAGGCGGCATAGAAATTATCCCATTGCCGCTGGCCCCAGAAATCGTCGATAAGCAGGAAGCCACCGCGCAACAGGTACTCGCGCATGTTCTCCACTTCGTTGGGGGTTAGGGAAAGACCTCCACCCTGACCTACTTCCAGCATGTAGAGGAAGGGGTAGTCGAAAATTTTCTCGTCGTCGAAGCGCAGCACGATGGGTTCACTCATCACACGTATATTGGTTAGGCGAGATACGCCACGCAAGAAGTTGATATCGGCATCGGGGAAATCGATTGACCAGGGGCCATAGCCAAAGCCACCCCCGTAATAGGTGTCGAACTGCACGCGCACGAAGTTAAATTCACCCGCATCGTCGTAGACTAATTCCGTAAGATCGTCTTCCGCCGCGAATGCCGCCATAGACAGGCTGCCAAGCAGCAAGGCGATCGTTGTGATTAGTGTATGAGGTTTAGCAAACAACGGCATAGCTTAAGGTATTTCTGCAGGCTGCGTTAGTGGGCTTGAAGGAAGGCTTAGTGTGTCTGGATTCCCGCAAATATTCAAGCACCGCCAGCTATTGCGCTAGTGATGCGCAGTAGTCTTCGGAACTTATTGCGGGTGTGAACCAGATGAAGTCATAGGCCTGCAATTCGCCGAATTGCTGCAGGTAGTCCGCCGGCTCATCGCTGGAAGCATCTACCTCCAAAAAGGCGAGAGAAAGGATCTGCCCGTCTTGCAAGCCTGCCTGTGCGTGCAGCAGATAGTTCGGCACGCCCAAGTCACGACGAATATGATAATTACCGGCGATGAGTATTTGCGCCTGCCCGCCCGAGTTAGCACTCAGGCTTGCCGCCATCGCAAAATCTCTAGCCTGCTGCACTCGCACCATGGCCGGAAACTGCGATTCGGGCAGCATGCCACAGTGACTCTCGTCGATGTCCTTGGTTAGTGCAGCCATGGCCGCTTCGCCTAACACATCTGCAATCTCGGCAGCTGTCGGCTCTCCATAGACTCGCATCATCTCTTCATTGCTAATATTTGCAGCATGAATGTTCACGCTCGCGTCCATAGCACTGCGCACTAGAGGGCCATAGTAATCCCAATCCCAACCGTCGTTATCCCACTGCAGATATTCGTTGATCGCCTCCAGGCTGCCTAGCTGCTGCGAGCCAAGGTTCTCCAGGAGCGGCTGTTGCTCGCTGCTCATCATCTCGAAGGAAACGCTGGATACTCTACCTGTCTGCAACATATAATCCAGCATTTGCAGCTGCAGCGCATGATGATCTGGGTTGTCGTGCTTCTCTCCTAAAAGAAGATAATTGACCCCTTCTACACTAGCGAACAATTCACTAGGCTCCACGAACCGATCGCGTCGACTGTCCCAGATCGTACCTACTAGGGGGTGATCCACATAGAGTTGTGACTGCCATTGCTGCCCATGGTTCAGTTGCGCCGATACGCAGCCTGAGCAGAGCAACAAGACTATAGAGAGCGTAGATTTAATTCGTTCCACCCATCTGCATCCATTGTTGATAAATGTCGTCGGTCCAGAAACTTTGAAAATAGGCGATCGCTGCCAGTTTCTCAGCGTCGTCTAACACATCGATGAAGGCGGGCATCTTGCCACCCAGGGATTCACCTCCATAGTTAACTACCTGCAGCAGAATCTCTTGGGGGTGATGCCAGGCATGGGCCGAGCCGTTCAATGGCGGAGGCGGGAAGGAACCGTCATCGAGGCGCGCGCGCCAATCTTCGACAGTCCCCTGAGCCTGCGCCCCGTGACACACGGCGCAGTTCTGCGTGAAGACCTCACTACCCAGGGCTTGCTGCTCATCCGAGTACCATCGAGACACTACTGAGGCCGAGGCCGAGTTTGCTGCCTGAGTCATGGAGGCACTTGAATCTGAAATCGACGCTTGCTCGCTGCAAGCTATCAGGGCTAGGGCAAAGAGTCCGGTAAATAGTATTCTGCTAAGACTAATCATCATGGTTATCTGCAGTCTTCTTTGGGTAGTCGAAATAAACAAGCTCGGCACTGGCAAACTCAATTTCCAACCACGCGTCGATAGGCAGGCTAAGCTCGACCAGGCCACAGGTTGGAATATTATCGATATCACTGCCGGCCATTTCGTTTACAAAGTCGGTAATCGCGGGGTTGTGACCCACCAACATAGCCCCATTGCAGTCGTCGTCTAACAAGCTTGCCGCCTTGAGAAACATCGGAGAACCCGCGAAATACAATTCTGGGTTACTCCCCACTTTATCACTCACAACGCCGAGTTGCTGCGCCCACATCTTCGCTGTGGTTTTTGTGCGAACTGCCGGGCTACAGATAATGCAATCGACACTGCCTAGCCTGGCCTTGAATCGCTCGACCATCGTTGGTACGTCGCCTATGCCACGCTGGGCCAATGGCCGCTCAAAATCTTTCAGGTCTGGATTGTCCCAGCTGGATTTAGCGTGACGAAGCAGATAGAGGGTTTTCATCTATAGATTCTGATGTGTAAATCTAGGTCCATGAAGAACGGCTAGGAACTGCAAGAACCAGCGTAATAGAGCCTTATACCCCATATAGACTGCCAACTCCAGAAATGTCGAACCGACTTTTCCCCAGCTATATAAGTCACCAAATAGCAATTTGCGGGGCCTGTCTGTAGAATACGGCGCCTTCACAACTCGGGGATTTAAGAATGAGAATTCTACTAGTCATTGGTCTTAGCTGTCTGATGTCGGTGTTCAGCCTGAGCGCCCACTCGCAAGAAGAGTCGGGACTTGCAACACAGGTGGAGTTTGGTGCCATCTTCACTTCCGGTAACACGGAAAATGAGAACATCAAGTACAAGATAGTTTTGGATTGGGTGCAACAGAACTGGGACTATAAATTTACCAGTGACGGCTTTCGCTCTTCCCAGGACGGCATATCCAATGCACAGCGGCTCTACCATAGCGCCAGCGCCAACTACACAAACAACGAAGTGAGTTATGCGCAGGGTCGCGTAGCCTATGAGAACGACAAATTTAGTGGTTTCGACAACCAGTCGGACGTCACCTTCAGTTATGGTCGAAATATACTGCAGAACAGAGACAATATGTCTTTAGCGCTAACCGCCGGTGTGGGTGCACGTAGATCGGTAATCGCGGGCGACGCCGACACGGAAGGGCTGGCACGTTTTGCTGCCAACTATCTATGGAATCTTTCCGAGTCTGCCGATTTTATTCAGGACTTCAGCGTGGACGCAGGCAGTAATAGCAGCATCTACCGAACCGAGACAGGAGTTCAAACAGATATCCTCGAGAATCTGTCATTAAAATTCACTGTTAAGGTTAAGCACCAGACTGAGGTGCCTGTAGATAGAGAGAAGACGGATACTGAAACCGCTATCACTCTAGTGCTAAACTTTTAGGGGATTGCTGACTCTGCTATAACTCAGTCCCGGGGCTCGCTGTGAGGCTCGGGACTAGCTGTAGAACTTACTCTCTAGAGCCGGGCAAACACCTTGTACTTTTATCGTACTTTCGAGGTTACCTATGACTCTTGTTGTAAGGCTTTACTGGTTCATCGCTCTACTCTTACTGCCTGCCAGTTTAGGATACCTTCTCTACAAGGGTGGCGGATCCCTCGCTCCGGATGCGCTTATCGAAGCGCCTATCACCCTTTTCTTCTTTGTTTTCTTTCTGGCATGGACCGCGATAGGCGGCTACGAGCTTTTCTTCGGGACTAGCAATCTGCGACGCAACTATCCTGTGCTTGCGAATCTTCGCTATGCACTCGAACTCATCCGGCCAGAAATTCAGCAGTACTTTATCGCCAACAACACCGAAGAGAAGCCTTTCTCGCGAGAACGCAGAAACTTAATCTACCGCCGCGCCAAGGCCGCTAACGACACACTGGCCTTCGGAACCGAGCAAGACATTCTCGCGGAGGGTTACCGAAGTCTCTACCACTCCCTGGCCGTGAAAAGTGTGGCAGAAGAAAATATCAGGATCGACTTTGGCGGCAAGGACTGTCAGAAACCCTACAATGCTTCACGCCTCAATATATCTGCCCTGAGTTTCGGTGCTCTAAGCTCTAATGCCATCGCCGCCCTCAATAAGGGCGCAGCCATGGGTAATTTCGCGCACAACACCGGCGAAGGCGGCATGAGCGAGTATCATCTCGCCCATGGCGGCGACATCATCTGGCAGATTGGTACCGGATATTTTGGCTGCCGAAATCCTGATGGCTCATTCAACGACGATGCCTTCGCAGAGCGGGCAATTCTTGATGTGGTCAAGATGATCGAGATAAAGCTCTCGCAGGGCGCGAAGCCCTCCCATGGTGGCGTACTTCCCGGCGCCAAGGTGACGGAAGAGATTGCCAGAATTCGTCTGGTCGAGGTTGGCAAGACGGTGAACTCGCCGGCCATGCATCCGGAGTTCGATACGCCCAAGGGGCTACTTTTTTTCGTTGCCCGTCTGAGAACGCTGAGTGGCGGCAAGCCCGTTGGCTTTAAGCTATGTCTGGGCAGAAAGGTCGAGTTCATGGCCATCATCAAGGCGATGCTAGAGACGAAAATTCTACCCGACTTCATTACCATCGATGGTTCTGAGGGTGGCACGGGCGCAGCACCGGTAGAGTTTTCTAACCGGCTGGGCACACCCTGCATTGAGGCCACCTATTACATCAATCAGGTGCTTGTGGGTGCCGGACTTAGAGATCAGATTCGCTTGATAAGTGCCGGCCAGACAGCGAGTGGCTTTGACATGCTGGAGAAAATTGCACTCGGGGCAGACACCGTGAATGCGGCGCGGTCGATGATGATCGCTCTGGGCTGTGTTCAGGCAAAGGCCTGTAATACCAACGAATGCCCAACGGGCATCGCCACGCAGAACCCTGCGCGGGCAAGGGCAATAGATTTAAAGGAGAAATCCGAACGCGTTAAGAACTTTCAGAGAACCACAGTGCATGCCTTTATAGAACTCTGCGGTGCGATGGGATTCAGCAACCCAAGCGACCTGTCACCCTCGGACATCATCAGCCGTCTCGAGGGTAGAGCGACAAACTTCGACCAAATGTTCGAGCCCCTGATCGAAAACCAGCTACACAGCGACAACATACCTAACTCCTACCGAGACGACTGGCACAAAGCGTCAGCTGAGTATTTTTAGGCTGCTGCGCTGCGACCAGAGAACTAGCAGCCTATCTATCACCCTATCTATCAGCCTATCCAGCCCTCTACAGGAACAACATGCAGAAGCAGCACGGTTGTGCTGCCCTAGCCACGGGTCGAGATTGGACGCTATACTGCCAAGCGTTCTATACGAACCTGATTCGTACGCAATCTTTAAAAAACGCAAATAAGGTCGGAAAATGATTTCACGTTTGTTGCTTAGTATAGCGATCACACTGACGCCCTACACTGCCCAAGCTGACCAGAGTGATGATCGTCTGGGCGGGCTATTTGCTATCCTGCAAGAGACCAATGACGTTCGTACCATTCGGGTGACTGAAAGTCAGATCTGGGAAATCTGGTTGCAACATGCCAATGCCGATGTGCAGCAACTTATGTTAGTCGGCACACAGAGAATGAACACGCAGCGCTTTCCAGAGGCGATGGTCGTGTTTACTCGTTTAACGGAAAGTTTTCCCGACTATGCCGAAGGCTGGAATAAGAGAGCGACCTTGCACTATGTTCTCGGCAACCTCGATGCGTCGATAGCGGATATTGAGAAGACGCTTGCGCTGGAGCCAAGGCATTTCGGCGCCCTGTCCGGTCTAGGCATGGTCTATATCCAGCGTAAAGAATTGAGCAAGGCCAAGCAGGCATTCGAAGACTTGTTAGCGGTGCATCCCAACAGCCCGAATGCAAAACAGAATCTGGAGTTGGTAATAGAGCAACTTCGATTCAGTGTTATCTAGAACTAATTTTCGAGCATAAAAAAAGGGCCGCCAGGCGACCCTTTTATCGATCGAGTACTACTTACTGACGTGTAGCTGTAACAGCCATTGCGCCGAAGTCACTACCGAATTCGCCAGTCATAGTATCGCCTTCAACACTGCCTGTGAAATCCAGAACGAGCTCCTGACCCTGAACAGAAATCTCAGCAGTAAATGCCGCTGTGTTGTCAGCATAAACGATGCCAGATAGAGGCGCGTTCAATACATCTGATGCCATCTCACCGCTTCCGTCTGCGTTCAGTGTAAGAGTTACAGGAAGCTCACCCAATGGAGAGACGATCTGAGCACTCCACATACCTGCCGCAGGAGGAGGGCCACCGGCCGCACATCCAACTAATACTGAAAGAGATAAAACCAGCAATCCGCTTAATATTTTTTTCATGTTTATTCCACCTAGTTAAAAAATGTCACTCTTAAAATTTGTTTTGCACGGAAGCCTGGAGTTACCGTCCGATGCTACTCGCCGCAGCACTTGCCCCCCCGTCTCTTCAAGCAATAATCGCTTAGAAGACCCAACGATTGCGAAACGGTGGGTCTATTGTCCGGTTAATACGCGCTTAGTCAACCGAAAAACCCGAGTTATTGACAAAACGAGCTAAGGCGAGCAATTTCAATGGGTTAAGAGATTATCTCCTAGGGGACAATCCAGGCTGATTGCCAGCTCAAGCCACTGCGCGAGAACCCAAGTGCGGAGGTGATCTCACGCTCGAACCCGGGCATGTGAGCGGCTCCGTAGAATATGCTGACCTGCTCAAGACTTGGGTTCTGTAGGACTTCGTCCAATACTCGCAGCGCCGCTTTGTTGCGATCCCCCAATATCGTGAGTTGCTGCTCCAATTCTGCACCCACTATCACCCCTCCACTTCGACCAAGCTCGGCGGCGAACAGGTACTTGAAAGCGTTGTTCTGGTTCTGTGAATTCAACGCTCTTAGCAGCGAGAGCATACTGAGCGATGACGTAGACTCTTCGGATACCACGCTTTGCTCAGCCATCTGCGCCATCGCCAGGCTTAGAAACATACTCAGGAAATTTTCATCCTTGCTCGCCATCAACGCCTCTAATTGCGAAGGCGTCAGGTCGGCGTGGAGAAAATTCGATGGTGAGTAATCGATCTCGTTGAGCTGGAATCCGACATTCAGGAACCTGGCAAGGCTCTGCTGCATGTAACCAATTAAGGATGTGCTACCTGCTGCACCTTGCACCGGAATCTGATTCGCCTCGGCAACCAACTCATAGAGAACCACGTCTTGAGTCGTGAAATATTCATTCAGTGCGGCGTAGTATTCTTCTTCGCCCAGATGTACCGCCGCCACCAGATTCAGCTTCACTCCGGCATCATTCTCAAAACTAACGATGGCAGTCTGCAGCTCGCCCTGCCATTGGGATGTGCCCTCGATGAAACGTACGTATTGCGTTTCCTCCTGAGCATCCGCCGAATAGCCTGAAGAGCTTAGCAGTAGAAGCGTAATACCCAAAAGGTTCAGAAATGAATAACTTCGTAGGGTTCTTATATACCTATCATTTTTCATATGTTCACCAGGCGAGCTCGAGTATTTCCAGAACATCTTCGGCGCCGTGAATCTTTCGCGGATTCTTCGCAACGACCGGATGCTTTGCTGCTCTCTCTGCAATTACCGGCAACTGTGCTCTGTCAATGTTCGCATCGCGTAGAGAGGTGGGCAAACCGAGGCTCGCCACCAGCGCTTTCACAGACGCTGCGGCACTGCTGTGTGTATTTCCCAGCGCAGCAATGATCGCCTCTTGCCGCGTCATTTGCTCACTGGCATTGAAGGCAAGCACCGCTGGCAACATTATGCAGGAGGTAATGCCATGAGGCACAGCACACAGGCTGCCGAGAATATAACCTATGCCGTGACTCGCTCCATGGGACACCGAACCGAGACCACAGCATGCCAGCCAGACTGCCTGTTGATTCAGGCTGCGGGCGGATCTGTCCTGTGGAGCTCGTTTGCAATCAGACAGGGAGGCGGCAAACAGCCGCATGGCGTGGAGAAAATGCCCATCGAGGAAAGGGTGAGAGTCGGCGGAACAGTATCCCTCTATGGCGTGATCGAGAGAGCGAATGGCGGTGGAAAGCCAAAGCCATTGGGGCGTGTGTAGACTTAAACTTGGATCATAGATGATCGTCTGCGGACAGATATTGATGCCGCGGTAGCCTTCCTTCGCGGAAATCTCCGTGTTCAAGACGCCGCCGTTATTACTGAACTCGGCACCGGATAGGGTAGTCGGAACGGCGATCTGGCGAATCTTTGGATCGCTACTAAAGAGGTTGAAATCGCCATACTTCGAACCCCGAGTTCCATCGCCAAACTGCGCGTACTCGATAAGCTGCGCCTCGGTCTCGACATTCTGATCCATAGCCAGCTGCACGACCTTGCAGGCATCGATGATAGAACCTCCGCCTAAAGAGACCAGCAGATCCGCATCCACCGCACGTGCCGCCTGCAATGTCCGCATCACATCTGAGCGTGGCGTGTGCGCGCCGATGTCATGGAAAAGGCCCGCGCAGCTAGCCCCCAGAGCAGCCTGTAACTCGGCGAATTCGTCAGTTGCTTGTGCCAGACTGTTTGAGGCGACTAGCAGCACCCGCTGCGCCGCCGCCCTCTCAATGAGGGCGGGTAGCGTGCTTGCGACTTCGACTCCAGCGAACACCGTATCGAGAGCGCTGTAATTGAATTCTATGCCGGAGGATGTCGTTGCTGTCATTGAGGGGTTCTGCCCTGTTTTCTCGCCTAAATGCAGGCTATGACTATACCCCAATTGCGCGACAAGCTCCTCGCTCGGGGCCGGCAATTTCGTGTTCTCACCCTCTAGCGCTGCTATACTCTAACCAATAAGACATTTAAAAAATCTCAAGAAAATTCCCCGGGGGGATTGGCTATGGCTACTTTTAAGGTGAATGGTGTAGAACAGAATCTCGATATCGAGCCGGAGATGCCCTTACTTTGGGCGCTTCGCGACGAGCTCGGCATGACCGGCACGAAATTCGGCTGTGGTATTGCCTCCTGTGGTGCCTGCACGGTACACGTAAACGGCAACGCAGTAAGAAGCTGCGTGACACCGGTGAGTGCGGTTGAAGGAGCGCAAATCACTACAATTGAGGGCCTCGCCTCTGTAGCGGCTGGTGCAAACCCTTCTGCACCCGACCTCAGCGCCGTGCAACAGGCATGGATAGATCATCAAGTACCACAGTGTGGCTATTGCCAGTCGGGCATGATCATGGCCGTGTCCTCCTTGCTCGCGTCGAACCCAAATCCTAGCGATGCGGATATCGATAGCAGCATCACCAATGTTTGTCGCTGCGGCTCCTATCCCAGGGTTCGCAAGGCAATTCGCTCATTAGCGATAGCGTAAGGGAGACTACTGATGAAAATTAACAGAAGACGTTTCCTACTAAGTTCAGCCGCAGTCGGCGGTGGCGTGCTGATTGGCTACTCGGCGTTGAAACCAAGCAATCATCGCAGAGCGAATGCCGAGCTGGCCACAGGGGGCGAACACTATGTCACGTCCTTCATCAAGATTGAGCCCAATAACGCAATCACGGTTTATGTGCCTCACTCAGAGATGGGTCAGGGCGTTCACACCTCATTGCCGATGATGGCAGCGGATGAGCTAGATGCCGCATGGGAAGACATCATCGTCGAACAGGCACCGGCTATCGATCTCTTTGCCAACGGCGACCTGGTCAAAGGCTTTGCAGGAGAATTTGGTTTACCGGGCTTTCTAACAGGCATCGTCAATGCGAGCGCGGTTAGCATTGCCGAGCTGATGAATCTACAAACTACCGGCGGCAGCTCGTCGGTTCGCTTTACCGGTGAAACTGCCATGCGTACAGCAGGCGCTGCAGCCCGACAGATGCTTATCGAATGTGCAGCGAATCGCTGGAGCGTCGCGCGCGATGACTGCAGCACCGAGCTTGGCCATGTTCAACACAATGCCAGCGGCCGCTCATTAAGCTATGGCGAACTCGCCGCCGATGCGGCACTGCTTGAGCCACCCGAGAATGTGACCCTAAAGGATCCCTCCCAGTTCACTATCATGGGCAAGGCGATATCCCGGGTTGATATTCCCGCGAAGGTTGATGGCACAGCAAACTACGGCATCGATGCCCACAGCGAAGATATGCTGTATGCAGCGATTCGTCTGGCACCGGTTTTCGGTACCAAACTGGTTTCGGTCGATGCCGGTGATGTGCTGAGTCGCCGCGGCGTCAAACGCATCATCGAGTTAGAAGATTCGGTCGCGGTTGTAGCCGATAGCTACTGGCGTGCCAAGGAAGCACTGAAGGGGGTGAAGTCCCAGTTTGAATCCTCTGATGCAGACACCACGTCCAGCGCCGATCTCTTTGCAGGCTTCGAGAGAAGTCTTGCCGAGGACAAGAATAGTAAAGTTTTGGAAATCGGCGATGCCGAGGACGCAATGGATTCTGCAAGCGACGTGATCGAAGGAAACTATACCGTTCCCTATCTCGCGCACGCGGCGATGGAACCGATGAACTGCACAGTGCATCTACATGATGGCATAGTAGAGGTCTGGACCAGTACGCAGGACGCTCTGGGCATTAAGGGCCGTGTCGCCAAGATCGCCGGCGTGGCCGAAGATGACGCTATCTTCCACCACAGCTATCTCGGTGGCGGCTTTGGCAGAAGACTGCCTTTTAACTGGAACGTCATCGACCACGCGACACTAATCGCCAAGGAATTCGATGTTCCGGTGAAGACTGTTATGAGTCGCGAAGACGATATGCAGCAGGATTACTATCGCCCTGCCGTTGCCAGTAATTTTAAGGCCGCCTTCGATGCGAATGGCGTGGTACAGGCTTGGCACAATCGCTTCACGGGCCCTATTCAAACACCGGGTGCGTCTCACATTCCTTACGCGATTCCGAATAAATCGATT
>Ga0222715_10000516_pt1 | contig 38345 bp, 32 predicted proteins | sample C33_9DmetaG_FD_165056 | JGI IMG/M metagenome (GOLD analysis project Ga0222715, IMG submission 165056) | Estuarine water microbial communities from San Francisco Bay, California, United States - C33_9D | ecosystem: Environmental > Aquatic > Marine > Unclassified | place: USA: California...
ATGAAGTAGCAAAGTATTTTGCTGTACCTTCTGACAAATCATCTGTGGTTAGATTTGAGATTGCAGCCGCAACTATTTTGCCTGAAGATGTGATTACTTCAGTAGAACCGACATTAAGTCCGTATTCTATTACAAATTTTTGTTGTGTTGCCATGGTTTGTGTGTCCTATTAAAATAGTTTTTGGGTATTACACATATATTTAGTAAGTATCACTCTTCAAAAGATATGTTTTAAATAACTTTTTTATGAAACTATGCAGATTCTAGTGTTGCAATACGAGCTTCTAGTTCTTGTATAGTCTTTACAAGTAATGCAACTACTTTTGAGTAATCTACTTGTTGTGGTTTAATCTTTTCTTCTTCTTTTATATCTCCAACTAGTGCCTCACCATCAATTACTTCTTGATCGGTTTCTTGATATAACACAGCAGGTATTACTGCATCTTTTTCACCTGAAACAGCAAAAGGCAAGTGTTCTGCAAGTTCGTGTGCTATAAATCCTTGTTGATAAGTATTGTTGGGGTCTGAAATAAAATTATACTCAGCAGGCTTTAATTGTTTTACTATGCTTGTTGCATCCCAATCGTAATTTACATTTTCTTTTAAACGATAATCTGAAGATGTATTATAACTTACACCATTTAGTGTACTATTTTGTTCAATAATACCGATAACACCAAGACCACCATTGAAGAAAGTGTGAATATCATAACCTGCGGTATTAGGAGCAGTCCAATAAGCACAGGAAGCACTTTTACCAGTTACAATCATTGATGTTGTATTACCTGTGCCAAATATACCTGTTCTATTTACACAAAGTGTTCCATCAGAGGTTAGTCTCATTCTTTCCGTAAAGGTGGTATTATCAGAGGTTGCAAATGCCATATTACCTCTCGAAGCAGAACCTATACCAACACCACCATTTGCTTTACCATAGCCAGGATCCATAAAGACTATACCTGCTTGGCCACTGTTATATTCGTCTCTTCCTATTGAAAGTCTTGGATTACCTTCAGACCCATAATGCATATGTAAACCATCAGCATTACCTCTAATTCTTGTAACATTTCCTGAACTTGCACCAAAGGCAAATGCACCATTATTTCCTGAATGTTCTAAAGTTCCACTTGATGTAATTTTTGTTCTATCTGTATTTCCAGTTCTAATTACAAAGTCATGGCTACTAAATGTTCCTACATATCCTGTTGTACCTGAACCACCGAATAAAGCAGTAGTATTGCCATCGAATGATGTTATCCAACCATCAACTGCTAAATGTTCAAAAGCACCTGAACTTCTTGAAGAATTATTAATTGATACCCAACCTGAAGAATCCCCATTTATTGCTAGATTAGAAGCATTGATTGTTCCTGCTGCGTATCCTGCTCCTGCATCAGTTGTAAATTTCAGAGCTGCACTTGATAAAGCATCTTGAAATAAAATATTTTTTCCAGTACCCATTTTTACATGTAAAGGAGTTATTGGATTGGATTCGCCTATACCAACCTCGCCTGTTGTTTTAATTACCATAGCAGGTGTACTAAATGTTGATCCACCAGCAACAGTTGAAGGTGTGAATTCTAAACCTGACATATTTTTTTGTTGTCCTATACACCAGTTCGTATGAGTTGGCCCACCTTGTGCATGAATGTATAAACCATCACCATCTGAAGAACTAATCAATGCTTGTGGAGAACCATAAGAACCTTTTACATCTAATTTTGCATTTGGTGATGCCTGGCCTACACCGACATTGCCTGTACTTTGATTTAGAAATAACTGATTGGTATTTCCATTTGTAAATATATGAATATCGCTATTAGTAGTTGTACGAAGACTGTTTTGATCAATTCTTAAAGTTTGTGTATCAGCACCATTTTGTATATTTAAAACAGCATCTCCTGAACTTGGATTGATTGTAACAGTACCTTCTGAAGTAATAGTGCTAAAGGTTGGTGTTGATGTGCCACCATCTAAATAAGTTTCTACATCTGAATCTGTATAACTTGTAACTGTTGTGAACGATAGTGTACCACTACCATTTGTTGAGAGAACTTGTCCGTTACTTCCGTCTGTTACATCTAACTGATCAATACCGACAGCGTTATCTGCGATAACACCTTTAGTAACCTTTGTTGTTGCCATGTTATGCGTTCTCCAGTGTTTCTATTCTTGCTTTGAGGTCATCAATGATAGTTTGTTGTTCTTGGATGGCTTTAGTAAGAAGCGGTACAAGTTTGCTTTGGTCTATACCTTGATAGACTGGATTACCTTCTTCATCTACTTCATCCTTAACACCATGTATCGCTTCAGGAACTATATCTTGTACTTCGTGTGCTAAGAAGCCGTCTACTGTTTTGTCTGCATCTGCTATAAAGTTAAATCTTTTTGGTTGTAAAAGTTTTACTCTATCTATAGCACCGTCCATCTCTACTACATTTTCTTTTAATCTGTAGTCTGAAGATGTGTTATAGGCTGTTGCTGAACCGTTAGTAGTAATAGTTCCTACTTGACCATTACCATTAATAAATTCCATTCTGTATCTAAAGTTTGTATCAGAACCACCAGATACTTGTATATAAGAATGTGTTGTATTATTAAATACTATTCCTGATTGAGATGATGATACACCACCAGTATTTGCCCAAAGCAAATTCCCAGAACTATCTATCCTCATGCGTTCTCCGTTTACTCCAGAAAAAACATAACCAACATATCCAGATTGTGTTCCATAAAATTCTAAAAGACCAGTGCTATGATTTCTACCAATTTTATATTCTTCCGATTCCGTAGTTCTTAATCTTAATTGGTCAGAAGTTGCTCCTAAAATATCTAAGGCTGCATTAGGACTACTCGTACCTATACCAATATTGCCTGTATTTGTGACAACCATTCTATAAGTTGTATTTGTTCTATCATATATACCAAAGAAATCTAATCCTGCTCCATCTCCTGAAGCGTATAAATCCCAGTCATTAGCGTATGAGCCTGTTCCATTTAGTCTAAGACCGACATAGCCTGTGGAAGTTGATGTTAGTGTTAATGGAGAACCAACGCCACTTGCAGGACTATTCGTACCTATACCAATATTTCCTGAGGAGTCTAGTAACAATCTATAAGCAGAGTTAGTATCATCATAAACAATAAAAGAACTGGCATTTAATCCCATTGAATATTCTTGTGCTGTGTCAGCGTTATCAAATTTAATTAAAGCATTATTTGATGTGCCATATAGTTTTAATTGTCTACCATCATTTGTTCCGCTAGAAAGCGTTAGAGTGTTAGAAGGACTACTCGTACCTATACCGACCTTACCAGCATTTAAATAAAAACTACCTGTATATGTTCCACTACTGTCATAAGATTGAAAATCTAAGAAATCTGAACCTGACAATGGGCCATTAATTTGAAATCTTTGTAAACTTGAAGAACCAACATATGCACCATTATAAGGGTTTCTATTAAGTCCTATCTGACCACCTGTTCCATCTTTCAATATCATTCCACCAAATGTTGCATTTGCTAAAATAGGGGTTGATGTACCACCGTCTAAATATGTTTCTACATCTGAATCTGTATAACCTGAAATGGTTGTGAACGATAATGTTCCATTACCGTCTGTCTTTATGACTTGATCAGCAGAACCGTCTGAAGTTGGATAAGATAAACTTGCACAAGTCATACTGTTTGTTGCAGTAAGTGTAGTACAAGATAGATCGCCAACTTCTAAAGCTGCTTTTGCGTAACCTGTTCCTGCTGTATTGACTGTTGTGGTTGGTTCTACTTCTAAACCATCGAATAGTTTCCATGTAGAATCTGATGCATCTCTGAATAAACCTGTGTATTCTGTTGCACCACCGTCTGATAAACCGTCATCATAGTTTCCGTAAATACCGATATCAATAACATCTGAACTTGTGTTTGAGTTTGCAAGTTCGATCATTGAGTCTGTTACAGATGTAGTGGTTGAATTGACTGTTGTTGTAGTACCTGAAACTGTAAGACCACCTGAGACTGAGAGATCACCACCAACAGTTACATTTCCTGTTGTCTCTATGGTTGCAACACTACCTGAGGATAATCTACTATCTACCCTAGCGTTAGTGAAATATAAATTGGTTGATCCTTCTGTAAGGTCATCTGTATCGGCAGGTATCTCTGCAACTGAAATAGGTACTACTGAGTAGGCAATGATTGATGAACCTGTTGCAGGTGCTGAGTCCAATGTAAGAGTTGTGCCTGAGAGTACATAAGAACCTTGTCCTTGAAATACACCGTCAATAAAGACAATAAGATAATCTTCGCTACTGACTGAACGACTAAGTGTAAATGCGGTGGTTGAATTGTCACCTGTGAATGTATCTACATCAAAACTTTGACCTAATGAAGAACCACCTATCTCACCCCATGAACCATTTGAATAACCTTCAAACTGATTTGTTGAAGTGTTGTATCTAAAAAGTCCACTCTCTGGTGAAGCATCTCTTTGAGCGGTAGTTCCTGCAGGTACTTTGAATGATGATGTAGAATCTGTATCTACACCGAACTCTACAAAAAACTTTTCTTGGTTTGCCATATTATGTTATTCCGAAATAATATAACTATTTATAACATTTGAGATGTAAAAAAAAGGGGATCAAATGATCCCCTTTCCTTTTTTTAGTAAAAAGTCTACTAAGCGCCTACTAAAGTCCTATGGAATTTAATAGTTGTACTGTTTGCTGAGGCAGGTGTAATTCTGAGTCTCAAGTCTGATCCACTGATATCAGCGTCAAAAGATGCGACACTGTTATTTTTCAATGTACCATATTGAGTCATGGTTACTGTGCTTCCGTCATGTACTAATACTATTTCAGTTGAATGGTAGTTAGAACCTTCTGACATTGCAATGACATATCTTGCAGCTCTAAAGTCAGCATGGGCAAAAGTGTCCAAGTTGGCTTGAGATGTAGATGTTGTTGTCAATGCAGTAGATGTTCTATGCTTTGTATCCAACTCTTTAGAAGTAGTAATGACATCATTAGATGTATCGTAAGACAATACTCTAATTAACTCAGCGACTTTAAATGCGTTTGTTTTAGCCATTAGTTACCCCTATGAAAGTCTAATTTGAAATGTATCAAATGTTGTATTAGTATTTGCAGGAGTCACGAGTAATCTCATGTTTCCTGAATTTACATCTGAACTCAGTGAAAACAATGATGCGTTAGAGTATACATCGCCATATTGAACGAAGTATGCACTTGATCCATCATTGATCAATAACACTTCAGCAGCGTGTGTCCCAGCAGAAGCATGTGTCGCCATGATCACATACTTAACTGTTTTGTTCGCAACTGCATTAGCGGAAAGTACTTGGTCGGAGGTAGTTGCAGATAATGCTACTTGGGTAAAAAACCCTTGTACCAAATTAGCTGCATCTGTAATCGCAACGACCTCAACAACATCACCACTAAGAGCGTTTTCTGTCAAAGTGATAGTTGATGAACTTGTAGCTGTATAGTCAGCACCTCCACCTACTAGTTTTACACCGTTGATGTACACTTGTTCTGTACCTGCGGTATAGGAAAGTGTAGCACTGTTATCATCTGTACCTGTTATCGAAGTAGTTGTACCTGATATGGTATAGGTGAATACGGTTATACCACTAGATGGTTGGTCTGCCCAAGATACAGTTCCTGAACCATTCGTTTGAAGAATTTGGTTCGAACTACCATCACTTGTAGGAAAAGTAAAAGCGTCATTAACAGTCAAAGAAGAAGGATTAGATCCAACTTCTACAACAGCAGCTGTTCCGTCATTTTTCTCGGTATAAAATCTACCGTGATAAGTATTGACGGCTAATTCCCCTAGTGATAAATCACCAGTTGAAGGAACTGCACTTTGAGTAGAACTTCTTTTGAATTGTATTAATGTTGCCATTAGTTTCTCCTATAGTTAGATGTTATTAGAATGTACCACCGTCTATAGCAGAAATTGTGACATCACCTGATGAAACACTAAAGTTTGCAGTATTGAATGTTGCAACACCTTTGTTAGAAGAAGTTGCGTCTTCGACTGCTAAAGTAATAGCGCCGTCAGCATTTGTAATTGTCACAGCTTCGCCAGCTGTTAAAGTTGCAAGTTCCATGTCACCATTAGAACTGTTACCAATTAGTAACTGTCCAGCGGTTGGAGCTGCACCATCAACTGAAGTAATTGAACCTGAAAGTGAAAGACCTGATGCTTCTACCACACCAAATACTGCACCCATTGCTGTTCCTGAGAAAACTGATGATGAATCAGTTGCTTGTTTTAAAGCAATAAACTTCTCTGAAGATTCGTCCATACCGAAGAAACCAACTCTAGCAGAACCATCGTTATACTTGAATTTGATACCACGGTCTAGGTTATCGTCTGAAGCGTCATCACCGATTTCGAACACAGGGTCAGCAACTGAAACTGTTGTTGAATCTACAGTTGTAGTTGTACCACTAACTGTTAAGTTTCCACCAACTGTCAAGTTACCTTGTGTTGTTACATTAGTAGGAAGACCAATTGTGATTGTCTGTCCTGAAGCAGATGTAGTAATCTCATTTGCTGTACCAGAAACTGTAAGTGATTGTGAATCTAGGTCGATTGCGCCTGTTCCTGAATCACCAGCGACATCTAAGTCTTGTGCTGTTACTTGTGCATCAACATATGCTTTAACTGACTGTTGAGTAGGAACTTTGACAGCTGAATCAGATGCCATGTTGTCTTCGTCAACTAAGAAGTCGATCTTGTCATATGAGATTGAACCTGCTAACATTGAGTTTTCAACTGCACCAGCGGCAATTGTTAAAGCACCATTAGCAGCTAATGTAGCGTCACCTGAAATGCTTACATTGTCAAATGAATCTGTACCATCATAGACAAGAACTTGTCCGCTTGATGGAGTATTGATATCTGAGTCTGTTGCACCTGCAAGTGTTGAAGTTGTTGATAAGAATGTTAAGTTTCCTGAACCATCAGTTCCTAAAACTTGACCATTCGAACCGTCTGATCCTGGTAATACAAAAGTTACATTTGAAGCTACTGAATCTGGTGATTTCAAAGCAACGAAGTTTGATCCGTTGTCTGAATCTTCTAAGAACTGAACAGAACCACCTGAGGTAGAACCATTAGATACTTTGAAGTTTGCAGGAGTAGCAGTTGAACCAGAAAGCATGTCTGTAAAGTACTTACCACCAATTGCGTGAATAAGGGGAGTACTGTTATCAGAATCTACTGACTCAATGTAAAGTTTTGCACCAGCACCTGAATTTGATCTATCCTGCACATACGCTAATTCGCCTTCAGATAAGTCTGAAGTCGTTGGAGCGGATACGCCAGTTGATCTTTTAATTTGAATAACTGTTGCCATTTTTTTCTCCTAAAAAATGAATTTAATTTATTAATAAGCTTATTTCTAGTTCACTATCCCTAGAAGATTACATTATATATCAGTCCACTCACTATGTGGGTCGTGTCTCACTGAATGACACCTTGATTGTTATGAATATTTATAAAACTAAAATGTTCCACCGTCTAAGACAGTTTTGGTAACCCATTTGTCGGTAGCAGCATCATATGCAAGAAGTCCATCGTCTGTTTCTGTAACATTAACATCTGCAAGTTCGTTGATAGATTTTGCAGAAAGGTTTACATTAGTTGATGAGTTACCAATTGCGACTTGTTTTGCACGAATGGTATTTGTTTGTAGTATTCTCGCTTTTACATTTGCCATGTTGTTACCTCGTTACACCTGGAGTTATAATTGCCTGACCTTCAATTACTCTTGTAATTAGTCCTGCACCACTTGTTATATTTAGATCATATACATATCTTCCTGATTCTAATGCAGAAGTCTGTGTATCAGTAAGACTTAATGTTACTTGTCCTGCAAGTTCAGCGATAGAAGTTGAGAATGTTGCACTCACACTAGAAGAACTGTATGTTTTTCTAATTTGTGCAGATGCAGTATATCCACTTAGTTCTAAAACCTCACCAGCAGAATCAGTTACATCTACTGTTACTGAGAAGTCTGTTCCTTGATCTATGTATAAGTTTGCAATAATAGCCATATAACTATTTATGCAATTTTAGGTGTCAAACGGTTGAGATGGATGTTGATGTATTTTTTCTATTGTACCAGAATTATTGACATAGATTTCATCAACTTGTACTACAGACCCACCTTGGTTTACATATACGCCTTTAACCTTTGCAAGTGGACCTATTGGTCTGGTTGCAATGTAAGGATTTTGATATGTGAAAGGTTGCCTGTTCTGATATGTAAAAGGTGTTTGACCTTGTCTAGCATAAGTAAACGGTGCTCTATTTGAATAGGTAAATGGTGTTCTACCTTGTGTTGCATATGTGAAAGGTGATCTATTTTGATAGGTAAATGGTGTTCTACCTTGTGTAGCATAAGTGAACGGTTGTCTGTTTTGATATGTGAAAGGTGTTCGACCTTGTCTTGTATATGTGAATGGTGATCTCGCATTATAGGTGAATGGTTGTTGAGCATCTGCAATATACGGATAAGGTGTCTGACCTTGTGCCTGAAAAGTAAAGGGTTGTTGTCCATCAGCAGGATATCTAGCAGATGTTGGTGTTCTACCTTGAGCAATATAGGGTTGTCTAGCATCTGCAATATAAGGATATGGTTGCTGAACAATAATAGGAGTTGTTCCTTGAGCAATGTAAGGTTGTTGATAGATATATGGTTGTTGACCTGTAGGCATCTCTAACTACTCCACACCTCTGTTTCTAAAAAACTTGCAATAGTTTGTAATCTTTCATTGAAATTATCAGAATCTTCATAACCAGAACGAATACTATAAGTTCTAGTAACAGAATTAGTACCATCTGTAAAAGTTACCGTTGCAGAGGTTTTATCCTTTTCAAAAGTGTTTATTACAACACCATCTTCATTTTTTGTAGTATGTATTGTACTTATCAATTCTACATTATCAATAGTAAATGTTACTGCCATATCTATTGCCCTCCATAAGAATCTGCACTAGTGTTACAGAAGATATCAAAGGTTTTTGTAAAAGTTGTTGAACCTGATTTTTCAAAAATAAATTGAACATTATCAAATAGAGCATCACCACTTGTAGATTCACCATCACCAGCAAGAGATGAAAATCTAAAGAGAACTCCTCTTATAACTGTTGTTGAAATTGATCCTATAACAGTACTCATGGAAGCAGTTGCAGGACTATTAGGATAACCTGTTACAGAAGCTATACCATCTCCTGTAGTTGTAGTGCCACCACTTACAGAGAATCTAACAGTATAACCACTTGCAACATCTTCTATTTTGTATAATAAATTGTTTGTTGGTAAATCAATTCCTGCAGTAGGATCCTGAATCACATTTGAAGTGTCGTACCAACTAGTATCCTCAGCAGAGTAAATGTGTGCTTTTAGTTGAATTTCACTAGCACTACTGTAGAAAGCATAAATTACAACACCAGCAACTGAAGTAACAGATCCAGAACTTGTTTCAGCCCAATCATCTATAATTAAACCACTCGAACCAATATAACTTGTATCACCTGCATAGATGTAAGGTACTCTACCTACTGCAGGTCTTCTCGCACTAAAGGTGTATGGTTGTTGGGCACTTGCAGGCACACGACCCTGTGCCTGATAAGTAAATGGCGTTCTAGCATTAAAAGTGTATGGTTGCTGAGTTATAAATGGCACCTGATAAGTAAACGGTGATCTAGCATTTACTATGTAAGGATATGGTTGTTGTGCCTGTCTAGAATAAGTAAATGGCGATCTAGCGTTTGCTATATAGGGTTGCTGTCCATTCGCAATATATGGATAAGGTTGTTGTGCATTAGCAATATACGGTTGTTGTGCATTAGCAATATACGGATACGGTTGTTGAGCACTTGCTATATAGGGTTGCTGTCCATTCGCAATATATGGATAAGGCTGTTGTGCATTAGCAATGTATGGCTGTTGTGCATTAGCAATATAAGGATAAGGCTGTTGAGCGTTTGCTATATATGGTTGTTGAGCATTAGCAGGTTGCCTAGCATTATAAGGTTGTTGAAATGTGCTTCCTGTGTTTATATAAATTTCGTCTGCCATTATTCACCATTTTTCATTAAATCACAAACCACAAATGACCTGTGGCTGTTGATCCCACACTTGAGGGTGTAGTGCTAGTTGTTTCATAGTCTAATACAACACTATCACTACTTATTTTTACGCCGTTACTTGTGTTTACGCTAAATTCACCAGAACCACCTAAAGTAAGACCATCTCCTCCTGAAAGATAAGATTGAACATCTGAGTCACCATATTGGGCAGCTGCAGAGAACGAAAGTGTGTTTGCATTATCATCATATGTAACAGTGATGTTACTGTGAGTAGCACTTGTGATCATAGATGCAGCTGCATCTTGTGCTTGTTCATTAGTATAGTTTGCAGGTTGATCATCAGGTTCCCATTGACTTGTTGAAGAATTATAGATCAACAATTGACCATTAGAAGCTGCAGTTGAAGAAACATTACCTAAAGCGCCTAAATCATGGTTTGCAATACTAGATACGGTACCTGTTACATTACCAGTTATATTACCTACAAAACTTTTACCACTTGCAAGTTCTATGTTATCTTCTGCATATGTTTTACCTGCAAGTTGAATTGTAAAACCTGATTGTAATACAGTTGTTGGTGTTGAGTTATCACCATTTAGAATGATACCATTATCATTTGAGTTATAAATTGTGTTTTGTGCTGACTCTACAAAGTATCCTACTGAACCTTGTGCTGTTGCTGTTCCTTCAAATGAACCTGTGAATGAGTAGATTACAATTTTATCACCTGCGGTTGCACCTGTAGTTAAGGTGATTGATGTATAGAAACTACCAGAAGGTGTACCAATTGTAAAGTCTACATCTTCTATTAAGTGATTGGTGTTTTTAAATACTTGAATTCTATTTTGTTTGAATTGCAGAGAATTGCCTGATAAATCATCGCCTGTAAATTGAGTCTGACTTGAAGTTGCAGTATACTGATATTCTTGGAAGAAAAATACTTTATCTTCTATAGCATTAACGGCATCAACAAGTGTTCCGCCGTTCTGATTTTTTATAGTATCTCTAAGACCAGAAATATCACCTACATCTGTAGCGAGCTCGTTATACTTCGTTCTGAAGTTTTCTATAGTACTGAAATTGTCTACTGTCTTAGCCATTTATTTTCTCTACTAGTTGCAGAAGAATGTTTTTAATATTGTTAACTTCTTCCTTTAGTGTATTTATTTCATTTATTTGAGTCTTAAACATCTCTTTTCTTTTTCTTGCTAAATAATATGCTTCTATATCTGTATTAATAACAGCAGTTGATTCGTTATCTCTAATTAGAGATGAATGTCCATCAACTTTTGCATAATCACCCATATTATGTTGCAAGTGCAATACATCTTAAAGCAGATATCACTGGTACTCTACTTGTATTGTTTCCTTGTCCTACTATCTTAACTGCAAATGCACTGAACTCTGCCAAGTCTTCTGCAGTAAATTCGTATTCTTTAAAGTTTTTGCCATCTGCAGGTATTGAAACATCTGCAGAACCATCTGAGTTAAAATAATTCCAGCCAATATCATCCCAAGGTGTATTGTCATCATTCTTTAACACTTTATATAATAACTTAACTTCGTTTCCTGATGGTCTGAAAATATCTGCAGCTACTCTAATAGCAGTTGCAGGTGTTTTTAGGTTTACTTTCTTAGTACAGTAAACAAATGCATTGTTATCACCATCAGGTTCAGTTGATGCAATATAAGTTGTGCCTGTTGGTACATCACTAGATGAATCTATATTATTCAATCTGTTCATAATACCTAAACAACCTATTGTTGCAACATCAATGATTGGTGACACATTAGCATTAAAAGATTTCAACTGTAAATCAATTTTAAATGATTTCTTTGAAGACATCTCATTAGTTTCATTGATGGGTGATGCAACTATTCTAGGACTTCCTAAGAATGAATTATCATTCAATGTAATCTTTGTTAAACTTGTTTGTCTGTTATAAACTGTACCAAAGTTTGTTCCCTCTGGTGTATCCATATATGTTCCATATATTGATGAGAATATTCTTGTATCTGCAAATAATATATTAGGTATTATAGTGTGAATGACATCAAAGTAATAGTTTCTGGTTGATCTAACATTTCTACCGCCACCTATTGTTGAAGATGAGGCAGAATAACCTGATACAAAGTCATATGATGAAAGATCAGGTATTACTGTAAATGAATCCATACCAATATTTGCAATAGCAGTATATGTAGCATTAATTGCATCAACTGGTATTCCACCTAGTGTGTTACCAACTGTATCTACATCTATAGTGATCGTATTAGTTTCGCCACCTAAGTTTGTGATTGTTAATGAAGATGATGTTGTATAACCTGAACCACCATTCTCTATTTTGACACTATCAATAACTTCATTACCAGCAGTACCACTGATTACAATTTCTACTGTACAACCTGTACCAGTACCAACTGTATCTGTGGTTGACTGACTAGAATATGTACCAGCAACAGGTAATGTTCCTGAAGAAGTGTGAGATATGTTTAATATCACGCCTTCTTTATCGCCCTCTACCTGTGTTAATATAACATTAGATGATGTTGAGTACATACCATGTGAATAATTAAATACTTTCACATATGTTTGACCACTAAATGTTTGAATTGGATTTTCTTGCAATCTACTTGAAGATAGTGCATCATTTTCAAAAACAAGATTTGATGTTTTTGAAGTATCAAACTTAGCAGCTTTTAAATTAAATTTCAAATCGTCTGTTTGTTCTGCAGTCCAAGTTGATGCATTCTGAGATAAGAATAGTGAACCAGCATATGGTTGACCTGAGATTGTTTGTCCTGTTTTAAGATCAGTTTCACCCATTCTAGAAATGAATGCTTCATAATCGTTTGAATTTGAGAGAACCACAAAACAGTATTCTTTACCTTCTTCTAAGAAGACAGGCGATTCAAATGTAAATGTTGTTGCAGTTGCACCATCTTCTGATACATTAACTTCAGCAGGTGTAAGTGTTGTTTGTGAGAACGGTAGAATAATTTGACCTGGATAACCGTTCACCATGTTTCTAATTTCAACTGTTACAGGTAAACTATCTGATTTTGTTCTAAAGTAAACATCAATAGATGTTAACATAATACCTGTAGCTGCATCAACCATAAATGATTGTGCAAGGGGATCCATGTAACCACCATCTATATCTATCCCTCTACCTCTTCTAAATGGTGGAGTTTCTTGATCTGAACCTCTATCTCTAGGATTTGGATCATCAACATCTGGTGGATCAATAGGATCATCTACACCACCATTGTTTGGTGGATTTTGATCTACTGCAGGTGCATTTGTATCCCAAGCATATTGATTTAATTGTTCACCTGTTTTAATAATTTGTCTTGAATCTGATATTGCTTCAAATATAACTCTACCATTTCGTGTAGAAGTAATTTCTGTTTGGTTAGATTGTAATAAACCTTGTGCCTGATAGATAGCACTACCGTGTGATGCAGGCGCTGGTAAATCATAGTAACTTGAAGTTATTTGTAATTTTCTTGAACCTGTTGGGAAACTTTGAGATGTATTATTCGGTAATTCAAAGTATGCACGAAGTCTACCGTTACCATCTGTTTTAACACCAGATGAAACTGTTACACCACCATCTTGTGAGTAAGTTGCACTGTATGGTCTTACATATGCATCAACTCTGATACCATCAAAGAAGAAATAGTGGTTTGTACTTGGTTTCAAACCTTTTGCATCAATTTCAATTGTTCTTGCTCTCATAAATGGAACAATTGAAACTGAAACGGTTCTATCGTTTCTTGTTTCTACAAAGTCTTCAACTACTGATGTTATAATACCAGTTCTTGTTTGATTCTCTGGTGTTTCAGTAATTTCTCTTCTTGTTTCTGAACCTGCAACCCATTGACCACCTTGTGTTGGGTCACCTTCCCAATATCCATTTTCTTGTGATACTGTTTCGGTTGATGTAACTGTAGGTTCACCAATCCATGTTGTTTGCCAATCGTTCCATACAGTACCAATATCGTTTTTCGCTTTCATAGCGTCAAAGGTACCTTCTCTATTGATTCTTACATCTGGCAATCTTTCAGTGTCTTGCCATATATCTGTAGCAGGAGTTAGTTTAACACTACCAACAAAAGCGTAAACATTATATGGGTTTACATTGATTGATCTAGATGCCTTACTTTGATTTATCCAAGAGTATTGAGTATAAGGCAATGTAATTAAATCACCTGTTTTTGTGTAATTACTTGATGTAGAAGTGTCTAAAGAGACATCAAAAAACTGTTGAAATGATTTTGGTCTCAAATGTCCTTTCTTACCATCAATACTACAATTATAATCTGGATGGAATACATCGCCAACTTTGTGACCTCTAAAGTTATCTACTAAGAAACCTGATTTGAATCTATCGAAACCATCGGCATCTAAAATTTGTTTACCTTGTACATCTTTTTCTAAAAGAGAAAGAGATGTAATTCTTTCAAGGTTTGTTACACGGTTATTAATCTTACCAATGTCTGACATTGTGAATCGTCTATGATCCTTTGATCTTACTTTAATGTCATTTAAAGATTTTGTGTAAGCAGGAATTGTTACTTCAAATAGTTCTATACAATCATCAACTGATTTTGGTTTTGTTGGTGTAAGTGCTGGGTCTCCAGTTGCAATTTGAAATTTACCAGATTTATGTAGATATACTTTATCTATTCTGCTCACATAAAAATCAATGTCACCAATGACACTTGATTGATTAACTGGTGTGTCCACTGCATTTGCACCTGTTGCTGTAATACCTGATCTAGATGATAAGAACGATCTACCATCTACATATGAGAATGGTGAGTAAACTGCACCACTCGTACTATTACTCAAATCAATAGGTGATGATACATCTGGTGTATCAGATGAGAATGTTGTAGTACCTAAAATTTGTCCTACATTTGGTCTAAAATCTACACAATCAGATAATTCAAATGTGCCATCAGGTTCTAAACCACCCAAATCGACTTTGTTTGGTGAATATACAGGAATATCATCATAGTCTATTGAACCATAAGAATTGATATCATAAAAGTCCCCACTTCCTGTTGATGTGAAGTAATCAAATACGATTAAAATAGGCTCATTAGGTGCAGGATTGCCTGGTTTTCTAATTAATTTACCTAAATCATAGTAACCATCTCTTTGACCATCATCAAAGAAATAACGACTTACAATATTTTGTGAACCCTGTGATACACCACTTATTGTACAAAATGCTGATGAAGTTTGACCAACAATTGTTTCACCATCTACAAATTTTTCTGCGTTTGTGTAATACCAATATGATGTTGCACTTGAACCATTATAATCAATTAATGTTGCTCTTGCGCCTGAAGTTTGTCCTACGACTGTTTCGTATAGCGTGAAAGTGCCACTGATACTGTTTAGTGTTGCACTAGGTGGTAATGGTGTTGTACCCATGTAAACTGCACGAATTTTATGAATGTCCGAAACACCAAGTGATATTTCAGAATCATTATATGCAGTTCCATAAAAACCACCTGCAGTTCTACTACTACCAACTTTGAGTAATCTGCCTTGTCTAAGTGTTTTTGATCTATTAACAGGATCAGTTACAGTAACAGTAAATGTTGCTTTAATAATTGCACCATCGTCATTGGTTAAACCTTGAACTGTTAAAGTTTGACCTGTACCTGAAGAGGTAGGTCCTGATATTGTAAAATCTTCTATGTTTAATAAATCACCATTACTGTAATCAGGTGTGCCTGAAGATTTTTGTTCGATAACAGCAAGAGTGAAGTTATCTGTATTAACTGAACCAAATGTTCCGTTTGAACCTGTGCTTAATGTAAATGTGCCAGATCCATCAACTGTTAATACTTGTTGTCTTCTAATGGTAACTGATTCTGCAGTATGTGATTTTACAAAGTCTCTTGGCCATGCAAATATGTTTGCTGTTTGATCTTGGTTGTATAATTGTGTTCTAAATCTAGTTGATTTACCTTGATAACCACCGCCAGCATTACCTGTAAGAGTAAGAGATGTATCACTTGTTACAGATGATACTATTAAGTATTCTGAATTACCAGGATTATAAATCTTATCGCCTTCTTTTATTTGAGCTGCAAATCTTGTACCAAAACCTGTAACAGTTGCACTTGCATTTGTAAATGTAATAGTACCAGCAAGTGAAAATTCTGCATCAACTACTAAATCAGCAGTAAATGTTTCTCTACTTGTCTCTTTTGGATTTTGTGTGATCGATCTTACTCTATCAATGTTGTAGTCTCTAACTGCAGTATTCTGACCAGAAGTGATTGAAAAATTACCAGCACCTTCAGAAGATAAAGCGTCTGAAGTTGTAAAGTTTCCTACAACATCGTGCAAATATATGGCATTTGAATTATTATCGTATGCAAGTATACCTGTTGCACCAGAAGATGAACCTGTTATCTTATCACCAACTTGTGCTGTTCCTGAATGACCAGAATAAGATATCTTAGTAAACATCTTAATGTCAAACATTGATAATTCCCATTTAGAAGAATTATCATAAACATTTGATGTATCTGTTCCTGTATTTAAAGTGATGTCTCTAACTCTTGCAAAACCGATATGATCTTCTGAGTTTTCTGTACCTGCACTTGATATAACACTTGGCCATAATTTGCAATATTGAAATGGACTTTGTGCATCTGTACCTGTTTCGTTACCAAACTCAGGTAATGAGTGTGCATTAGTTACTCGTAAAAAATTTCCTAATCTAATAGGTGTGTTTGCATTATCTAATGAAACTGTTGTTCTTGCCTTGTTTAATGTAATAGGTGTCGTACCAATCTTCTCTATTTCGTAACCTTTTACATATGCTTTACCTGGTGATACTTGCATGACTACTTTTGTTTCGTCACCACCATTTGTAGAAGTATAATAACCTCTGTTTATTGTATCGTCTAAGTGTTCTCTAAGTGAGTGAGTGAATTGTCTAACAACAAAGTCACCGTTTGCATCAAAAGTTCTTCTTGCAAGTGTGTTTTCTATTTCGTTGTAGATTGGATTTTGAATTGATAATTCGATAGTACCATTATTAACTCTTACAAACTCTACAAAGTTTACATCATCTGTATCTGTTAAAAGATATTTTGAAAGAATTAATGATAGTTTTAATCTATCTGCACCAGCAGCATTTTCGTTATTTGTTCCTGTTGCGTTGTCTAAAAGTGAACTGTCATTTGCTGATGTAATAATCTGTTCTGTTATTTTTAAACCAACTCTATATGATGGTTTACCAGAATATTTTTCTAAGATTAATTGTTGTGCCTCTACTTTACAGAAGAAACCTCTTAAGAACACCACACCTTCTGAAATGTTTGCGATTGAAGCACGACCATTTGGTGTCTCTGTACTTGCTAAGACTGAAAATTCATTATTACTTGAAGTTGCAGTAGCACTACCATTAGAATCTAGTGTTACAAATTCTAATTCTTCATTTGCTACAAAAGAAGTTGAGTTTGTTGAGTCTGTACCTTGTGAATAGTATTTCACAAAAAGTGTAAGTGGATCATCTGAAGTTTCAGCTGATGATGCGAAGATTTGAGCAATTACACCTGAAGTTTTACCTCTTATAAAAGATAAATGTGATGATGTTCTGTATGTTTCTACATTTGAATCACCAAGTGAGTTAGGGTTTGCAGATGACACTTTGACATAGTAGTAATCCATACTAACATCTGTCTGAGCTCCTTGAATAATAGAACCCTCTTTAAAGAAGTGATTACCAAATCTTTCTATTTGATTTTGAAGTATTGATTGAGTTTGTGTTAACTCTCTTGCTTGAAGAGGTCTACCAGCTCTATATAATACTTTTTGAAAGTTCTTATCTTCACTAAAATCATCATAGTATGGAGTGATATTTAAATCAGTCTTCTGCATATTCCTTCTCTTTTTAAAAGGGGATAAATCCCCTTAAATTACATTTCAATAATTAACTTAATATCTTCAATTTGGTCAGCAGCTCTTGATACTGCACCTCTATTTTCAATGTACATAATTTGACCAGAATATTTTTCAACTTCTGGGAAATTAGCGTCAACTGAAGATACTGTACCAATTGATGAACCACCCTTATAAACTGTATCAGCAGCTGCGAAGTCGGCATAACCACCTTCACTATTTGCAACTGGAATATAAGAAACTACACTACCTGTTATTGATAGAATTCTTCCTACTGCAACACCAGCACCATCAGATGAAGCATCTAAGATTATATCATCAACTGATAAACCTGAAACGGAAGATAATGTCATTTTTTTGTAAGCAGATAATGTTGTTGCTGTTGCAACTGTTGTTGTACCTACTGTAAATGGATCTTGAACGATACCAATTCTTCTGAAATCGTTATCTGTTGGGAAGTCACCTGAACCTTCTGCAAACTCAAGTCTTGAGTTTACGATTACATAGTTACCACCAAGTTCTTGTACTGGATCTGCACCATGACCAATAATTGGTGAAATGATAGGTGTTACAACTGCATTTGAACCTGAACCGATACCTGTTATGCCTGCAATGTCAACTGATGCTCTTTTATAACCAGAACCTACTGTTGTTACTGTTACATAAGAAACTGCACCTGATGCCACCACAACTGTACATGCACCACTCGAACCATCTCCGTCAATTGCGACTGAAGTGTATGAACCGTCATTATAACCTGAACCACCAGCATCTACTCTTATATGATAGATTGCACCGTCAACGGCGTCATTTTCAACATCCCATTGAGAAGAACCATCATCGGTTGCAGATGAACCCATTCCACCACTTGTTCCTGTTCCGTCTATTTCGGTTTGAGCACCAAGTGTTTTTACTGGAATGAAGTCGTTAGTTACAAATTTGATTGTGTCTGAGGCAGATATTGTATACATGTATTTCCATTGATAACCACGACCTGAGGCAGCATTTGAATCTGAGGTTGTAACAATAGATGTTGAACTTGTACCTGTTGGTTTTACATCTGAAGCGACTACAGCGCCACTTGCATCTCTACCTGTTCTGATACACTTGTAAACATTATACTCGTCTGTTATGACATAAAATCTTCCATCAAACAAACTGTTTTGTGCTGTAGCAGGTGTAGTATTTGATGATGAGTAATCATGTGCATACTCGTCATAAGTTGTTCCTGAAGTCCAGTCGTATCTTGTTAAACCATGTGATACATCTGAAGAAGAAACCTTCTTCATTGCGATCATGTCTGACCATGCATCTACTTCTTCACCAATACCGTTTGCAGGTGAGGGTGGATTATTATCGTCTGTCCATGCCCATGGTCTTCCTATGAAAATATAAGATGATGATGCGGATTCACCAAAATCTTCTTTAAATTGTTTAGCGTTGTGTACTCTAAACTTTTCTGTTATAATTGCTGCCATTTTTTTAATCTCCTCAGATTATTTATATACTATTTATAACTATGCTGACTTTATGTAAGCATTAAATGTTAAATTTGTTCGTCTTCTTTCGTGCAGAGGTAAATCTGCAACATACATTTTTGGTAGATAGTATTCCATATCAGATATTCTAATTCCTTCAGGTTGTGATTCTTCACTTAGAACATTACCTGTACCATCTTCAAGTAACAAACCATCTTCATCTGTTTCATCTCTCAAGTAATAGGAGATTTTGTAAGTCTGTTGACTTGATATTGTATTTATTGTTCTATAAGTTGACCCTAATGGAACAAAAGAAGTATAACTGTGGCTACCTGCATCCTCGTCTGAGATTGCATCGCCATCTTCAAAGATGATTCTGTTTCCATCTTCATATAAGAAGTATTTGTCTTTAAGTTCGATTGATCTTTCTGTTGTGAAGTAATGAACTGGTTCGTCTGTTGTTGCAGATTCTAATTGAAGTGTCTCACCTGACTCTAGTATGAATGTATCACCAAAATCACCCTTGACTCTTGCATCTTTTGAAGGTTCCATTCTCAATACAGATACTTCTTCTTCTAATTCTATAAGACCACCATCTTCAAGTAAAAGTTGTTCATCTATCAAATCATATGATGTGTAAACTTTACCATGTCTTGCAGGTCTTCTTTCTGTTTCAATTGATAACCAACCATTGTCTGCTGATTCAAGTGATAAAGATGTAACTGTTCCATTACCACCTTGTAGTCTTGTTCCTGTAAGTGTAGTTGTACTTGCAAAGGTATTAATGATATGAATGTTTAAGTGTCTATTTCTATGTGATGAATCACCAAACTCTGTAAAAGGAGTTGTTCTAAAGATAGAAGGAACACCTGCATCTCTCAATACAATCAATGGTGTATTCATCTCATCTGCATTCGTGTAAATTTCAACCTCTCTCATTGAGTTTGTAAATGCATTGACTACATAAGGTACAACTTCTAAACCAATTATGATTGTAGGTCTAAATTTAGTTTCTACGATAGATGCATTTATTTCATTTTTAATTGCAACTTCACCGAAGAATATATGACCTGCTGGGTGAATTAAGTCTTTTAATGCACCTCTCCATTTGTTGATAGATTCACCAACTTTAACAACATACGAATGTGTTTGATAGTATCTACCATCATGTATATTAGATGCATCTTCATCAAGGAAAGATTTAACATCTAAGAATTGTTTTTGCATAATGCCTTCACCAGCTCGTGTACCACGGCCAGTGAACGGATCAAATTTAATTACATCAAATTTATCTACATTATTGTAAGAAACAGTTTCGTTATCTAAGAACCAACCATCTAAATTTTTAACAGTTAATATGTGTCTATCTGCATCATAAGACACAACTGTAGCAGTTGCACCTGAGATATTACCTGTAAGTGTTATATCTCTTGTCAAATTTGCAGTTGGTGTTTTAATCAACATTGGCACAAAAGATGATGATGATAATACACCATCACTACTGAAGTTGTAACCTTGATCTTGTACATTGATAGATTGAACACCACCAATGTTTTCACCATATGCAAATATCTTAGCGCCTGTTCCTGATGAAACAGTTGTATTCTTATTTAATTTTTGTGTATTTGATGTACCACCTGTAATTTGTTCTCCGTCAATAAACACACCTGTGTCTGTTGACTCTCTTTTAACAACGATTCTATTTTTCTTTGATTCAAGTCTTAAAATAGTTGCAGTTGCAGATGAGTTTGTTCCTGTAACAACTTCACCTTCTTGGAAACCTGTTATGTCATCAAAGTAAATGTAACCGCCAGGATATACTCTTGGTACACTATTGTACCAACCACCATCATTGATTTGTATTGATCTAATATTACCAACTGTTGTTTCTTGGTTGATAAGAGTACCATCTTCATACATCAATCTATTAAATGATGTATAGATTTCAACCAACTCACCGCCTGATAACGGAGTTAAAAATGTGATTCTATCGTTTTGAAATGTGAAATCTGTTGTTCTAGTTTTTTCTAGTCCATCTACAAAGACTCTGACTATGTTATCATTAAAGAATATTCTGTTGCCGTTATCGTCTACACCATTGAACAATGTTTGACCAGCGCTTGCAGTGACTTCAAATTGTCCCCATGCGACTATGTTTTCTAAAAGAAGTTCATCGCCTACAGAACCAATTACTGCTTCTGCACCACCTGATTGTAGATTATCTTCAAATACAATTAGATCACCTGCATCATAATCTTGACCATCATCTTCAATATAAATGTGAGTTATAGGTCCATAAGTGAGTCCGTCAACTACTGACTCTGACTTAACAACATCATTATCACCTTTAGCACCACTAAAATGTATCTTATCATTTAAAAGATACATTGAACCTGTTGAAGAAGTCTCTAATGTAAGACCAGCGCCATCTTCTAAAAGAATAACACCATCATCATCATGTTCGACATAAACAGATGAGTTGTTAAAATTGATATCTGATATAATACCTTTGATAGTACCAGTGAATGTTGTTTTGTCGTCTCTATCTAAAAATGTTACGGCATCTCCATCTGAGAATGTTCCGTAATGATTGTTCTTTATATGAATTGAATATGTGTATGATGCAACATCTTCTACATATACATTTTCAACAATTGATTGTGCTAATACAGTTTTTCCGTCTGTATCAAATTTTGTAATTTTGTCTGTTGCTTGTGGTAATGTATCTTTGTCCATCACTACAACAAGTCTTCGTTGTTCCCTATATTCTGAGTCCGATACAAATATTGTTTCGTTTATAGGGTATCTAAGTTCAGAATCTTCTCCGAAAAGTATTCTCATTAAGAACTTAACTGACTCTTCTGTGCCTTTTGTTTGATAAAGTTCTTTGATGTGTTTGATTGCTAGTCTTTTGTTTGGTACATTAGTTAAGTCTAATGACGGTACAAAATCTTTTTGAAAATATTGTATAAATTCTTCTGAAGTATGGTCGATATCTCCCATATCCAATAATCTATTATTGGCAACAATTGTGTTTTGTTTGTAAGTTGAAACAGTACCAGTCTGACCACCGTCTCTACCTTCAACGATTTCTCCGTTTGAGAAACCTATTCCTGAAATACTTGTTATGAAAAGTGTGTTGCCATTTACAAGATCAATCTTTGCGACTGAACCATTTGTTTTTCCATAAATGTATTCGCCTGGTTTAAAAGGATCTGCATTTGAATTTGAATTTGTTGCAGTTCTTTCAAAAACTAACTTAGAATTTTCTGCATCTGGATCAGGTAAAACAGTCGATGGTTCTAATAATATAGAACCATCGCCGTCTTCTAATAGTACGCCATCAATATCACTTTGAGATTCTAATGTTAAAATCTCATGTTCTAAGTACTCAAAATATGCTTTTAGAAACTGTTCAAAGACTGGTGCTTCTTCTCTGATAAATTCAGGTAGAAGACCTGGCAATCTTTGCGACAAGCTATCTATGACATATTTTTCGTGTGACATGATTAACTAATAGTTACTCCAACTGAACCAATTGGGAACCAGTTTGAACCATTCCAGAATAGAATGACTGCTTCACCTAAAGCATCAAATACTAATTGGTTTGAAGTAGTTGAAGAATAACCCCATGATGATACTGTCACTTGTGCTTGGTATGAAGACCCGTGAAATGAACTCATGTACATCACTTTAATTTGACCAGTGTCGGTACCATCATCTAATGTAAAAGATGTGTTAGCACTGAAAGAACCGCCATCAAATGCTGTAGCAAATGTAGATGCTAAGTTTGAAGCGGTTGCTGTTAGTGATGCTATATCGTCAACTGCAAGGTGAGTTGGGATATTCTCGAACAACTGACCAATGGTCATTTTTTTGTTTACTGGCGTGCCACCAGGATTGTCAACAATATGTAGAAGATCATCAGCACCTATGTCTGAATCTGCTACTGCTGTTAATGCACTTATTTTTTTATCTGCCATTTTTTATATCCTCCAATATAATCCAAATAAATGGGAAACTACTCGTGGGACTCACGATCACTTACACATAACTAGTAACTAGTTGAAGGTGTTGAATTGAATCCTACACCTGCACTAGACTCACCACTTGCGATGGTGTCTACTTCACCCTTAACCGATATATTTTCAGAAGAGATATCAATTAGAGAACCTCTAGTTGCTACCACATCATAACTATTCGGTATCACGGTAAAGTCAATAGATGTATTGCTGTTTGCTGTAGAAGCAATTGTCAATGCATCAATTGTTAGTTTTCCAGTCGAGTAATTTATTGTACCCGCCTGTGAATCTGTATATATTCTTGTAGATGCTGATAACTTGTATCGTCTAATGTTACCCATGCCATCATCATCAAAATAGTATGAACTAGTATCACCATCTAATAAGAAACCTGTTGTTGATAAAATTCCTCCAGTTGCACCACTGTGACCTGAATGAGGATTGTAAAGACTGTTACCAAACTCAACTGAGAAACCTTTTGATTGACCTATATTTGTAGACATATCTTCTTGTTTTCTTAATCTGATATTAGTTATGTTTGAAAGAATTGAAGAATTAGCATCATCAATTGCTCTCACTAATTTTGAATGTCTAAAGATTGCATCAAAGTTGTTTAGATTATTTTTATCAAAATCTATAATAGAGTTTGAAACTAAAGTTTCAATCTCACCTAATGTTAATTGTGTTTGATTTGGGTTGTATTTGAATGTTGTTGAGACCAATATCTTGATAATTTCTGGATCAATAATTGTAGGTCTGACTGTTAACATGTTAAGTTTTCTTAAATTCTGTGTTATAACTCTTTTTTCTTCTACAGTTAAATAATCTGCATTTGCTGGTTTGATTGCAAGAAAAACTTTTCCATATTCTGGTGGATCGTTATCTTCTCCACCCCAAACAGCAACAGCATCAGCATTTGGATAATACTCTGTCACTTTCGCTTTATAGTCGTTAAGTGTCACAAGTCTGTTTTGAGAAGTGAAGAATTTGTTTGCTTTAAACTTAATAGACTCTATAGATTCTCTTTCGCCACCACCTGTTGCTTTTTGTTTTGTGATAACTGTAGATGATGAGAAACCATTAATAGAAGTCAACAATGAAAAGATATTAGCGCCATTTGCATGTTCTTTATCAACAACAATATATGTGACATCAATTTGATCACCATCTAATAGTTGTTTGCCTAGAATACCATCACCAAAATAAATCTCTATGAAACCTTCTTCATTTTCTTGTGTGTAGTATACTTTAGAAGTTGTAGTAATGGTTGATACATCTGTTGAAAGATTGTATGTTTCTGTAACACCATTTGAAGTAACTGCAACTGTTAAAGTTGATCTGTCAACTCTCTCATTTGATATTACAAACTTAGAGTTCTTAACTTGTAAATCATTGATGAATGTATCAGTAACATAAGTGCCTTGTGCAATTTCTATATTTTCATATCTATATTCATTACCATTTTGAATTGGTTTAACTGAGTTTGTTACAACAAATTGTACATTTAAACGATCAAACACTGTTGAGAATATTGACCCTCTCAAGATAGTCATCTCTGTTGCAGTTGGATATGTGCCATCTGGATTTCTAACATCTGACATAATAAGTTCAACCTTTGCTATAGAAGATGTTTCAGATGCAGGTACAAAACCTAAATCTTTTGCTCTTGATACAACATTTTTTCTTATTTGTGCTGAGTCTAAAAACATTTCTGAAGCTGCCAAGTTTGTATTGAAGGCGCTTATATGAGATGCATATGCTAAAAGATCGATCAACAATGACATTGTGGATCCTTCAAAGTTATAATCTTTAAATTTATCTTGTCCTTTGAGATAAACTTTTAGATTTGAAGCGATTTTTTCGAAATCTAAATCAGAAACATTTAATAGTGAACTTTTTATTGCCATTATCTTACCCTTTTAACTGTGAATTCTACTTCTTGTGTCCTTTGACTATTTCTAATAGTATAGAAAATAGTTACATACAAATTATTACTGTCCATTTCACCAAACGACATTTGTACATCTGAAATTCTAGGTTCTAACTTCTCTAAAGAGTTTTTAACTCTCTTTGATACTACCGATCTTACTCTCAGATCATTCAACTCAAAAAGTTGATTTCTCAAAGAAGTTCCTAAACTAGGTTTAAATGGTCTCTCGTAAAAATTAGTCATCACTATGTTTCTAACTGATCTTTTTATCGCCTCAGCGTCTGTTTTCAGTGTTATATCACCAGTGATCGGGTGAGGAGTCATAAGAATGTTTAAATCGGCAAAACTTTCTTTGACTGCAACTGTTTTTCCTTCGTTTACTATGTCAACCATTTAACTATTTATAAACTTTTTAAGTGTTTTATATCCTAACCAGTGAAATATTATCACCTTCTTTTGGTGTTTCAACAAATCGTATGTAATTTTTAAACAATCTATATGAACTTAAACCTAGAGCAGCTGCATTGACGACTCTCTTATTGTTAATGTATACCTGTAAGTTTCCTTTTCCGCCTGGTACGATAAAAGTATCAGTCTGACCATCTGCTTTATAATATGCAACATTGACCTTGTCGGCTCTTTCTTGTATTGCATCTAATTCTGCTTGACTTGTAACTCTTCTCTTTGCACCATTATTATCTTCGATCTCTAAATATTCAAAAATTGTTCCTGATCCTCTTACAGTTACATTTCTGTTGAATACTTGTGTGTCATCAACATCAATAATCTCTTTAGCGGCAAGACCTGCAAGACCAACACTAATACCACTTGGTATACTGAAGTCAAAACCTATTAGTTTGAGGATGTCACAAAAAGTTATTGTGATAGGTTTAAAGATTGAACCAAGTCCAATCTTATCAAAGAATTTTTTGATAATCTTTATCCAATCAAAGAGTAATTTCTTTTTCCAATTGATTGCAAAATCTCTGAATGCTTCTATATATGTCTGAATAGTTTCATCACATGATTTCACTGTACTTCTGATTTCACCACCAAGTAAATCTAATACACCAAAACCTAAAATATTTAAACTCTCTAATGTTTTACATACTTGTTCTCTAAGAGATTGTAATTGTTTATTAAGTGAATCTCTTACTTGTTGACTCAGGTTATCCTTTTTTAAATCTTCTCTAATTTGATTAATTTTATCTTTAAATTTACCAATAGCTGCACTAATAAAACCTGCAACATCAAACTCAAACAGACCTGACAAATCAGGAAGTCCTAAAAGTTTCCATATAATTTTAAAGATTTTGATTAATGACTTAATAAGTTTAAATATACCATTCGTCAACCAATCTTGTATTTCAGATTTGAACCAACTCCAGATTGCTTGACATCTTGCTCTCTCATCATCTACACCAAAAGTACCATCGTAAGTTTGATATGCCTCTGGCATTGAATTATAGAGAAAATCCACTTTCTTACATATTTGTAATTTGATTCTTTCTTGTTCTTCTCGTGTAGCGATCTTTAGAACATCAATAGTGATACCAAAAAGAGTAAGTTTAAAACTGAATGAGGTTATCTTACTGATCAATTCAGCAACTTTCATTGGTACATAGATATGAAGTTCTTGGATAAATTCTGTAATTGCTTGTCGACACTCTCTCTGCCAATCTCTAACAACAAACATACTTCTTAATTTATTGATCTCATCAATAATCTGTTGTCTTCTTTCACCGACTGCATCAACAAGTTCTGCAATTAATTCATTGTACTTTGCTCTAATCTCTGCAGTTACAAGTCCTTTATTCCAGTAAGGTGATAATAAATCGGCAAGTCTCTCTCGCCATTCTTCTATAGTTTTGATAACTTCATTTATCTCATCTCTTACTTCTTGTGAGATTTCATCACCCGCTTGAACTATCCATACCCTCAACTTATTGGGTATATCACCGATTTCGTTTAAAAGATTTGTAAGATCAGCCGCAGTTGGGAAATTAAATATGTCACCCTCTGGACAAGGAATCTCGTTAGGAATTCTAGGCAGTGTTATAGCCATTAGTTCAATCTTATATTTGGTGCTATAATAGAAAGATTACCTACTGATGTGATATCTGTTGTACCAGATATATCTATTTGTGCATTTCCTTTCACAACAACTTTTACATTACCACATACTGTAACTTCTTTATCACCACAAACAACTTCATAATCACTCTGTACAACTCTAGTGTGTCTATCACCGTCAGGCTGTATCTCTGTAAATGTACCTGATCTATGATACACAAGTATTCTTTCTTTATCTCTTGTATCATCTAATTCGACTAAGTGACCTGATTCTGTAAACAATGACTTGTTGTATGGGTACTCAGGTTTTGCTTTTGTTTTGGGATGAGGACCAAGGTATTCACCAGAAGCTTTTGTAGGGCCATCAAGTAATGCTGAGTAATCTGCATCACCTGTCGCATAACCAGATATGTCTGAAGAGTTGATATATTCTCTTAACGGATAATAGGGAATGTTGAAATGTTGTTCTAATGGTGTAGGATTTGTGATTTTAGATTTACCGTTTTTTGTATAATCTACACTGATACTTTGAGGTACAACTGGTGATTTTTCTAGCGATCCTTCTAAACCAAATGTTCTAGTACGATCAGCTGCAGAACCTGGTCCGTCTAAAGTGCCGTCATATGCACTTTTTGTAAGTCTTCTAGGATCATTAAAACCTAAAGGATTACCTTCTGCATCTTTTCGTCTTTTTTGAACATTGAATCCTTGAACAGAACCGATAACAACTGGATCTTGTTTTGTTTCTTTATCTCTAAAGAATAGAAGTACAGTAGACCCCTCAACTAGACCGTGTTGAATACCAAAACCTGACAAACTTGCCGTAGTTGTTGGTAACATTACTTGAGCCCATGGCAAATCTGGAGTTGCAATCATAGACTTATCACTTGAATGAATACCAAAGACACGAACACGAACTCTACCAAGTTTTTGGGGATCGTTTCTATCTTCGATTATACCATAAAAATAATCCATATTAATCATCCATATGTGGTGAACCACTCGTTACTTCAGTCAATGGTCTAATGTCTTTAATCTTATCTGCAAAACTTTCTTTTACACATTCTAAGTTTAAAACACCTACGCCTTCGCCTGGACTTGCCTCTAACATTATATCTGTTATAAGATATCTATGATCGTTTAGTTTATCAGATATCTGTCTATTACCAGTTGATTCTGCTGGCGGTAAAATTAATTTAATCATTTGACCGACAGACAAATCTGTTCTCAATGGTATCTGAACTGTTATTCTATTTTGTTGTAAAGTCTCTAATAGCGCTCTTCGTCTAAGTCTACTGTTATCATCATTATCACGACCTCTAAACTGTTGTTCTTGGTCTAACTGTCTATTATCAAAATTATGTTCTATGTGATAGTCATATATCTTAGATGATAAGAAACTTTTATTTAAAGGAAAGTCCACATCAACTTGATTGATATCTGGCGAATGACTTGAAGACACTAAATTACCTGCACTATGCCATATCTCATCTTCATCTACATGAACCATTGGATATCCAGATGCATGATCTTCCTTTTTTGCAAAAACTTCAGTTAAATCAAACTGTCTTGCAGTTTCTTCTTTAGTATAAGGTTCATACACACTCATAGATGAAGAGTACGCACCACCTGACAAACCTTGTAATGTGTCAAAGACCTGACTTCTTACAACACTTAATATTTGAGTATTTAAACCGTGAGGACTATCCAGTGGTACTTCTTGTGTATCAAGATTACTTCTAGGCGTAAAAGAAAACGACAAAGGAAATTCATCATGGAACATTTTTTCGATAGATTTAAATCTAAAACCACCATTCAGCGTTTGAAAAAAGAACATACTTCTCTTAAATGATTCTGAATTTGAAGATTGAGCATTGTTTGTACAATAGTTAATAAGTTGTTGCACATTCCAGTTTGGACATATGAACTGATAATTGTCTCGTAATGAATCTTCGAAATGATCAAATTCTTCTATCTTAAATTTTGCCTTGTTGATAAGAACATTTTGTAATATTGCTGACCATGAACCTCTAAACACTTGACTTATTCTTTGTTTTCTTGCATAGAAAAGTCTAGGGTCACAAATTTTCATTTGATAAGTTTGTGTTTGTATGCCTGCACCATTTCTACTTACATTGATTATCTTATAAATTCTAAATGTTTTATCAATGGTAAATTCTTTGTCTGTTACATAACCAAGACCTTCTTTTGACTTAAATGATATACGAATGTTTTCTTGACCAGTCATACGATAGTTTTTTATGATATCTAAACCATCAAGAACTGTAATGTCTCCTGTTAAAAAATTTTGATAAATGTTTTCGTAGAGACGAAAATTCAATACCAATCCTCTAAGATCGATAGAATCTCCATATTGATTGACTAAGGTAAATGATTCAACTACGAATTCACCTGCCTTGAAATTTACATCTGTCATGATAATAATCTTGCGACTTCAGAAACGATTGTCTTAATAAGTCGTGGTTTTATAATTTTTATTTTCCTTTTTTCTTCGTTGTGTTCGTATTCATGATCAAAGTATGTCACTGGATTAAAACCAGAAGCTGAACTATTTCTCTTAAGACCATCTGAATTTTGATAGTAGATAATACCATCTACTCTGTTTTGAACAGAATTCACTGTAAATGATTTATTACTTAACACGCCTGTTACAACATCATTTGCTGACCAAGAACCACCAGTAACACCAATTCTTTTAAAAGTCGGATCAATTAATATAACATTACCTTCTGAAGAAGAACTGGTGATTCTTTCGCCTAATAAGAACTTAGAAGAAGATGTTATGATATCAGAAGTAAGAGTTGCATTTAACCAATAACCCTCATACTTTTGTTTTATGTATTCGTTAAACTCTGAATTGCTTTTATGCCAATCTAAATATGAATCAATTTGATTTACCAAAAAGAAAGTCCAATAGAGATGTGAATCACCATACAATTTTGATGCAACAACATCTGGTCTTTCGCCATCTTCAATCTCATAGAAGTTATATTCAACAATACTATCAAATACTGCAGGTTCGATTTCGACCTTTCTAAAAATATCTTTTATCTTTATATTTTTGCCATCAGGCATAGTGTAATTGATTGATGGAAAATTCTTAAAATATTCACTACTCATATTTAATCGCCTGTATTACCGTTTGGATTTCCTGGTGAACTAGTTTGATTCTGCAACCATGCATCTCTCTGACTAGGGTCTTGAGCAACCATAGCAAGAGAACCACTTTTTGTTTTAGGATCAATATATGTCTTATAACCACCTTGTGTGATAATTTTGATTTCTTTAAAACCTAAATCTAATTGTGTATAGAGAGGATAACCGTCATGATATACACCTGTTCTTTCAGTACTATGAGAAACCTTACAAGTTGTTAAAACAGATGGCATAAATCCGTCAACTCTGTTAGCAATTGGTCCACGCCATTCTATATCAAAGACATTTGGATATCTAAAGTATTGTTCTGCTTCTCCCTCACCTCGTTCCATTTGATTAGTTTCTGTATTAAAAAGTTCGATATAATTATCAGTGTATGAATCAGGCAACATGAGTATTTTAAAATTACGACATATTTCTTCAATCTCTCTCGCCTCATCTGCGCTTTTTGGGTGCATAACAAATGAAAAATTAAATTCTCTAAAACTCGGACCAACAAGAGTTTGTTCTTCTAGTGGATTTTTTGCACGACCAAACTTGAAGTTGGTATAACCACCTGTCAATTCATTTCCTAATGCTTGAAGTCCTGTAGTTACCAAGGTTCCAGCAGATTCCAACCCTTGTTCAAATCCAGCACCTGCACCCTCTGTCATAAAAGAAGATATGACTCTATCTATTTCTCTTTTTGCTCTGCTCATTCCTTGTTTACTATATTCAACTGTAGTATCACTTACAATAGAACCATCAGGAATATACATTTGTATGTCAAACAAATCATCCATATTTCCGTTCACTCTAGACCTAGAAGTGAAGGCAATCCAGTTATTGCATGGATCAGATAAAGGATATGTTAAATATCGAACAGTTGTAGATGGATCTCTTCTAGCCTCATAAAATGATCTATTTGAAGCATCTAATTGGGATTGCAGTGATTCTCGTCTTGCATCTAAACGATCTCTGGCGATATTATATTGTTCTCTAAGTACATCACTGCTGAATACGCCTTCATAATTTAGATTACTTAATTTTGATGCAATACCTTTTAACGAATTGACCGCTTGTTTCGCTTTGTTGATTTTGTTTATGATTTCTTTGAAGGACGCCATGTATAAATACTCTTAAAGTGTTTATTGTTATTTATGCCCAAAAAACCATATAGCGGTAAGTTCAAACCGAAAAATTATAAGAAATATAAAGGCGATCCTACAAGCATCATATACAGAAGTTTATGGGAAAGGCGATTCATGGTTTATTGCGACAATAATCCAAATATCATAGAATGGGGAAGTGAAGAAGTTATCATACCTTACAAGTCACCACTCGATAAAAGAGTTCATAGATATTTTCCTGATTTCTATATTAAGTATGTAGACAACAAAGGTCAATCACGCAGAGTTATCATAGAAGTTAAACCAAAGAAACAACTCAAACCACCACCTGAACCTAAACGAAGAACACAACGATGGATGAATGAAGTTGCAACCTACATGATCAATCAGGCAAAGTTTAAAGCGGCTAATGAATATTGTAAAGATAGACGATATGAATTTAGAATTTTAACTGAAGATCACCTAACTTAAGTATAAATAGATGGATGGCATTAAGTGTTCTAGAGGAAATAAAAAATCAGAAACCATCTGAACTACAAAGTAGAAGTAGAGAAAGTTTAAATTGGTTTAGAGAACAATTAAGAAAAATTCGTGTTCCATACAATAATCTCATAGCACAATCTGGTGATTATGCAGAATCGGTAGAATTAGGTAAATTCTACATGTATGTTTATGAAGCAAAATGGCAAGACAAACTTCCATATTGGGATAGATTCCCATTTGTTCTGCCCTTTAGATATGCCTCTGGTGGTTTTTATGGAGTTAATTTTCATTACATAAGACCAGCTGACAGATTACTATTATTAGAAGAATTGTATAGATACGCTGAAGAAGATGATGATACAAGAATCAAATTTACTTATGGTATGATTAAATCAATAAGTGCTTTAAAATATGCTAAACCTTGTGTTAAAAGATATCTTTACGATCACATTGATTCCAGAATATGTGAAGTTAAAACAGAATTTTGGGACTTGTTGGTAATGATACCGTCTCAAGACTTCAACGAAAATGCAAATACTGTATATGCACAAAGTAGGAACAAATACTAATGGACATGTTAGATAAAGGACACATAGATAAATTCAAATCAATTTTTGACTCTGGTGCTAGAAGCAATCTGTTTCATGTAAACATTCTTTTGCCATCTATACTAAGAAACCCAAAGTTTAATGGAGAACAAAACAATTTGCCTTTAAATCCTAGATTGGGTTTTGATATGGGAATGAGAGTAGAATCATGCAATATACCTAGTCGTAAATTAGATACAAAAGATTTTTCTCCATATGGACCAAAACAACCTCATGTAACAGGTTTATCACAAGACACTACAGTTAGCATGACATTTTTATGTGATTCAAGTTTTTTAGATCGTTATCTTATAGAAGCATGGCAAGGTTTGATCTATGCATCACCACTGAGTTCTAACAATGAAGACAGACAATTCGATCCAACAAGTATAAATCCAGTCTTTTCTTATTATGATGAATATGCAAGGGATTCTAGGATCGAAATATTTTCTATTCGAAGAGACATGAAATTAAATAGACCTGCTTTAAAATGCACATTGTATGATGCATACCCAATTTCTTATGATGCAATGGAACTTACTAGAAGTGATAACAGTTTACTTAAGTTTAAATGTACTTTTGGTTTTCGAACCTTTTCTACTGAGTATACTCCACCACCTGAAGTTTCACTACTAAATAGAGGAAGACGATTCATTAGTGCTTTTGCAGATTTAGCAAAAGTTGGATCAAGATATAATAGTAAATCTAAAGAGTATTTGGATAGATTGTCTAGGTTAGATGAAACAGGTACTCTTTTAAATGATATTTTTGGCGGATAATATCCAGATAATTATTGAGGTGAAAAATTATGGCATTGCCAATTCAAACAGCACCAACTTTTAGGTGCGAATTAAGTGATGGTCGTGAAGTAAAATTTAGACCATTTCTTGTAAAAGAACAAAAGTATTTGTTAATTGCAAGAGAAAGTGAAAATAATGAAGAAATTTTTGATGCAATAGGTCATCTCTTATCAAATGTTACATTTGGTAAGTTAAACATAGATGATCTACCACTGCATGATGTAGAACTACTTTTTCTAAAAGTTAGATCAAAGTCTGTTGGTGAATCATCAAAAATTAAACTTCGTTGTATTGATAAAAATTGTAACGGTACAGGAGATGTTTCAGTAGATTTAGATCAAGTTTCTGTTCACATGCCTGAAGTTGATACTAGGGTTATGTTAAACGAAACTACTGGTTTAGATTTGAGATATCCAAATGCCAGAATGATGGCAAAGGTTGAGGGTTTACCAATGAGTGAACAGATACCTGCAATCATTAAGTTCTGCATTACTACAGTTTTTGATGAAGAGAATGTTTATGAGTTTAATGATTTTTCTGACGAAGAGAAAACAGAATTTGTAGATAGTTTTACTATCAACCAGTTAGAGAATATCACTAAGTTTGTTGACAATCTACCTACACTACAACATGAAGTATCATTTACTTGTAATGTTTGTAGTAAGGAACAAACAAGTCTATTAAAGGGACTACAAAGTTTTTTTTAATAGCTCTTTCTCATGAAAGTTTGTTTAACTTTTATGACACAAACTTTCAGTTAATGCAACACCACAAGTATTCATTAACTGAATTAGAGGAAATGATGCCATGGGAAAGAGAGATTTATATTAATCTTCTACTCAGACACTTAGAAGAAGAGAAGGAGAAACAGAAAAATAGAAAGTAACACTCTAGGAGGACACAACATGAGTGAAGCAGTTGAAAATAGAAATGAAGTAAATATTGATCTTGAAAAGTATACTGATCTAATGTTAAAATTAGACGATGCAAACGACAAGATTAAAGAGATGGAAGCACTGACCAAAGAACTTAAGGTTGCAGCTATAGAAGCAAAACCTAAAGAGAAGTTTACACTTGGTTCTTTGTTTATGGATGATAATCATATCAATGAGAAATCAATCATTGGTTTTATATCATTCTTTATGATGGTGATCTTTGGTATCACTGATCTAGTCACAGGTTACATGGGACAAGATTTAGTAATCTCAGACACTATCTACACTTCCTTTGTGGTAGTTACTTTAGGTTCATTTGGTATTGCAGAAGCTGGAAAAGCATTCGGCAAACAATAAGAGAAAAAATTAAATGGCAGTAAAAAAAGATTTTGACGAAAAGACGATAAAAAACTTTATTAGTAAGTTTAAAAATATTGATAAAGTTTCAGACAGTTTAACAGAGTCGGTATCTAGTGCTGTTAAAGCATCTGATAAGGCTAACTTCTTTATTAAAAGAACACTAAACAAATTTGGTGATGATCCTGCCGTTCAAAAATCAATCGCAAATTATCAAAAGGCGTTAGATGAACAAGTTAAACTTGCTTCAGATAAAGAAAGAATAATTGCTTTAGATAAAACTATAATAGGATACAACACACAAATACAAAAGCAACAGGCAATTATAGAAAGTGAAAATTCCACTAAGAAAGATAAAATCGCTGCTCAGCAAAAACTTATAGATATTGAATCTCGTTTAGAAACTAGAAAGATAAATGCAACTAAATCACTTTATGATCAAGAAGAAGCAATCAAACAAAATGTCTTAAAATCTGAAGAAGAATATAACAAACAAATTGTTAGACTAGAGAGTAATCTACAGAAAGCAGCCGATGGAAAAGGTTTTGAAGGTTTCACTGATGGTATAAAAGAACTAACAGGCGGTATTGTTGATATTGGAAAAATCTTAGACCAAGGTAAAAAGAAATGGGAAGCAGTTAAAGGCATATTTGGTGGTATAACAGCAGCTGGAAAAGGGTTGTTTGATGGTGCAAAAAAATTATCTGATTGGTCAACATCAAAACTAGGTTGGGAACAAGATTCATTTGATGATGAGAAAGAGTTAAACGAAGAAGAGAAAAAAGAGAGATTAGGTTTTCTAGGTGCTACCAAAAAATTAACTGGCCAACTTTTAAAATCTATAGCTGCCATAGGCATAACAGTACTTTTACCGATTTTAGCAATCGGTACTATACTTGCTGGTTTAGTATATCTTTATAAAACTTATAAAGATGATTGGACTCAAGCTATTGAAGATTTTCCTGCAGCTATAGGTAGAGCAATATCTCTGGGAGTTCAAGCCATTGATAACATGATTGCCAGTATGATTAGTGGTATCTCTAAATCATGGGGTAAATTGACAGGTGTAGTTGATGACTTGGGTAGGGGCCTGACACAGGCATTAAGAAAACTGCCAGGACTGAAAGATTTTGGAAAATCTGCTGATGATCTTGCTCGTGAAACCGCAGAACAGGCAGGTCGTAAGGTTGCTGGCGAAGTTGTTGAAGAAGGCGCTGAAAGAGCAGGTCAAAGAGCTGCTGGCGAAGTTATTGAAGAAGGCGCTGAAAGAACTGGTCTTCGTGTTGCTAGTGAAGTTGCAGAAGAAGGTGTTGAACAGACCGTTCAGCAAGCTGGTAGATTTTCAAGATTCTTTGGTGGTGCTGGAAATCTTGTAAGAGGTGTTGCAAGAAAATTACCTCTCATTGGTGCTATAGTTGAAGGCAAACTGGACCTGGATGAACAAACTGAGGCCATGGCTCGAATAACACAAGCCTATGAGGCAGGTGTTATTACAGAAGAAGAATTTAATGAAGCACAAGCTGCATATTCGGCTAATATGACAGGTTCCGTAGGCCGTGGAGTTGGAGCGTTTGCAGCAGGTGCTACTATGGCAGCTGCTCTTTCATTTGTACCAGGTGTTGGTACACTTACAGGTTTTGCTCTTGGTGTTGGAGGTTCACTTCTTGGTAGTTATTTGGGTGATAAGTTCGCTACAGAAGCCGCTGAAAATTTTACTGGTAGTGAAGATTCACAACAGATGATAGAGGATCTTGTTGAAAGAATTCAATCGGATCCAAGAATGTCTAGTGAAGAGATTGCTGACGCTAGAGGTGATGTAGAACAAACAGTTTACATAAACAACAATAGTCAACAAGTGGTTACTGTAGACAACAGTTCTTCATCAAGTTACAATTCAATGGGTACGCCTCAAACAAGAAATAACGATTCTACTGCTCGTCTAGCTGAAGCTTCAGTTTAGTTCTTTTATACTTAGTTTTATCCGAATGCACCTGAGTAGATGCATGAGGTGGAGTTGTCTTTCTAACAAAAATGCGATCCCAAGCATCAGCAAACTTTTCAGCTGATATAAACTGTGGTCGTCTTTTTGATCCTTTGCCTGACATTTTATCTTTTTCTATAACCTTTATTACTTGATCTCTTTTGTTCAAGTTTCTTTTTTCGTTGAATCTCTTGGTACTTGGTATGTCTTTTAGATGCAGGTTTCTCGTAGAATTCCCTATTTCTAACTTCTTGTACAATACCTGCTTTCTCACAATCTTTTTTAAATCTACGAAGTAGTTTATCGAATGGTTCAACAAATTTTGTTTTTGGATGTATTCTTGGTTTTACACTTGGCATAATATTTCTCTAAAAATGTGAAGTCGCCCCTACTGTTATAGCAACCCGCTCTTCACCGAACAATCCGCATGTAGCTATTGTTCTTACCCCTACTAAGTACCCCCTAATTATCCACGGTCTTAGTCCTGAGGTTGTACTTTCATAGGACACATTACAAAACATACAACCTCCCCTAAAAGAAATTAACTTTCTGCTAATTTCTTAAAGTAGTCCATCGCATCATCATCGCTATCTTCATCTAGTGATGAGTCAACTGATGGTACTACAGGTTCATCTGCAACTGCACTGTTAACATTTGACCAAGGCACTTCGTCAAAGTCTTCTGCAACAGATTCAGCAGTTGAAGTAGATACTGCACCAGAAAGACCTAGAACTCTATCTAGTTTTTCTTTAAGTTCTTCGTATGACTTGAACTCACTTGGTGCAATAATTTCTGATAAACTATGTAGAGAAGTATATATCCCATTTAGTTTATTTTCATCTGTAAAAAGTGGTGAAACTGAATCAAATTCTGATTTGTCGTAGTTCCAATAACCATCAACTTTTCTGATTTTGATTTTGAAGTTTGCACCCTCTCTGAGATCGAAAGGATTGATCGCTTGTTCATCTTCAAATGCAGGTGAGATAGCTTCTTTGAGTTGTTCAAAGATTTTCTTACCATATTTGTAAAGGAACACTTTTCCTTCATTATCAGGATTTTTAGGGTCTGAAACAACAAAGACATTAGAGACATAGTGAAGTCTACGCTTCTGTCTTCTTGCGATTTCTTTGTTTGCTTCGATACCTGTATTCCATAATTGAGTATTGTACTCACTTACAGGATCCTGTTTGTTGAGAGTAGTCAAAGACTTCTCTATGTACCATCCGCCAGGTCCTTGAAAACCATGATCCCAATATGAGACCCAAGGCATTTCCTCTCCTTCTGGTGTGGGTAAGAAACGAACAACTGCAAACCCATTACCAGATTTATCTAGTTCAGGTTTCCAATATC
>Ga0222715_10000520_pt1 | contig 38271 bp, 44 predicted proteins | sample C33_9DmetaG_FD_165056 | JGI IMG/M metagenome (GOLD analysis project Ga0222715, IMG submission 165056) | Estuarine water microbial communities from San Francisco Bay, California, United States - C33_9D | ecosystem: Environmental > Aquatic > Marine > Unclassified | place: USA: California...
TGATAAAAGCAGTTGAAGAGTACAACTCACTTGGTGATCGTGGTGTTGAAATGGCTTCTAAGATTCAATATGAAATCGATTATTTAAGTGAGTGGTTGCCTGAACAGTTAAGTGAGGAAGAGGTGTCTAAAATAATTGATGATGTTCTTTCTGAATTAGGTGATGTTGATATGTCTCAAATGGGTAAAATTATTGGAGCTGTCATGGCAAAAGCTGATGGGTTAGATGGTTCAATAGTTAGTAGATTAGTAAGAGAAAAAATCTCCTAATTAAAAACATCTTGTTTCAAATTAATTAGCATTTATCCTTACTAATTATGCAAAATAATACTTATACAGTAGCTGTTTTAGGTGCTGGAAACATAGGATCTACTGTTATCGATAGACTGTTGAATCTTGACAGTGAACTTGTAAACATTTCATTAAAAAAAGTATTAGTTACAAATACCTCAAAAGAAAGAGATTTTGATGCTTCTCTTGCCACAAATAGTTTTGAAGAGATCCTCAATGATGATTCGATTCAGTTAGTAATAGAAGTTTTAGGTGGACTCAATCCTGGAAAAGAATATATACGTTCTCTACTTGAAAATGGAAAATCTGTAATTACTGCAAATAAAGATATTATTGCTGACTGCGGTGAAGAGCTAATTACTATTGCTCAAAGTAATAATGTTTGTCTCTATTTTGAAGCTGCTGTAGCTGCTGGAATACCAGTCCTCAAACCCTTAATTGAAAGTCTTAGAGGTGAAGAGTTGACGCGAGTTGCTGGAATAATAAACGGAACAAGTAATTATATTTTAACGTCTATGGAGGAAGGTAGTACATATGAAGATGCTTTGGAAAATGCAAAAGCGTTAGGATATGCAGAACCTGATCCAACAAATGATGTCGAAGGAATTGATGCAAAATATAAAGCGATGATTCTCTCCTTGTTATGTTTTGGAGTTTCACCTAAGCCTAATGAAGTTTATACAGAAGGTATCTCCAAAATTACTAAAGAGGATTTTGACTGGGCTAACAGATTGAAAAAAACCATTAAACTAGTTGCACAGTTAGACAACGGGACTAATGGTTTTAATGCGCGTGTTTATCCAGTGCTCGTTGACGCTAAACATCCCCTTGCCTCAATAAGAGGGGCATTGAATGCAGTTCTGGTCGAAGGTAAGAATATTAATCAACTTGTTTTTTCAGGACCAGGTGCTGGACCAGCACCAACAGCTAGTGCCATCATAGGAGATGTACTGAGTGCATGTCATCAATTGGAAAGTAGTCGCACCAATTGGTATCCACTGAGAACTTTTGAACAAGGAAGTAAATCCATTGAAAATGTTGAATCAAGTTGGTTTATTAGATTATCAGTCAAAGACGAACCTGGTGTATTAGCTTCTATTGCAGGACTTTTTGGTGAACAAAACGTCAGTATTGAAAGTGTTATCCAAGAAGGTAGGGGAGCTAACGCTGAATTGGTGCTAGTGACTCATGAAGCAACAGAGGAAAACTTAACAACTGCTGTTGATAATATTGCAAACCTTGATGCTGTTAGTTCAGTGACATCAACTATCAGAGTCTATTCATAAATACGTGGTTACTTATCATTCGACGAGAGGCAACAAAAATAGCCTTACTTTTAAAGAGGTTATTTTATCTGGTGTTGCTGATGATGGAGGTTTATACCTACCAGATGGAATTACATTAGAGAATTTAAGTTATCTCACTCAAGAAGATTTAAGTTATGAAGACTTTGTAAAAACTATATTTATTGCACTTGATAAAAGTGCTGCAACATATGTTGAAAATTTAGATTTGTATCCAGGTTTTACTTCCCCGGAACCAACACTGAAAGAAATTTCAACTGATAAATTTGTAATGGAGTTGTTTCACGGTCCTACAAAATCTTTTAAAGATTATGCTCTCCAACCCTTAGGTGCAATAGCTGATAAACGACTGGCAGAACTTGGAGAAAGGGGTTTAGTAATTGTTGCAACAAGTGGGGATACAGGTAGTGCAGCTATTGAAGCTGTTAAGAGATCAAGCAATATTGATATTGTTGTACTACATCCATATGAAAAAATAAGTGAGTACCAAAGAAGACAAATGACAGAAGTTATTGAAGATAATGTCTTAAACATAGCTATAGAAGGAAGTTACGATGACTGCCAACACATTGCTAAATCACTGCTTCAAAAAAATGCATTCAAGAAACGTGTAGTCTCGTTAAATTCTATTAACTGGCTAAGAGTTATGGGTCAAACTGCATATTACGTTTGGCTTACAAAACAATTTAGTTCGCCTATAAATGTTGCAATACCATCAGGAAATTTTGGCAATGCGTATTCAGCATGGTTTGGAAGAAGCAATGGACTTGCAATTAATGAAATATTCTGTGCCTCTAATAGTAATGATGTGCTTACAAGATTTATTAATACAGGAACTTTAGAGCCAAAGCATACAGTGAAAACTATTGCACCAAGTATGGATATTCAGATTCCTTCAAGTTTAGAGAGGTTAATTTACGATTTAGCAGGACCAACTAATAGCTTTTATGATCAGCTTCAAAATGAGCACAATGCTTCACTTAATACATCAACACATAAAAGACTAACAAGTATCTTTTCTTCATCATCATATAGTGACGAAGATATTTTAAAAGAAGTGAAAAACTTTTATACAGTTAATAAATGCGTTATAGATCCTCATACAGCTACAGCATTAGCACCATCAATACAATTCTCTACCAAACTTCCTACTGTTGGTGTATCTACTGCATCACCTGATAAATTTGAAGACGTCATCAGTACTGTTATTCCAGAATTTACTACTCACACTTTTCAAAACGAGGAGGAGTTTCTAATTCTTAAAAACGAAATAAGCTTTATTGAAGATGCGATAAACCAGTATTTCTAAAAGAATATTATTTACTTTCTTTATTTGTCGTTGTTCCTTACTCAATGTTTTTTAAGAGTAAAAAATAAAAATTATTTAACTAATTTAAAAAAAAGTATGTATATAATTAAAATGTCTTTCAGACAAAAAAATTCACAAATCATTTCCAAAAAATTTGATTTAATTAGGAGATAAAATGTCCGCAAGGTCACAATTACAAAATAAACCAGTCGCAGATTTAAGGTCTATTGCAGAGAGCTTAGGCATTGATCATTCTGGCTTGCAAAAAGCTAAACTGATAGATTTATTAGTAGAGCATAGTGACGATATAGTTGATGATTCTGAAGAAATCGTTGCTGAAGTAATTTCTTCATCACCAGTAGAAGATGACTCACCTTCCGTTGTAAGCTCAGGGGACAGTGAAATCATGGAAGGGGACACTAGAAAAGGTTTACTTGACATACTACCTGAAGGATATGGATTTTTACGCTGCAATGGCTACAAACCAAGTGAAGAAGATGTTTATGTAGCTGCTGGCACAATTAAGAAATATAGAATGCGAAAAGGTGATTTAGTTGAAGGACCAATAAGAGCTCCTCGCCAAAAGGAAAAATACCCAGCGCTTATTGAACCTAAAACTGTAAATGATGCTGATCCTGAATTATTAGCAAGAAGAGTTGACTTCAATACACTAACACCACTCTTTCCAGATGAAAGATTGAAACTTGAAATAGATGGAAAACCTGAAAAAATAGTTCCAAGAATTATAGATCTTATCGCTCCAATTGGTAAAGGACAAAGAGGGCTTATAGTTTCTCCTCCAAAAGCAGGAAAAACAACAATCCTTAAAGAGATTGCAAATTCTATAACTACTAACAATCCTGAAGTTTATTTAATGGTTGTTTTGGTTGATGAGCGACCTGAAGAAGTAACAGATATGCAAAGATCAGTTAATGGTGAGGTTGTTTATTCTACTTTTGACAGACCACCAGAAGAACATACACAAGTTTCTAAATTAGCAATTGAGCGAGCAAAAAGATTAGTTGAAGAAGGAAAAGATGTTGTAATACTTCTAGACTCCATAACACGACTAGCTCGTGCACATAACCTCGCAACTCCAGCAAGTGGAAGGATTTTATCAGGAGGTGTTGATTCAACAGCCTTAACCCCACCAAAACAATTCTTTGGAGCTGCAAGAAACATAGAAGGTGGCGGAAGCTTAACAATTTTAGGAACTGCACTAGTTGAGACTGGTTCAAAAATGGATGAAGTGATTTTTGAAGAGTTTAAAGGTACAGGAAACATGGAGCTAAGGTTAGATAGACAATTAGCTGATAAAAGGGTTTTCCCTGCTATAGACGTAACTCCATCTGGCACTAGAGAAGAACAACGACTTGTTTCACCACAAGAACTTCAATCATTATGGACATTAAGAAGAGTACTTGTTGCATTAGATGGTGGAGCAGCAACAGAACTTTTATTAGATAAATTGAGAGAAACTAAAAGTAATGATGCATTCTTAAAGGATGTCGCAAAAACTAAAGTTTGATGTAAAGTAGAACTATGAAACAAGGTATTCATCCAGATTATAAAGAAGTAGTTTTCCAAGACGAAGACGCAGGTTTTGCGTTTTTAACTAAATCAACTATTAAGACAAGTGAAACAATTACCTGGGAAGACGGTAAAGAATATCCTTTGGTTAAACTTGATATTTCTAGTGCAAGCCATCCATTTTTTACTGGTAAACAAAAACTTGTTGACTCAACAGGACGAGTTGAGAGATTCAAACAACGATACGGTTCAACAAGTACAAGACAAGCACCTAAACAAGAAACTTCTTCTCAAGAAGAAGAATAACTTCTTTAATATTCTGACTTATGTCTGATCTAGATATTTCCTATGGTGGCCAAGCTGTAATTGGTGGTGTGCTAATACAAAGTCCAACTGGTTGGTCTTTAGGTATTAGAGATCGAAGTAATAATTTACAAAGATATTATCAAGCAAGAATACCTTTAATTAAGCGAACAAAATTTTGGGGAGCACCTTTAATAAGAGGTTTAGCTGCTTTAATTGATTCACTGTATGTAGGCGTAAAAGCAATAACGCTCTCTGAGAAAATCTATTCAGAATTTGAAGAACATGAAGAGAGCTTGTTGTCTAAGATATTTTCTTACACAGCCCTAATTGGGATATTGGTTTTAATGATTGCAGGTCCAAGAGTTTTGGTTGAGCAAATAGAATATTCCCAAGTTTCTACAGGTTTACTTGAAGGAGTATTAAGAGGAATAATCGTAATCGTCTATATTTACCTAATTGGAAAGACAAAAGATGCACAGGAATTGTTCGAATATCATGGTGCTGAGCACATGACAATTGCAGCATATGAGGATATACAATCTTTAGATTTTAATGATGTCAAAAAATACCCTAAAGAACACATTAGATGTGGAACTTCATTTTTATTTTTAATTGTTTTTGTAAGTTTGTTAACGTTACCGTTTATTCCTAACCTCAATCTTTTTCTAACAGCAATTACAAGGATTTTACATGTTGGTTTAGTTGCAATGATATCTTATGAAATATTGAAATTCAATTTCAAAAATAGTTCGTCATTAATTGCTAAATTCTTTGCATCACCTGGTATATGGACTCAAAAAATAACTACTAAAGTGCCTTCAAATGAACAGATTGAAGTTGCAATATTAGCAATGGCTAACTGCATAGCAAATTCAGAACAGACTAATAAATTTGATACAATTCTTAGAAACGCTAAGGAAGTAAATCATGGATAAATCATTACTTAATAAACTTAATTCTATTGAAGTTTCTTTAGCAGAAGTAGAAAAACAATTATCAGAGATTGACATATCAAAAGATCAATCAACTTATGCTGAAATGGCTAAAAAACATAGTGATTTAAACGAGATTGTAAATTTATATGCCCAATGGAAAAATGCTAACACCGACATTGAAGAAGCTAAAGAATTACTAGAAATTGAATCCGATGAAGAAATGAAAATTGAGTTTGAAAATATTATTGATGAAAATAAATCAAAAAGAAATAGCTTGGTTCAAAAAATTAAAATTTCATTGCTGCCAAAAGATCCATCTGATGATAAAGATGTGCTTGTTGAAATAAGACCTGGTGCTGGTGGTGAAGAAGCAGCAATCTGGGTTGGTGATTTGTATAAAATGTATACACGATTTGCAGAAAGAAAGGGTTGGAAAGTAGAACCTATTGAAATCACAGATTCTGATATGGGAGGGTTTATAAAGATAATTTTTGCTATAAAATCTAAAGGCGTTTATTCAAAGTTAAAGTTTGAAGCTGGAGCACACAGAGTACAACGAGTACCTAAAACTGAATCACAAGGTCGAGTACACACCTCAATTGCAACTGTTGCTGTGCTACCAGAAGCTGAAGAAGTTGATATTAAAATTGATCAAAATGATTTAAAAATTGATGTATATCGTTCTAGTGGACCTGGAGGGCAGAGTGTTAATACTACAGATTCAGCAGTAAGAATTACTCATATCCCAACGGGACTTGTAGTTTCTTGCCAAGATGAAAAATCTCAGTTACAAAATAAAGAAAAAGCTATGCGTATTTTACGTGCTAGGTTGTTGAAGGCAGAACAAGATAAAGCTGCAGCGGAGAGAGCTAAAGATCGCAAGGAACAAGTTGGTTCAGGAGAGAGATCAGACAAAATAAGGACTTATAACTATAAAGACAATAGAGTATCTGATCACAGGATAAATCTTACATTAAAAAAATTAGACCAAGTATTAGATGGAGATTTAGATGAGTTTGTTGACGAACTTGTTGCTGATAATGAAGCTTCACGACTCGCAAATCTGGATGATTAATGGAGCTTAAGTCACTTCCAGAACATGAATTAGCAAGACTTCGTGAAAAAGCTAAAGAGATTGTAGGGAACCAAGAAGATTATGGAGAAGTATACTCGGGCTTGCTTACTCGAAGACTCAATCATGAACCACTCCAATACATCGAAGAATATATACCTTTTTATAGTATTCAAATTAATGTAGATTCAAGAGCTTTAATACCAAGACCAGAAACTGAATATCTCGTTGAATTAATTAAAGAACGAAGTAGCAACCCTCAAAAGATCATAGATGTTGGTACAGGTTCAGGCTGTATTGCGTTAATGTTAAAAAAGTTATTTCCCGATGCAGCTGTTGATGCAATTGATATTTCTGACGAAGCACTGTCTTTAGCTAATGAAAACTCTTTAGTCAATAACTTAGAAATTAATCTTTACCAATCTGATTTATTGGAAAATGTTACGTCTACAGATTTTGATGTAATTGTTGCCAATTTACCATACATTCCTACTTCTACACTTTCATCTTTGGATAAAGAAGTTATTGAGTTTGAGCCATTACTAGCTCTAGACGGCGGTACAGATGGAATGCTGTACATTAATAAATTGATTACACAAATTGAAGATAAAAATTTTGAAAATACAACTCTATTCTTAGAGGTTGATGAATCACATGCTCATCATATAGTAAGTAGGTTATCTACCTGGTCGGAGGTAAAATTAGTTAAAGATCTGGTTGAAAGAGATAGGTACATAATTGCTAAAAAATAGTATTGGCGATGCAATCAATGCAGTTAAAGAAGGAAAAATTATTGGAATTCCTACTGAAACAGTTTATGGAATAGGAGTGGACCCCTTCTCACAAAGTGCAGTAGATAAAATTTTTGAATTAAAGGAGCGAAGTTTAGACAAACCACTTTCATTGTTAATCAGTTCGTATGAGGAAATAAGTAAATTAGGTGTTGTTTCTAAGATTCCAGATGTTGTAGAACTATACTGGCCAGGACCTTTAACTATCATTGTTGAAACTAAAGCAAAATTTGCAAATGGTGTTGGAACAAACAATCCATTAACAATTGGCATCAGAGTTCCCGATAATGACATAGCTATCGAACTGTTGAAAAATACTGGGCCATTAGCTGTTACCAGTGCAAATATTTCTGGAAATGAAAATATATTAAACAATATAGATGCGAAAAATGAGTTCGGCTCAAAGATTGCATATTATCTCGAAGGTGAGTCAGTACTAGGTAGTGGCTCAACAATTGTAGATTTTACTAAAGATGAATGGGAAATATTAAGAGAAGGGCCACTTAAATGGCCACCAAGTTACTGTTAATATATAATTATGTCTAAAACTGGTGCTTCTCAAGAAAATCTATCAACAGCAGATGTTGAAATAAGTGAATTAATTGAAGCTGATTTAAATAGACAAAATACACACATTCATCTCATTGCATCAGAAAACTTTGCTTCTAAAGCAGTCATGGAAGCTTCTGGTTCAGTATTGACTAACAAGTATTCAGAAGGTGTACCAGGAAGAAGATATTACGAGGGATGTGAAATAATTGATCAAATCGAGCAACTAGCTATTGACCGTGCCTGCAACCTTTTTAATGCAGAACATGCCAATGTTCAACCTCACTCGGGTTCATCTGCAAATATGGCCGCTTATTTAGCACTTATCAAACCTGGTGATACTGTACTTGGAATGTCTTTAGATCAAGGAGGACATCTAACACATGGTTCCCCAGTAAATTTCTCTGGCCAAGTTTATAATTTTGTGGGATACGGACTTGACCCAGAGACTGAACTCATCAATATGGAAAATGTCTATGAAATGGCTATAGAACATAAACCAAAACTTATTGTTGCTGGTTACTCATCATATTCTCAACCTCTTGACTTTAAAAGGTTTAAAGAAATTGCAGATGAAGTTGGTGCTAAATTCATGGTCGATGCAGCTCATTTTATAGGACTTGTAGCCGGAAAAGTACTAGATAATCCTGTTGAATATGCAGATGTAGTTACAGCCACAACACACAAAGCTTTAAGAGGTCCAAGAGGTGGATTAATTCTTTGCAAGGAAGAGTATGCAAAAGATATTGATAAATACACGTTTCCTGGAGCACAAGGTGGTCCTTTAAATAATCAAATTGCTGCAAAGGCAGTTTGCTTTAAAGAAGCTTTAACAGAAGAGTTTCAACAATATTCTCAACAAATTGTAAATAATGCGATTGCTTTATCTGATTCGTTTAAAGAACAAGGTTTAAGAGTTGTTAGTGGTGGCACAACAAACCACATCGTACTTGTTGATACAAGAAGTGTAGATGATGACTTAACTGGTAAAGAAGCAGGAATTTTATTGAACAGCATAGGTATAACTTTAAATAGGAATGCAATACCTTTTGATCCAAGGTCACCGTTTATAACTTCCGGAATAAGAATGGGAACACCTGGAGTTACAACCTGTGGTATGAAAGAGGAAGAGCTTAGAAAAGTTGGATTCTTCATCACAGAAATTTTAAAAAATAGATCTGATGAAAAGAAATTGCAAAATTTAGAAAATGAAGTAAAAGTATTAGCAAAATCTTTTCAACCATATGGCTAATTCTAAATTTTCACTTGAAGAGTATGGACCTGTGTCTTCTTTTTCAACATCTATTATTAGTGGACTAATTGTTGGTTTAATTATTCAAAATTTTATTGGATACAAACCAATTCCAGTAATTATTTTTGTTTTAGTTGGTATATACGATGGGTATAGAAGAATGTGGAAATACTCTGAAAAAATGGAAAAGAAGAATAAGTGAATGTAGAAATTGCATTAGCAAAAAGAATGCTTTTCAGAGCAGCACCGATTTATTTATTGGTTCCAATCTTATTCTTGATTAAATCTACAGATTCTTTCTTAACTTCTTTAATATCAGGAATAATTGTTGCAATGGGGTTTTATCTTGGTGCATTCATAATGTCTTACGCTGCAAAAATTTCTTTAAATTTCTATTATTTTGCTGCACTTTTTGGCTATTTCTTCAGATTAATTTTCATTTTTGGGCTTCTCTTATTTTTTAAAAACATTTATCCTATTGATAGTTTGGCAATGTCTTTGACAGTGCCAATTGTGTTTTTAGCCATGTTATTTATAGAAATGGCTATGGTAATTAAGAGAAAAGACATAGATTTAGATTGGGCAAATGATAACCGCAGCAGAGACTTGTGACTTTATAAATGAAGTTGTTTGTAAACCAGCAAACGTAAAAGACCTTTTTGAATTTGGAAATTTTGCTGGAACTCAAATTTCAAGAACTGAAATTTTAATTGTTCTTGCAGCACTTATCCCTGTAGTACTAGTCTTTTTTGGCTTACGAAAGAAATCAGTTGTTCCAGGTAAACTCCAATCAGTTGTAGAAACAATTTTTTCATTGGTAAAAGATGAGATTGCTGTTGGTGTTATTGGAAGAGGTGGAGAGAGGTTTACACCATATTTATTATCGATCTTTTTGTTTATTTTATTTGGAAATTTATTTGAAGTAGCACCATTTATCAATTTTCCTATTACTTCAAGAATGGCTATACCATTATTTTTGAGTCTTGTTACTTACTTTATATTTGTGTTTGTTGGCGTTAGAGAACAAGGATTTGGGTACATAACCCATCTTGTTTGGCCTTCAGGTGTTCCAACAGCTCTAAAACCTCTAGTTGGTGTAATTGAGTTAATTTCTGTTTTACTTGTTAGACCATTTAGTTTGGCAGTCCGACTCTTTGCAAATTTAGTGGCTGGCCATGTTATGTTGAGTTTATTATTAGCATCAGGGTACTTCTTTATTGTTCAACCTGGAGTTTCAGAATATATAATTTCTAAGGCACCTGTAGGTATTGCATGGTTTACTTTAGGCCTTTTAATTTACGGATTTGAATTAATAGTTTCAATTTTGCAGGCATACATATTTACTTTGTTGTCTGCTGTGTATATACAAACGTCTCTGCATCCAGAGCATTAATTAATAAGGAGGAAAATGGAAGCTGCATACGCGTTAATAGGATACGGATTAGCTGCGATTGGACCTGGTGTTGGAATTGGTCTCATTGCTGGTAATGCTGTACAAGCGATGGCAAGACAACCAGAAGCTGCTGGTATGGTAAGAACAACAATGTTCTTAGGTATAGCATTTACCGAAGCACTAGCACTAATTGGTTTCGTTTTATTCTTTTTGGTATAGGAGTAAAAAGTGATTTTAAATTTAGAAAATTTGTTCGCAGAGGCTGAAGAATCTAGCTCAGGTTTAGATCTACTTCTTCCTGCAACTTCTGAACTTGTTGCTGGTGTTGCTGCATTTTCAGTAGTATTTTTCTTTATTTGGAAATGGGCACTACCTGCATTAAATGTAACTTTGGAAAACAGAGCTGCTGCAATCGAAGGTCAGATTCAAGAAGCTGAAAACACAAAAGTAGAAGCTGAAAAATCAAAAGCTGAATATGACAAAATTATTGCAAATGCTGATGCTGAAGTTCAAAAAATTATTGATGAAGGCAAAGCTGCTGCTGAAAAAATTAAAGAAGAATTACTTGCTGAAGCTAAGAGTGAAGCAAGCGCTATTGTTGAGAAGGCAAAAGCTGATTCTGAAGCCGAAAAAGAAAGATTGGCTTCTGATTTGAAAGGTGAAGTCGCAGAACTTTCACTACAAATTTCTCAAAAAGTTGCATCATCAATGTCAAAAGATGATCAGCAAAAATTAATTGATAATTTTATAAAGGAAATGGGATAAATTAGAAAATGTCAGTTGAGTTATTTTCAAAAGGTTTAGTCGAAATAATCTCTTCATCTAAAGATTCAGAGAGAGTTGAAAACGAAATCCTCCAAGTTTTCAAATCACTTTCAGAAAGCTCTGATGCTTTAGATGTTTTTAGAAATTTTGGTATTCCAGTAGAAAATAAAATAAAAGCTGTTCAAAGCCTTTTAAATTCGAGAGTGTTACCACTTACTATAGATTTAGTTACTCTTACAATTTCTCAAGGTTATGCTGATAATTTATCTGATATTCAATCAAATGTTGCTAATTTTATTGCTAATAAGCGAGGCGCTTCTTTAGCTAAAGTTGTCAGTGCAATTGAATTAGATGAAAACACACAAAAAGCATTAAAATTAGCTATAAAAAATAAACTTGGCACAGATGTTGAGTTAAGTGTGGAAGTAAATCCATCTGTAATTGGTGGGTTAAGTGTAAGTGTAGGAGAGAGAACTTTTGATGGTCTTCTGTCTTCAAAATTTTCAGATATTAAAACTGTACTAAAAGGTAGGTAGAATGAGCGATCTTAATATTGACGCAAAATCCATTTCAGAATCACTGAAAACATCATTAGGTGACTGGAAAGATTCTGTTAAAGATGATGTAGTCGGCCATGTCTCAGCTATTGCTGATGGTGTGGCAAGAGTAAAAGGTTTAGAAAATGTTATGGCTTCAGAGCTTCTTGAGTTTCCAGGAGGTCTTGTTGGTGTAGCACTTAACCTTGAAGAAGATTCAATTGGTGTTGTGTTGATGGGAGATTCTAATCATATTGAAGAAGGTATGCCTGTTAAACAAACAGGGGAAGTGCTATCAATAGGCGTTGGTGATGGATTTCTAGGTAGGGTAATTGATACTCTAGGGAATCCTATTGATGGTAAAGGACCGATTGAGTTTACAGAACGAAGAAGACTTGAGTTACAAGCACCTTCAGTTGTTGAAAGACAACCAGTAGGAGAACCACTTCAAACAGGAATTAAAGCAATTGACTCAATGATTCCAATTGGTAGAGGTCAAAGAGAGCTAATTATTGGCGATAGGCAAATTGGTAAAACTGCTGTAGCTGTTGATACAATAATTAACCAAAAAGATACCGATGTTAAATGTATTTATGTTGCAATTGGTCAAAAATCTTCAACAGTTGCAGAAGTGGTAGAAAAATTTGAAAAACACGGTGTCTTACATAAAACTGTAATAGTCAATGCTCCAGCATCTGCTGCAGCTGCACTGCAGATGTATGCACCATATGCAGGATCTGCTATTGGTCAACATTGGATGTATAACGGTCAGCACGGTTTAATCGTTTTTGATGACTTGTCTAAACAAGCAATTGCATATCGACAAATTTCATTATTGTTACGCAGACCTCCTGGCAGAGAAGCTTATCCAGGCGATGTCTTTTACTTACACTCTCGTTTATTGGAGAGATGTGCGAAAGTTAGTGAAGAGCTAGGCGGAGGTTCCTTGACTGGACTACCAATTATTGAAACCAAAGCTGGCGACGTTTCTGCTTTTATTCCAACTAACGTTATCTCAATTACTGATGGACAAATTTATCTAGAATCTGAACTTTTTTACTCAGGAGTCAGACCTGCTGTTAATCCTGGAACTTCAGTTTCTAGGGTTGGTGGTTCTGCACAAACAAAAGCTATGAAAAAAGTCTCTGGACCATTAAGAATTAACTTAGCTCAGTTTAGAGAATTAGAGGCTTTTGCAGAATTCGGCTCTGATTTAGATGCTGCATCGCAAGCCCAACTAGATAGAGGTAGGAGAGTTGTTGAACTTCTTAAACAGCCGCAGTACAAACCAGTTCCAATGGAAGAACAAGTTCTTTCATTGTATGCTGTCACAGAAGGATTTCTTGACGTAGTAGATCCAGCTGATATACCAGCAGCTGAAACAGCACTTATTGAGTTTGTAAAAACTAGATTTTCCGAAGTTTTAAACACAATAAAAACAACAGGTGAGTTACCAGCTGAAATAAAAGATGCTGTTGAAGCATTTGTCAAAACATTGGAGAAGAAAGACTAGCTAATGGCAAGTGCTGAACTTCGTAAAATTAATCGACGAATCAAGAGTGTAAAGTCTACTAAAAAAATTACTAGGGCTATGGAGTTAATTGCTTCATCAAGAATAGTAAAAGCTCAGCAGCGTTTAAATACATCTAAAAATTATTCCAGAATTTTGGGTGAAATTATTAGAGAACTAGCTAATTCTGGAAGCTTGCCAAAACCACCGGAATATTCAGGGAAAAAAAATGTAACTTTAGTTGTTATAACTTCTGATAGAGGGCTAGCAGGTGCTTATAACTCCAATATTTTAAAAATTGCAGAATCTAGAAGAAATGAATATCTTGCTGATGGAGCAGAAGTTCAAGTTGTAACAGTTGGGAAAAAAGCTGATGGTTATTTTAATTACAGAAGTATTAACCCAAAGAGTTCTTTTGAAGGTGTAACTGACGAGCCAAAGTTTGAGAACGCTTTATCAATTATGAACCCATTAGTTGAAGAGTACAATACTGGTAAAACTCATCATATAGAAATTATTTATACTGAATATAAATCTGCTATTACTCAAAGAGCAGTCTTTGAACAGTTATTACCATTTGAAAATTTAAACACTGAAGAAGAAAAAACTAAAGGTAACTATACATTTGAACCATCTGCAGCTGAAGTATTAAATGAGATTATCCCTAACTACACAAATGCTGCGATTTTTACTGCATTGCTTAACTCATCTACTTCCGAACATGCTTCAAGAATGAGGGCTATGAAAGCTGCAACAGATAATGCAGAAGATCTTATTAAGATTTTGTCTAGGCAAAGTAATCAAGCTAGACAAGCAGAGATTACTACAGAGATTTCTGAAATAGTTGGTGGAGCAGAAGCTTTAGCAGGATAAGGAGAATATTAAATGAGTGAAAATCTAGGAAGAGTTGTAAAGATAGCAGGCCCAGTCGTTGACGTTGCTTTCCCTCAAGACTCTCTACCAGAGATTACAAATGCACTTGAAGTTGATGTTGAGATCGACGGTACTAAAAGCACTATCATTTTAGAGGTCGCACAACATTTAGGTGATGGTAGAGTTCGAGCAATTTCTATGCAAGCTACAGATGGATTAAGAAGAGGAGCACAAGTAACTGATACCGGTGCACCTATATCAGTCCCTGTTGGACAAGAGACGTTAGGACATATTTTCAATGTATGGGGTGAGACACTTGATGTTGAAACTTCTAGCATTGGTATAAAACAAAAGTGGCCAATACATAGGAAACCTCCTCCTTATGAAGAAGTATCTGCACAAAACGAAATGTTTGAAACTGGAATTAAAGTTATCGATCTCCTTATGCCATACGTTCAAGGTGGAAAAATTGGACTATTTGGTGGCGCAGGTGTAGGAAAAACAGTTCTTATACAAGAAATGATCAACAGAGTTGCTACTCAGCACGGTGGAGTATCGGTGTTTGCAGGTGTTGGAGAAAGAACTCGTGAAGGAAATGACTTGTTTCGAGAGATGCAAGAATCTGGAGTTATCGATAAAACAGCATTAGTTTTCGGTCAAATGGATGAACCACCTGGAGTGAGACTTAGGGTAGCTCTTTCAGCATTAACAATGGCAGAATACTTTAGAGACGAAGAAAAACAAGATGTTCTTTTGTTCATTGATAATATCTTTAGATTTTCACAAGCAGGTTCAGAGGTTTCCACCCTTCTTGGTAGAATGCCTTCAGCTGTAGGTTATCAACCAACACTTGCTGATGAAATGGGATTCTTACAAGAAAGAATCACTTCATTAAAAGGTAGATCTATTACATCACTTCAAGCTGTGTATGTTCCAGCTGACGATATTACAGATCCAGCTCCACATACTGCTTTTGCTCACTTAGATGCAAGAACAGTGCTTTCAAGATCTATTGCTGACCTTGGAATTTATCCAGCAGTTGATCCACTCGATTCCTCATCTAGAATCTTAGATCCAGGAGTTGTTGGTGATGATCATTATCAAACTGCTCGAGAAGTACAAAGAGTGCTTCAAAGATATAACGATCTCCAAGACATTATTGCAATTCTTGGTATTGATGAGTTATCTGAGGAAGATAAGCAAATAGTTGGTAGAGCACGTAGAATTCAAAGATTTTTATCTCAACCTATGTTCGTTGCAGAACAGTTTACAGGTATAGAAGGTAAGTTTGTAACTATTAAAGATACTGTTGAAGCTTTTAAAACTATCCTAAGTGGTAACTTAGATACAGTTCCTGAACAAGCTTTTTATATGACTGGTGGACTAGATGAAGTAATGTCCAAGGCAAAAGAATTGGAAAAAAATTCTTAAATGAACGTTGAGGTTGTCAGTCCTGAAAAAAATTATTATACAGGTGAAGCCACAATGGTTATATCAAGAACACCTAATGGTGAGATTGGAATTTTAGATAATCACGAGCCAACAGTAGCTACATTACTGCCTGGTGGGTTGACAATAGAGAATAAGGATAATCGAACTAGTTTTGCTATTTCTGGTGGTGTGCTACAAATCACTGGAGAAAAAGTAATAGTTCTTGGTGAGTTAGTAGAAGAAGTCGCAGAAGGTCATGAGTCTGCCGTCGAGAGAGGCAAAGCTCTAGCTAAACAATCTGAAGAACTGTAATGTCTACATTACTTGCATTTCATGCTCATCCAGATGATGAAACTGTCTCGACTGGTGTCACTTTAGCAAAATATGCAAAAGAAGGTCACAGAGTAATTGTGGCTACAGCTACAGATGGGTCTGCTGGTGAGATTCATAATTATGAGAATCCTGATGAATTATTTCCAAAGCTTTCAGAAATTCGAAGAGAAGAACTTGAAGCTAGCTTATCTGTACTTGGAGTTAAGGAATTTGAATGGTTAGGTTATAAAGATTCAGGCATGATGGGTACAGAGGAAAATAATCATCCGGATTCATTCTGGAGACAAGATTATTTTGGACCAGTTGGCAAACTAGTCGATATTATTAGAAAATATAAACCTGATGCAGTAGTTACATATGATCCTTTCGGTGGTTATGGACATCCAGATCACATACAAACTCATCGAGTTGGAACTGCTGCATATTTTGCTGCTGGTGATATTGATAAATTTCCACTCAAGGAAGGTCAAGATTTATGGATTCCTGAGAGGCTTTACTACAGCGCTTGGTCAAAGAATAAGATTCAAGCTAGACGTGAAAAAATGTTTGAAGCAGGAATAATTTCTGAAGAAGAATTTAATCGATTTAACCCTGTTGGAAGTCAACATGAGGATATCAATGTTGAAATAGATGGCTCTCAATATGTTGAAACAAAAATTGCAGCAATGCATGCACATAGGTCACAATTTAGAAATGACTGGTGGGGGTTTAATGTTCCTGATGATTTGAAAAAAGATTTTCTTGGTTACGAAAATTATATACTTGCCTTCAATAGGGGACATTGGTTTTCTGAAACTGAACTTATTTAATTAACTTTCAGTTAATTTCAGGTTTACCTAATTTTTACTTGAGTTTTATATATTTTCCTTAACAAATGAAATTTGAAAGGAAATTAATGAATAGTTCAAAATCCAAGTTTTGGTTCATCCTCTTGACCATGGCTTTAATAATTACAGCCTGTGGTGGAAGTGATGCCTCTGAAACAACAAATGATACTGTTGCAAATGAATCAGCTGCGGCAAATACAACAGTAGCTAGTGAAACAGCAACTAAAAGCCTATCAGGCGAAATTTTAATTGATGGTTCATCAACTGTTTTTCCAATTACACAAGCTGTGGCTGAAGAGTTCACAATTTTATATCCTGAAGTAAATATCTCTGTAGGAGTTTCTGGAACAGGTGGTGGATTTAAAAAATTCTGTCCAGGTGAAATTATGATTGCAGATGCTTCAAGAGCTATTAAAGATTCAGAAGCAGAATTATGTAAGGAAAATGGAGTAAATTATCTTGAAGTTCAAGTAGGAATAGACGCATTATCAGTCGTTGTTTCAACATCAAATACATGGGCAACTTGTCTTACAGTGGACGAATTAACCTTAATTTGGACTGCTGATAGCAGCGTTACAAATTGGAATCAAGTAAGAGATAGTTTTCCAGATGCTGCTTTAGATTTATATGGTCCTGGAACAGATTCTGGTACATTTGACTTTTTTAATGAAGAAGTTACTGGAGAGGCTGGAAGTAGATCAGACTACACAGCATCCGAAGATGACAATGTACTAGTTAACGGTGTATCTGGATCTGAAGGCGGTTTAGGATACTTTGGATTAGCCTATTATGAAGAAAATAAAGATAAGCTTAATGCAGTTCAAGTTGATGCTGGAGATGGATGTCAGTCACCAGAAGCAGCATTTGAAGGCAATTATTTTTTAGCTAGACCACTGTTTATATATATTGCTGAATCTGCAAAAGATCTTCCAGAAGTTAAAGCATTTGTCGATTTTTATTTCGAAGCTATTGATGCAATAGTTCCTGCAGTTGGATATGTTCCAATGTTAGAAGAACAAAAATCTGAGTCACTGAATGCTTGGTTAGAATTTAGTAAATAACTTCTCCTTGTGTACTAATGAAAACGCCTGTAATCTACAGGCGTTTTTGTTTAACTTAAGTAAATCAAAAATTTACTTTAAGTTTACTTTTGACCAATAGATTTAATTTGAGATTATTTTATGAGTAATGAACTAGAATTATCAAGAAAATCAGTTCCTTTAATTGAAAAATTTGTAAAGAATTTTATAAAATTATCTGCTTTTGGTGCAATATTAATATCTATAGCAATAGTCTTAACTCTTTCAACAGAAGCTATAAACTTTTTCCAATCTCCTGAAGTTACATTAAAAGAATATTTTACAGCAACTAGATGGACGCCTACATTTAAAAATCCTGAATATGGTGTACTGCCTCTAATTTCTTCCACTTTATATATTGCAACAATTGCTTGTTTAATTTCATTTCCTATAGGATTATTTTCTGCAATTTATCTTTCCGAATTTGCTTCTAAAAGAACAAGAAAAATAATTAAACCAGTTCTTGAACTTTTAGCTGGTGTACCAACTGTAGTTTTCGGATATTTTGCATTAAATTGGATTACACCAAATATTGTTCAAAAATTTATTCCTGGAACAGGAGTATTTAATGCAATTTCTGCAGGCATGGCTGTTGGAATAATGATTGTACCAACAATTGCATCTATATCAGATGATGCTTTAAATGCTGTACCAAAAGGACTTAAAATGGGAGCATTTGCACTCGGCTCCACTAAAAGAATTACAGCGTTAAAAATCATGTTACCAGCAGCAATCTCTGGAATCATAGCATCATTCATTTTAGGATTTTCAAGAGCAATTGGTGAAACGATGATTGTAACTATTGCAGGTGGTCAATATCCAGAACTAAATTTAGATCCACGAAGTGCAATGTACACTATAACTTCATCAATCGTAAATGTCTCACTAGGTGATACACCTCATGGCACAACTGCGTATAATGCTTTATTTGCATTAGGAATCACATTATTTTTAATGACATTTATTTTGAATTTAGCTTCAGACTACATTTCTAGAAAGTACAGAAAAGTTTATGAATAGCATTAAAGATTTAACCAAAACTAATAAAGAAAAGGCACCAAAAGAAATTATTTTTTTGTGTGTTTTATATTTATCTATAAGCATCGCGATTATTACATTGATGATTTTAATTTTTGATATCTTATCAACTGGTTCAAACAGATTATTTAGTGATTATGAAGTTGGATTGGTTACTAAACAGCAAATCAATAATCCACAAGATTTTTTAACTAGTCTCGACTCTAGAGATCCACTTAAGGCAGGTATTGGCCCTGCATTTGTTGGGACATTATGGTTAATGATAATAGTTGTATTTACAACTTTTCCTTTAGGAACAGGTGCTGCAATTTACCTAGAAGAATTTGCTCCAAAAAATAAACTAACTAGATTTATCGAATTAAATTTAACTAATTTAGCTGGAGTCCCATCAGTGATTTATGGACTAATGGGGTTAGCTGTTTTTGTTAGACTTGCTGGTTTTGGCAGGTCAGTACTTTCTGGTGGGTTAACATTAACTCTCTTAATCTTACCTGTAGTTATAGTTGCTTCGAGAGAAGCACTAAAAGCTGTACCTGACACAATAAGACAAGGAGCACTTGCACTCGGTGCAACAAAATTTCAAGCAATATTTAGACAGGTTGTACCTTCTGCAATTCCAGGGATGGTTACTGGTATGGTACTTGGGCTATCAAGAGCAATTGGGGAGACAGCACCATTGATTTTTATGGGAGCTTTAACATATGTAAACTATTATCCCGACTCACCTTTAAGTGGCTTCACTGCTATACCTATTCAAGTGTATAACTGGATAGGTTACCCTCAAGCGGAGTGGAAAAATACATCCTCAGCAGGAATTATTTTATTATTAGTAATGTTGCTGACGATGAATTCTATAGCGTTGATAATTAGAAATAAATTTGAAAAAGATTGGTAAAAAAAGATGAAAGGAGTGACACTAAATATGGAAAATAAAACTAGTTCAAAAATAGATCTAGATTCAGTTTTTTCTGTTAAAAATGTTTCTGTAAATTATGGAGATTTTGTAGCTGTGAAAAATGTCTCAATGGAAATGTACAAAAATAAAATTACTGCATTTATTGGACCATCGGGTTGCGGAAAAAGCACATTAATCAGATCGTTTAATAGAATGAACGATTTAGTTCCGAGTGCAAAAGTAAGCGGAGAGATTTTATATCAGGGTATAAATTTATATGATCAAAATGTTGATCCAGTACAAGTTAGAAGAAGGATTGGTATGGTTTTTCAAAAACCAAATCCATTCCCAAAATCCATAAAGGAAAATATTGCGTTTGGTTTAAGAGTTAATAATATGACAGACAATCTAGATGATCGTATCGAAAAAGCATTGACACAAGCAGCATTATGGGATGAAGTAAAAAAAGATTTAGATAAAAATGCATTAGATTTGTCAGGTGGTCAACAGCAACGTCTCTGTATTGCAAGAACAATTGCAGTTGAGCCAGATACTATATTAATGGATGAACCTTGCTCTGCACTTGATCCAGTTGCTACAAAAAAAATAGAGGATTTGATGCAACTACTAGTAAATGAATTTTCAATTTTAATTGTTACTCATAATATGCAACAGGCATCAAGAGTCTCTGATTATTGTGCTTTTTTCACAACTAAAGCAACAGAGGATGGGAGAAGAACTGGAGAGTTAGTAGAATATAGTGATACAAAGACTATGTTTACAAATCCGGTTCAAAGTTTAACTGAAGAATATATTAGTGGGAGGTTCGGATGAGTTTAGATACTAAAATTAAAAATCTTGAATTAGATTTATTTTCCATGGGTGAATTAGTTATTAAGAACCTTACTGAAGCAGTTAAAGCCTTAGAAACTAGGGATGTTCAATTAGCTGAAGTTGTAAAGAAAAAAGATGGAGAAATTGATAAAGCCTATTTAAAAATTGATAAAGATTGGTTTGAACTTATGGCAACAGAGCAACCAGTTGCGAAAGATTTAAGATTAGCTACATCTATATTTCAAGCTAGTTTACATTTAGAAAGGCTCGGAGATCTTTCGGTTTTCCTATGTAAAACAACTAAAGAGATTTCAGATCTTCCAATTCCTGAAAGTTTACATAAGATTGTTGTAGAAATGGGATATATGGTTATTGATATGTCTTCAGATGCAATGGAAAGTTTAAAATCTAAAGACATGGATTTAGCACTTACAACAGCAAATAAAGACTCATCAATAAATAATTTATACAATAGAATGCTTAATGAGGTATCAAATATTTCAGGAAACAAAGATTTGTACACTGGACTTTTTAGATTAATAACGTGTGTAAGAACTCTTGAACGAGGCGGTGATCACGCTGTTGATATATGTGAGCTAACCGCATTCTTAGTGTCTGGAGAATTTAGAGAATTCTAATGAGTAAAAAAATTCTTCTTGTAGAAGATGAAAAAAGTATTGCAGATAGTGTTATTTATAATTTAAAAGCAGAGGGATATAAAGTTACTCATGTTGATGAAGGCCCTATTGCTTTAGATGTATTTAATGAAGAACATTTTGATTTAGTTATATTAGATATAATGCTCCCTGAGATTTCTGGAATAGAAATTCTTAAATCAATAAGAAAAAATTCTGAGATACCGGTCATTATGGTCACTGCTAGAGATGAAGAGATTGATAAAGTTACTGGTTTGGAATTAGGTGCAGATGATTATATAACAAAGCCATTTTCTGTAAAAGAGTTAATTAGTAGGATAAAAGCAGTTCTAAGAAGAACTGAACAAGATCGTTTTACCCCTCATAAACCTGTGACAGACACTGAGAAAATTACTATCGGTTCTATTGAAATAAGTCCACTTAGATATGAAGTTAGAGTTAATGGAAATCTTATTGATTTACGCCCCCGTGAGTTTGAATTATTGTATTTTTTATGCGACAATGCAGGAAATTTAGTTTCTCGAGATGAATTATTTGACCAAGTCTGGGGTTATAGTTTCGTTGGGAGTTCAAAAACTTTAGATGTGCATATACAAAGAATAAGAGAAAGAATAGAAGAAGACCCAAAAAATCCAAAAATATTGACAACTGTAAGGGGAATGGGGTACAAGTTAATTGATGAATAAAGACAGTTATTTAGAAGTTTCAAGAATTAAAGAAGAATTTGTTGCGAATGCTTCACATGAATTAAAAACTCCAATTGCTTCTGTACGTTTAGCAGCTGAGTCAGCTTTAAGATCACTTAAATTAAACGACGGAATGGTGGAAAGTTTCTTAGAGCAAATACTTAGAGATTCGGACAGGATGAATGATCTTGTAACTGATTTATTAGACTTATCATCTTTAGAGTCTAGCGAAGTTGATTTTGAGATGATTGATCTTAATGATGTTGTGTTACAAGAAATTTCCTATCTTTCTAAAATAAATAAAAAACGTGTTGGTTACAAAAAAACTAAAAATAGCTTTGTAATTGCAAACTTCGATGATGTCAGTATTGCTTTTAAGAATTTATTAAGAAATGCACTCAAATACTCTCCAGTTGAAGAAAATGTTTTTGTAAAAATTACATCTATCGATGATGAAATAATATGCTCTGTGCAAGATTTTGGTTCTGGAATAGCTAAATTAGATCAAGAAAAAATATTTGAAAGATTTTTTAGGGTTGATAAAGGAAGATCTAGAAAATTAGGGGGAACTGGACTTGGTCTAGCAATAGTTAAACATGCAATTGAACGAAATAATGCAAAGGTAGCTGTAGAAAGTTCACTAGGTTTTGGGTCTACATTTAGCTTAAAGTTCAAGAAAGTAAACGCAAAGTAAACTAAAAACCCTAATTTTTTAGTACGTTTAACTTTCGTTTACCTAAAATTTGTATGTGAAATTAAAAACTATAAAGAATATAACTTTTGCAGTTTCATTCCTTTACTTATTTTTAATTGCTATAAAACTTCTTGAAACTGGAATAAAAACTTTAGGTGAAGAATACACAGATCAACTTTTTGAATCAGTTTCTAATCCTTTTGCTGGATTACTAGTTGGAATTTTAGCTACAGTATTAGTTCAGTCATCTTCAGTCACTACTTCAACAATTGTTGGTTTAGTTGGTAGTGGAGTTTTAAGTCTAGAATACGCAATTCCTATTGTCATGGGTGCAAACATAGGAACAACAGTGACCAACACACTTGTATCATTTGGGCATGTAAGAAGAGAACAAGAGTTTAAAAGAGCTTTTGCAGCTTCAACAATGCATGATTTTTTTAACCTATTAGTTGTCATAATACTTTTCCCAATTGACGTTTATACCAACATCATTACAAGAATGGCTGAATATGGTACAGAAATGTTCATCGCAAGTGGTTTTTCTGCTACCAATCCTAATAGCCCTATCAAAAATGCAATAAAATGGGGTGCAAATAAAATTCTTGATGTTTTTAACTCGATACCATTTTTAAGTGATTTAAATGAAAACTCTTATAGAGTGTATGCAGTTGTTCTAATAGTTTTAGCAATAATTTTGATATTCACATGTTTGAAAAATGTTGTTTCCAATATGAAGTCAATTATGTTAAATCAAATAGAGTTTGGTTTAGATAAAGCATTAGCTAAAGGCGGGGGATTATTTGCGATACTAATTGGTATCCTCATAACAATTTCTGTACAAAGTTCAAGCATAACCACATCAATATTGGTACCTATTGTTGGATCTGGTATTTTAAGTGTGGAGAATGCATTCCCTATTACACTTGGAGCAAATATTGGAACTACTGTTACCGCAGTTCTAGCTAGTTTTGCTGTCGATAATATTGCTGGACTGACCATTGCCTTACATCATGTTTTATTTAATGTTTTAGGAGTTCTAATTGTATATCCTTTCAAGGCAGTAAGAAACATCCCAGTAAATCTTGCGAAATCTTTAAGTGCAGCAACTGCTAAAAGGAGATATGTTGCTGTACTTTATGTACTAATAGTTTTCGTTACTATTCCATTACTTGGAGTAGTAATATTTAATTAAGGAGAGAAATGAGTAAAGATTCAATTGATTTAATAGAATCTAAATTAAGCCAAATGTTAACTGAAAGTACAAGAATGTACGATATAGCAATGAACTGCTTGTTAAGTGATACAAATATAGATGCAGTGAGAGATGACTTATACGCTACAGATAAGGAAATTAACAAGTTGCATAAAGCTGTCAGAAGGGAGATGATTATTCATTCTGCAGTTCATTCAAGAAACCTTGATGTTCCACTGCTTCTTTCATTTATGACAATGTCTAAAGATATTGAAAGAATTGGAGATTATTGTAAGAATTTATTTGAAATTGCTGAAACAGGAAATACTTTTGCTAAAGGTGAGCACGCTGATGAATTTCAAACTTTGAAAAGTGATGTTGGAAAAATGATTATTTATCTACAGTCATGCCTTAGTCTCGATGATGAGTCAAAGACACAAGATCTAATCACTCTTGGTCAAGCTACTACAAAAAGTCTTGATAAAAAAATTACAGCTTTATTAAATAAAACTGTTGAGACTCAGTATCCAGTAGCAACAACTCTGTTTTATAGATACCAAAAACGAATTGTTTCGCACATAATTAATGCGAGTACGGCAATAATAATGCCTACAGACAAAATTGATTATTTAGACGAATAAAAAAAAGCTTAACTAACGTTCCAAGTACCAAGACTTCGAATTAACTGCTCAACACTTCCGTTGCCTTTTTGTTCTTTTGCAGCAGCAATTTGTTGATGAACATCTTCATTAAAAGAGTCTCTTTGTACTTTTCTAAAAACACCTACTGGTGTAGGTCCGTAAGGTCCATGAGATAGTCTTGAGAGCGAAAAAGCAACTGATGGATTTTGTTTATAAATATCATGAACATAAATTTCAGATGCATCAACATCTTTAGTATCAACAATGATTGCCTCACCATTTCTAATTACAACAGCCTTTTCATCATTAGCTCCAAAAACAGTTTTTTGTCCATGGACTAAATTAATTCTATTTGCAATTTTTCCTTCTTTAGAAGTAAGTTGCTCGAATGCTTTATCATTAAAAACATTACAATTTTGGTATATTTCTATAAATGCAGAACCTTTATGTGTTGCAGCTTCACGTAACACGCTTGCAGTTAAATCTCTATCCATATCAATTGATCTAGCAACAAATGATGCTTCTGATCCGAGAGCAATACTCATCGGATTTAAGGGCATTTCAACTGATCCAAATGGTGAAGATTTAGTTTTCTTCCCTTCTTCACTAGTAGGAGAGTACTGTCCTTTAGTTAATCCATAAATCTGGTTGTTGAACATTAGAATTTTAACATTTATATTTTTTCTTAAAGCGTGTACTAAGTGGTTTCCGCCGATAGAAAGTGCATCACCATCTCCAGACACTACCCAAACAGACAGGTCAGGATTTGAAACAGACACTCCTGTTGCAACTGCCGGCGCTCTTCCGTGGATTGAATGTAATCCATAAGTATTCATATAATATGGAAATCTTGCGGCACATCCAATTCCAGAAACAAATACAATTTTTTCCTTGCTTATACCTAGCTCTGTCATAAAATTTTGAACTGATGCAAGAATTGTATAGTCTCCACAACCCGGACACCACTTTACTTCTTGATCACTTTGGAAATCTGTTCTTTTATACGTTACAGGAATTTTACTCATTTATTAACCCTTCAATTTTATCAACTAGCTCTTGAGCAGTGAACGGCACACCAGCTACTTTATTAATACCTCTTGCATCAACTAAGAAATTTTCTCTTATCAATTTCAAAAGCTGTCCAGTATTTAATTCAGGAATTATTACTTTTTTAAATTTAGAAACGATTTGTTGTGTATTGTCCGGAAATGGATTTAAATGAACAAAATGGGTGCTAGCAACTTTAACTCCTTTTGCGTTAAGTCTATTGACAGCTTGAGTTATAGCTCCGTAAGTTGATCCCCAACCTAGCACTAGTGTGTCAGCACTCTCATCTCCATGAATTTCCAATTTATCAATATCATTTGCAATATTTGCTACTTTCCAAGCTCTCATATCAGTCATGTATTGATGGTTAGCACTATCGTAGGATACATTCCCAGTTCCTTCTTCTTTCTCTAATCCACCAACCCTATGTTCCAGTCCAGGAGTGCCAGGTATTGCCCATGGTCTTGCAAAAGTTTGAATATCCCTTAAGAATGGCATGAAACCTTCTTCTGTATTAAAAGTTGTAGTTAAATTATTTCCTAGTTTTTCAATATCGTCTAGGTTTGGCAACTTCCAAGGCTCAGAACCTGTAGCAACATAGTTATCTGAAAGGATAATAACTGGTGTCATATATTTGAGAGCAATTCTAGCTGCCTCATATGCAGCATAAAATGCATGTGATGGTGATTTTGCTGCTACTACTGGAAGAGGTGACTCACCATGCCTTCCATATAATGCAAATAATAAATCTGACTGTTCAGGTTTAGTAGGTAAACCGGTTGAAGGACCACCTCTTTGAACATTAACAACTACTAATGGAAGTTCTGCTGAAAGGGCTAATGATATAGTTTCACTTTTTAAAGCTAGACCTGGTCCACTTGTACCTGTTACAGCTAATTTTCCTGCAAAAGATGCACCGACCGAGGCTGCGGCAGCTGCAATTTCATCTTCTGCCTGAAAGGTGATTACATTAAAATTTTTGTGTTTTGATAACTCATGCAGAATATCTGATGCTGGTGTAATCGGGTAACTGCCATAAAATAAATCAAGATTAGCTTTAGAAGCTGCTGCAATTAAACCCCAGCTTAGACCTATATTTCCATTTATGTTTGTGTATTCTCCAGGAGGTAATGTTGCTTTCTCAACTGTGTAGGTGTGGTGAAATGCTTCAGTTGTAATACCAAAGTTATAACCAGTTTTTAAAGCTTTAATATTTGCATTAGCAATTTCAGGTGTTTTTTTAAATTTTGCATTTATCCAGTTTTCAGTGTCTTCTAGTGGTCTGTTAAATGTCCAAGAAATTAAACCTAGAGCAACCATATTTTTAGATCTTAAAACAGCTCTTCCTGGAAGATCAAACTCTGCAAGTGCCTCCTTAGTTAATTTTTCCATAGGTACTTGAAAAACTCTGTAGCCATCAAGTTCACCAGAATTTCTTGGATCTAATTTATAACCAGCTTTTTCAATATTCTTCTCATCGAATGCATCTTCATTTAAAATTAACATTCCATTTGGCGATAAGTCGCTAAGGTGTGCTTTTAGAGCAGCAGGGTTCATAGCAACTAAAACGTCAGGATTATCCCCAGGAGTTAAAATATCAAAGTCAGCTATTTGAACTTGGAAAGAAGATACTCCAGCAATAGTCCCTTGTGGAGCTCTTATTTCAGCGGGAAATGCGGGTAAGGTTGCTAAATCATTTCCAAATAGAGCAGAAGTATCAGTAAACCTGGAACCTACCAATTGCATTCCATCACCAGAGTCACCAGCAAAGCGAATTGTTATCGCAGGTAAAGCTTCAATAGTTTTATTTTCAGTTGTCATTTATTTTCCAAATATTATTGTAATCTTTGCGGGGATAATGTGATTTCATTTTGTTGAGTTCCTATACAACTTAAAGAAGTCTCACCGGAACAACACTCTGCTTGATTTAATCCAAACATTGCACAAGAGTTGTTTATACAAGCTGCATGACCATGAAGGTAAGCCATCTGTAACTTACACCAGCTACACTTTAAAGAATCACTCATAAGCTTTAATTCTTTGAAGTGGCCAATATCTGTATTTAACTTTCATTATTTTATCTAAATTTATAACACCTAAAGTTCTTGAATCACTTGTAGAGAGTTTTCTGTTATCACCTAGAACAAAATACTCATTTTCATTAAGAGTTATCTGAACAAAATCATCAGTAGCCCCATTGCTCCAGTCTTTTTCAAGAGGGGAGGAATTGACTAAAATATTTCCATTGTCTGTAGAAATAGTTTCACCGGGTAGGCCAATAATTCTTTTAACAACATCAAATCCTTTTTCTTCATTTTTAAAAATGACAATGTCACCCCTTTTTAAGTTTCCAAAATTTTTTAAAGCTATAACATAGTCTTCTGACATAAGTTCGGGTAGCATACTATCTTCTTTAATTTCATATGTTAAAAATGATTTGTTTTCTCTCTTGAAAATTAAATATAAGAAAATAAAAAATAAAGTTTTAAAGTTGAAGATTCTTATAATGGTTTTAAACATTTGTCTATTTAAAATTATAATATAATACAAAAGGAGTTTTATGAATTTATTTAAACCTAAGAATGTAGCTTATGCTCATTGTGACTTACCATGTGGTGTTTATGATCCAGCACAAGCAAGGATTGAAGCTGAATCAGTTCTGAACGCTTCAAAAAAATATCACGATTCTGATGATGCTAGCTTTAAACAACGATGTGTCACTATTAAAGAAGAGAGAGCTGAAGAAGTTAAGCATCATCTTTGGGTTTTATGGACAGATTATTTTAAATCTGAACATATTGAAAAGTATCCAAATCTCCACGATTTGTTTTGGAAAGCAACAAAAAAAGCTGGTGAGGCAAAGAAAACTGAAGATCCAAAAGTTGGTGAAGAGTTACTTGCACTAATAGATGAAATTGATGTAATTTTTAAAGATTCTAAATCTTAATCAAATTTCTTAAACAGGAGTCCAATTTCTTCAAGTTTGACTCCTGTTTTAATTTTGTTTACACTCCATTCAAAATTTGAATCTCTTGGAATTGAGTTTCTAACCTTAAGACTTGTTGTAGGCATAAAAGGGTAAAGCAAATTTGCACAAGAATCTATTGCAGTGAGTGCACTGTATAAAATTCTTGAAGCCCTTTCTTTGTCACTTTTTAATACCTTCCATGGTTCTGTGTTATTTAAGTATGCATTTACTGTCGAAACAAATCTCATAGATTCTTGAAGTGCTGATTTAAGTTCTACTTTTTCAATTAATTTCCCAACAGATTCATAAGCTTTTTCAAACTGAGATATTAGTTCTTGATCTTCACTCGTTGCTTCTGAAAGTGATTGTAAGTCATCTATATTTTTGTTAATTAGTGTACTTACTCTTTGAACTAAATTTCCCCAAGTAGCAACAAGTTCTTCGTTGTTTCTTCTAATCATTTCATCTTCGCTTATTTCAGTGTCTGATTGTTCTGGAAGTGAAGATGCTAAGGCGTATCGTAAAGCATCTGGATTCCATTCGTCTAAGTATTCTTCTAGTGTTTTACCAACTCCTCTGCTTGCGGAAGCTTTTTCACCTTTTATAAGAATATATTGATTTGCAGGTACATTTGTTGGGAGATTTAGATCACCATATCCCAATAAAATACACGGCCAGATAACCGCATGAAAAGGTATATTATCTTTTCCGACAAAATAGTATGACTCTGCATCTTTATTCAGCCACCAGTCTTTCCACGAGTCTTCATTATCGTTAAGTTTTGACCATTCTTTCGAAGCTGAAAGATACCCAATTACTGCTTCAAACCAAACATATATTTTTTTACCAGGACCTAATTCATCTACTGGTATGGTTATACCCCAATCAAGATCTCTAGTTATAGCTCTGTCAATTAATCCTTCGTTGACAAATGATTTTGCCCAGTTGATAACATGTGGTCTCCAACCTTCTCTTGAATCAAGATAATCTCCTAGTTCTTTTTGAAGAGAGCTTAGTTTAAGAAAAAAATGTTCAGTTTCTTTAAATTCCGCTTTGTTACCCGAGATTTTGCTAACTGGATTAATAAGTTCTTCAGGGTCTAGAGTCTTGCTACAATTGTCACACTGGTCACCTCGAGCTTCTTTGTATTCACAATAAGGGCAAATACCTTCTACGTATCTATCTGGTAAAAATCTATTTTCGCTTGGATCGTACGCTTGGATAGATTTCTGTTTTTCAATATAACCTTTTTCCAATAAAGTATTAAAAATATCATGAACTACTTCAATATGAGTCTCCGTCATAGTAGTTGTATAGTTGTCCCAAGAAATATTTAATTTTTCCCAGTATCTTAAAAATTCTGCATGATACTTGTTTACTATGTCTATAGGTTTAACTCCTTCGGCATCAGCCCTTACAGTAATTGGTGTACCATGAGCATCACTACCAGACACCATTATGACTTTATTTCCAATAATCCTATGGTATCTTGCAAATATATCTGCAGGCAAATATGCACCACCAATATGACCAAGATGTCTCGAACCACTAGCATATGGCCATGCAACTGAAACTAAAATATTTTTAGACATGCATTAAGGATAGCTTATTTCTTGAATCATTAAATTTTTTTAATTTTCATGGGTAATTTTCAATAAATAAATAACACTACCTAAAAGGAAAATTTTGATTTAGCATTAATTTATGTCTAAAACTGCTTTAAAAGCTAATAATAGCAAACTTGAATGGGTTGATGTTATAGAGCATGTATACGAATCTAGAATAGATGCCGTAGGTTTAAATGAGAGAGTTGCGTCACTTGCAACTCGAAGTATAAAAAAAGAATCAAAACTTGAAGCTTTAAATATGATTGTTTCAATGTGTGACTTAACAACACTAGAGGGAGAAGACACAAAGGGAAAAATTTCACAAATGTCAGCCAAAGCTGTTAAGCCAGATCCTGGTGATAAGTCAATTCCAAGTGTTGCTGCAGTTTGTGTATATCCTTCTTTAGTAAGTATTGCAAAAGAAAAAGTTAAAAATTCAAATGTTAAAGTTGCAGCTGTGTCATCTTATTTTCCGAGTGGGCAAGTTCCGATGGATTCAAAAATATTAGATACAAAGTTTGCAATTGAAGAAGGCGCTGATGAAATTGATATTGTTATAAATAGAAAAGCTTTTCTTGAAGGAGATTACAGAAAAGTTTATGACGAAATTGTTGAATTAAAAGAAGTTTGTAAAGATGTTCATCTTAAAACAATATTAGAAGTTGGAGACTTAAGAACTTATGAAAACATAAGGAAAGCAAGTCTAATCTCCCTAGCAGCCGGGTCAGATTTTATTAAAACCTCAACTGGAAAATTAACAGTTGGTTCTTCCAGACAAGCTTGTTATGTAATGGCTAAAGCTGTTTTAGATTACGAATTATGGACAGGAGTTCAAGCAGGAATTAAAGTTGCTGGTGGTATAAGGGATGCTAAAGATGCTATTAGATACTTAGTTTTAATAAATGAAGAGATGGGAGATAACTGGTTAACTCCTGATTTGTTTAGGTTTGGTGCATCTAGTTTACTTGATGATGTATTAAAACAAATTAGAAAATTAAAGACGGGTGCCTACCAAGCTAGTTATTATTTTCCTAGAGGTTAGAACATGGTAAATTGGAAATATTCTGAATCGATTGAATCTTCTGAGATTGTAAACATTAAGAAAAAATATCAAAACTATATCGGTGGGAAATTTGTTGATCCTTCAAGTAAAAAATACTTAAATACAGTATCTCCATCTACTGAAGAAATACTTTCTAAAATTCCGTTATCCAATCAAAAAGATATTGATAGTGCTGTAAAAGCAGCAAAAACTGGATTTGAAAAATGGTCTTCAATAACTCCTCAGGAAAGATCACAGTATTTGTTTAAAATTGCTCGTTTAATACAAGAAAGATCTAGAGAGTTTGCAGTTTTAGAGTCTATTGATGGTGGTAAACCTATAAAAGAATCTAGAGATTTTGATTTACCTCAAGTAGCAGCAAACTTTTTTTATTTTGCTGGATGGGCTGATAAATTAGATATTTCATGGAGTGCAAAAGAATTAAAACCTTATGGTGTTGTTGGACAAATTATCCCATGGAATTTTCCACTATTAATGCTTGCTTGGAAAATAGCTCCAGCATTAGCTACAGGAAATACAGTAGTACTAAAACCAGCTGAAACTACATCCCTAACAGCTCTACATTTTGCAGAATTATGTCACGATGCGGGTTTACCAGCAGGTGTTGTAAATATAGTTTCAGGAGATGGCTCTACTGGTGCAAATATAGTAAACCATAAAGATATAAACAAGATTGCATTTACTGGCTCTACTCATGTAGGTAAATTAATCCAAAAATCTTTAGCAGGGAGAGATGTTGGGTTAACACTAGAATTGGGCGGAAAAGCAGCAAATATTGTTTATGAAGATGCTGCTATAGATCAAGCTGTAGAAGGTGTTGTTAATGGAATATTTTTTAATCAAGGGCATGTGTGTTGTGCAGGTAGTAGGTTGTTACTGCAAGAATCAATTCATGATCAATTTATCAAAAAACTTGAAAAGAGGATGCAAACATTAAGAGTAGGAAATCCATTGGATAAGAATACTGATATTGGAGCAATAAATTCTAAAGAACAATTAGATAAAATAACAAGCCTTGTGAATGAGGGCGTATCTGACGGTGGTGACCTTTTTCAAATAGAATGTGAGTTACCTGGAAATGGTTTTTGGTTTAGACCAAGTTTATTTACAAATGTTCAACCATCTTACAGTATTGCAAGGGAAGAAATTTTTGGTCCTGTATTAACTACTTTAACTTTTAGAACGCCAGAGGAAGCAATTGAAATTGCGAACAATACAGAATATGGCTTATCTGCTGGAGTATGGACAGAAAAAGGCTCAAAAATCTTATGGACTGCTGACAGACTTGAAGCAGGAGTTGTATGGGCAAACACTTTTAATAAATTTGATCCCTCCTCTCCATTTGGTGGATATAAAGAATCCGGATTTGGAAGAGAGGGAGGCAGGCACGGACTCTTGTCATACTTAAAGGCATCGTTATGATAGAAATTAAAAAGACATATAAAAACTATGTAGATGGCAAATATGTTCGTTCTGAATCTGGTAAAACTTATTCAGTAAAACTTGGAAATGAACATTTTGAATTACCATTAACATCAAGAAAAGATATACGCGATGCAGTTGTCTCTTCTAAATCAGGATTTAAAAAATGGAATTCAACATCACCATACACTAGAACTCAGATTCTTTATAGGTTATCTGAAATGCTAGAGGGTAATAGAAAGAGTTATTTAAGTATTCTTCAAAATTCAAGTTTTACAAAAAAATATGCAGAAAAAGATTTTGAAAATTCGATTCAAAAAATTATATGGTTTGCTGGGTTAGCAGATAAATGGGAGCAACTAGTTGGAAACTTGAATCCAGTTTCAGGAGAATATTTTAATATTTCACATCAAAATCCAATAGGAGTTGTTTTTTCATTAAACAAAAATACAATTTCATTAAGTCAATTAATTTTAAGTATTCTTCCTCCACTTACAGTTGGATGCTCTGTTATCTCACTTTCAAATGACTCTGGATTACTTGCATTAAAATTTGCAGAAGATATTAACAACTCTGATTTACCTCCTGGTGTTCTAAATATTTTGTCAGGAGATTTCACAAAATTAATTGACGACGTAAGCAAGCATGTTGAAATTAGTTTAGTAAGTATTCATGATAATTTATCTCAAGAAGCGATTAAAAAAATAGAAGTTAACGCATCAGAGTCAGTTAAAAGAGTAAAAATTAATCCATCCACTGAAGGAATTTCTTCGATTCTACCTTACTTAGAAACCAAAACAGTTTGGCATCCAAAAGGAACATAAAAACTGTCTTATTCTTTTTCTAATATTAATTTATAACTCATACCCTGTATTAGGTACTTTGTTAATTCAAAGTACCTAATATATATTAGAATCTAAAAATGCAAGAAAATAATCTGGATAATTTACCAATTCCAAAAGTATATCTGGAGTTGGAGGGTGATTTTATTGAATTCAATAAGAATGAAGAATTTTTGATTTGTAAGTTTCCAGTTCTTGATAAATTTTTTAACCCTATGGAAGTTGTACTTGGTGGTATTTTAGATGCCTATATGGACTGTACAATGGGACCACTAAGTTTTTTACTTGGAGAAATGGTTGTTACAAAAACTTTTAAAGCAAAATATATTAGACCCGTAACTGCTGGTTCAAAATTTGTCGTTTCTAAAGCTTGGAGAGAATCTATCAGCAACGAAGGATCTATATATAAAGCTGAATTATTTTTAGATAATGAAGAGCTTGCTGCTATTTCAGAAGGTTTATTTGTAGTACCTAAAAAAATTAAGTTCTAGAAAATTTAAAAGCTGAATAAATTACAATTACAATTCCTAAAACTTGTGACAAACTGATTAACTCTTTCAGGAATATATAACCAAACAATGTTGCAAAAATTGGGATAATATAAACCGTAATAGATCCAATTATTGTGCCTACTTCATCAATCAAATTGTAAAAAGATAAAAAGGCTATTCCAGTAGAACCTATACCTAATAATAAAATTGGTATCAATGAATTATCAATAGTCGGAAATGACAAGTTAGAATTTCCTATTAACAAAAAAAAAGAAAATAAACTTGCATAACGAAGTGCCATTTTTAGTGTATTGATTGGTCCATATTCCTTTATTAAAGGTTGAACAATATTTGCAGCGAATCCATAGCAAATAGAAGCTAACAACGCTAAAAAGGTTCCAACATTTAAATCGATATTTAAAGTTTCAATTCTAAATGAAAGTAAGGAAATACCTATAAATCCATAAAATAAATATGTTTTTTGTTTCTTATTAATTTTTTGTGCAAAAAATAGTACACCAAATAAACTTATAAAAATTGGTGTTGCTCCATTTATTAAACCAGCAAGATTTGATTGAATTGTTTCCTCTGCTTTAGCAAATAAATAAAATGGTAAAGTCATCCATAACATTCCTACTAGTGCTAAATTGAGGTGTTTTCTAATAGTAAATTTTTTATGATTTTTTCTTATAAGATTTATGAATATTGCACCTATAAAAATTCTATATGAAGAAATCTGTATAGGGTTTAAGTCAATCAAAGCGTATTTCATTAGTAAAAAGGAGGAGCCCCATAAAGAAGAAGTTAACAAAAGTTGAAAATAATTTTTTAGTTTCATAATCCCTTTCGGACGCAGAGTCACCATCCAACAGGGTAGAAGGATTAGTGTAGTGGTTCAAACTGACACAAAGGCGACTCTAAATTGTATTATATAGAAGTTCAAATTGTTTGGTCAGTGAGAATTATTGTTTTTTCTCTCAATTCAATTAACTTATTTATTGGTAACTCAGAATTATTATTCATCTCTCGAAGAATATTTTTTTTGTTTTCTCCTGTGGCTAAAATGTAAATATTTTCAATTGATTTCAAAAGTGCAAAAGTAGAAGTTACTCTCCATTTTGTTAAAGTATTTACTTCATTTTCAATAAATGATTTTACTGTACATTTTAATGCTTTTGTATTTGGAAAAAGTGATGCTATGTGGCCATCATCCCCAACCCCTAAAACGGCACTATTAAATTTTTTAATATTCGAAAAAACTAAATTAGTATAATTTTCTGCAGTAATTTTTGGATCTTCAAAAAATTCTAAGCTTAAGATTTTAAAATTCGTATTAGAAAAAATAGAATTTATCATCTTTTGATTTGAAAGTTCGTCATTAGTTTCTACATGACGTTCATCTATGGTCCAAAGAGTTATATTACTGAGAGAACCGTATTTTTTTGCTAACTCTTTATAAAGAAATTTTGGAGTGCTACCACCAGACAGTCCAAGAGAATAGTTATTATTCACATGAAATTCTTTGGACAATATACTTAATAATTTTAAGCTTGCCTCTTCATGCGTTTTTGTTTTTATTACTTCTAACGATCCCATGTTATTTTTGTTACTTTACTTTATTAAGTATTATCAATGTTAGTGGAAAAGAGTATTCAAATTCGTGGTAAACACCCTTTAAATGGAGATGTTTATATAAAAGGTGCTAAAAATGCTGTTCTTAAACAAATGGTATTACCAATACTTTGTGAAGGAAAGTATGTAATCAGTAATGTACCTGATATAGCTGATGTAAGTTACATGCAAGAAGTTTTGAATATTTTAGGAATTAAGTCAGAATTTCAACAAAACACTTTAAATATTGATTCTCCAACCGACATTAATTCAGAAGCTCCTTACGAAGTTGTCCAAAAAATGCGAGCATCGATTTTAGTTTTAGGACCTCTACTAGCACGAAAAGGTGAAGCAAAAATTGCTTTTCCTGGTGGTGATCAGCTTGGTCCAAGACCTGTAAAAATGCATATTGAAGCATTAGAAAAGATGGGTGCAGAATTTAATCTTGAACACGGAGTTTTAATTGCCAAAACTGATGGTTTAAAAGGTGTTGAAATTAATCTTCCCTATGCTTCAGTTGGAGCAACAGAGAATACTTTGCTTGCAGCAGTTCTAGCTTCTGGCACTACGACAATTGAAAATGCTGCAAGAGAACCTGAGGTAGTAGATCTAGTTAAAATGTTAAGGAATATGGGAGCAGATATTTCTGGAGAAGGATCCAGTGAGATTACTATAAGGGGAGTTAAAAAATTAAACTCAACTAACCACGATGTAATTGGTGACAGAGTCGTCGCGGGAACTTTTATAGCAGCATTTGTCTCAACATTTGGAAATGGAACAATTCACGGTATCAATTCATTAAATTTACCAATGGAAATGAAAAAATTTGCTGAAATTGGAGCAAGATTTACAATTACAGATAACTCTATTACTGTAGAATCAACTAAAAATTTAAACCCAATTGAAATTTCAACTTTACCTTTTCCTGGGATTGCCACAGATTTACAACCTATAATTGGTGCCTCGTTACTTCGAGCTAGTGGCACTTCTATAATTACAGAAAATGTTTATGACCAAAGATTTCAATGGATTCCAGAGGTTCAAAGAATGGGTGCTGACATACAAATAGGGTATCAACATGCAATGATAAAAGGAGTTAAAGATCTTTCAGGAGCTCCGGTTCGCTCTACTGATATTCGAACAGGTGCTAGTTTAATTATTGCTGCGTTGCAAGCAGATGGTGAGTCTGTAATTACAGGCGTTGACCATATAGAAAGAGGTTATGAAAATATAGTTTCTGTATTAAGTTCAATTGGAAGCGAGATAGAATATAATTAAGTTATGTCAGGTATAAATTTTCCAGAAGTTAAAGATCGTGATCCACAAGCTGAAATCGATATGGAACTTTTGAAAAATACAATCGAATATATCAGACCCGCTGTACAAGCTGATGGTGGCGATATTAAACTTGCATCAGTTGAAGATGGCGTTGTAAATATTGAAATGCTAGGTGCATGTCAAGGATGTCCACTCTCTATAGCTACTTTAAAAAGCGGGATTGAAAGAATTATTAAAGATAAAGTTCCAGGTGTTGCTGAAGTAATAGCAAGTTAGAACTAATCAGATATATTTGTATAAAAATTAATTCCTATTAAAAGACCTTTATCAACAAGTGGTTCAACGACATATTGAACACCATTTAATGTAAGGCTTGAACCTAATTGTTCAGGAGTTGAAATATCGTCATATAGGCCAAGTTTTGAAAGAACCGATTCTCTACCTTCCTTATCCAATGTATCATCAGCCATTGCAATTAAAATGAGAAAAAATAACTTAGTTCTTTGGGATGCAATGTCATTGCTTACAACTGGTGAGAAAAATTCAACTCCGGTAACAATATCTTCATAAACAATTAAGTTAATTGCAAATGATGTAAGAGAATTTTCACTATTACCAAACTGATAATACAAAAATTCTTGTTGCGGGCTATTCCATTTAACTTCTTCTGGGTTAATAGAGAAAAAATTTAAAGTTTCTTGATCATTAGATATTTCTGAGACTAACCTATTCCAATTTGAAACATAATCAGAAGTATTTTTCGCAAGTCCTTTTTGAAAATCAATTGCGCTTACTGTTGTCGGAACATTTTCCACTTCAGAACTAGTTGAACATAAGCTGATTAATAAAAAAATTATTGAAAGAATAAATGTTTTTTTCATTCAAATAATCCTTTTAAATTGTTTAAGTTTTTTTTCCAAATATACTTTAAAACAATTCCACCAAAAATTTCTCCAATTGGACCCCCTAAATAAAATGGGAATTTTAAAGTTTCAACCCATTGAAATTTGGTCGATTGTTTATCGACTGGAGATAAGTTGAAAACACCTTCCCCAGTAACTATCCCTTCATGAATCACAGCAATACTTTCCATATCTTTCCACTCTGTTACAGTAATTACATCATTTAATGTAAAGGGTCCTACTTTAGTTAGAACTTTCATTTTTGTATTTAACCCAAAAGTGTTATCCGACAAAAAGTCAATTTTTTCTGCATCTTGCA